>Ga0114931_10008094_pt1 | contig 12770 bp, 16 predicted proteins | sample 2SBtaG_FD_89579 | JGI IMG/M metagenome (GOLD analysis project Ga0114931, IMG submission 89579) | Deep subsurface microbial communities from Kolumbo volcano to uncover new lineages of life (NeLLi) - 2SBTROV14_V59a metaG | ecosystem: Environmental > Aquatic > Marine > Volcanic | place: Kolumbo...
ATCGTTGTGTCAGCATTCCGATGTTTCCCGAATTGAGCGAACTCGAACAGTCTCAGGTCGTGCAGGTACTCCAACAGGTGGTGGTCAGCGGTTCGATGAATCGTACGTTGCCGAGAGCGGCGTGACGCGATCGAGTTTTGTTCAGTCGTCCGAGGGAGTGAGATCACCGGCAACAGACAAGAGCAACAGGCAAACAATCGGAATCGTATATCGATGTGGCCCGGAGAATTTCGCGAGAAGTCAACGATTTCGACGACTGCCGAATCAGCCGAACGTATCGTGCGGGATCGGAAGCCGGCCGACGGGTTGCTGAGATCGTTCGTGCGGCGACAGGTTCAGCGGGCGATACCGGACGCGACCTTCTTTCGTCACGCGGCACGGCTAATCAGCGGGACCGTTGTAGCGCAGTTGATCGTCGTGCTGAGTACGCCGATCGTCACACGACTGTATACACCGGATGATTTCGGCCGACTCGGATTGTTTCTATCCTTTCTGAGCATTGCAGGCGTGACGGCTTCGCTGAAATATGAAGCCGCGATTGTTTCGGCCGACTCGGATCGCGATGCCGGATACCTGCTGTTGAACGGCACCCTGATTTCGCTGTTGTCGGCGGTTGGCGCCGGTGGTGTGTTGTACGGCATGATTCGGCTGAATGTGCTCGGATTCGAACGGCTGTCCGCGGCGATTGTGATACTGATGGTTCCAACATTGGTGGTGACATCGCTGTATGCGTCGGTCCGTCAATGGGCGGTGCGTCTGGAACGGTTCGGAGGGCTGTCTCGCGCCCTGATAACACAGAGTGCCGGCCGGACTCTGACGCAGATCGGTCTGGGAATGGGGACCGTCGAATGGTACGGGCTGATTATCGGTGAGATTTTCGGTCGCGTGCTGGGGATTATTCGGCTGGTTCGTTACGGATGGAAATCCTGGATCAATTCGGTGCTGCCGATTCGCCGAGCCGACGCAATGTCGGTTGCGCGGCGGTATTTCCATTTTCCGAAGTTCTGCCTGCCGTCGGGGCTCATCAACTCGCTGGCGCTCTCGCTGCCGGTTCCGTTGATCATCCTGAACTATGGGGCAGTGGCGGGTGGGGCGTTTGTGGTCGTGCAGCGGATTCTCTCATTGCCGTTAACGATGATCGGTTCCGGAGTGTCGGACGCCTTTCAACGGCGGATGGTGACACACTCGGAGACATCGCGCGACCAGTCTCTGAAGTTTCTGAACCAGACAGCGCTGCGGCTGCTCTGCCTGGGAGTGGTTCCGGCGGTCGTCATCGCGACGGCGGGACCGGCACTGATGACATGGGCATTGGGAGAAAACTGGGGAGTGGCCGGTTCGTTGGCGGCGGCGATGGCTCCCTGGGCTTTGGCTCAACTGGCGGTCAGCCCGTTGAGCCGAGTCCTCTCTGTCTACCGGGCGTATACCTTCAAACTGGTTTACGACGTACTGAGTCTGCTCAACGGCGTGTGCATCATCATGCTGAGCGCCCGCAACGGCATCTCGTTAATTGCCGCGGTTCAAATCTTGTCCTGGGCCAACGTGGCCGCCTACATCGTTTACTTTTTCCTGTTGCGGCACGTGGTCGCACGGGGAGGACGATAGGATTATGTGCGGCATCGCCGGTTTCGCAGCGGATGGCGAACACGGGATCCCCAGGCGGACCGTGAGACAGGCGATCGCTGCGCTGGCTCATCGCGGTCCGGACGATTACGGATTTCTGTCGGTTTCGCGCGGGAGCAGCTATCTGGGCAAAGACTTGTCGCGGCATGACGAAGACGCCCGGCTGGCGCTGGTCCATCGGCGATTGTCGATTCTCGACTTGTCGGCGGCCGGTCGCCAGCCGATGACCACGCCCGATGGTCGCTACGCCATTGTCTTCAACGGAGAGATTTACAACTATATTGAACTTCGTGAGGAACTCGAAACGCTCGGGTACGAATTTCGTTCGGCTTCCGATACCGAGGTTCTGCTGTCCGCCTATGTTCAATGGGGACCGGCCGCGCTCAAACGGCTGGTCGGCATGTTTGCCTTTGCCATTTACGACGAGCAGGAGAACAGCCTGTTTCTGGCGCGGGATTTCTTCGGAATCAAACCGCTGTTCTATTCCCTCGCAGCCGGCGAGTTCTCGTTCGCGTCGGAAATCAAGGTGTTGCTGGACAACCTGTCTCTGTCGCGGCAGGTGAATGCGGATCGGCTCTATTTGTATTTGCGCTACGGAATGACCGATCACGGAGACCAGACCTTGTTCAAGCAGGTTCGCCAGGTCCCGGAGGCCCATTACATGACGGTTGATCTGAACACCATGACCGCTGGCGAACCGACGCGGTATTGGCGGGTTCGGCTCGAAGAGCCGATCGATGTGTCGTTCGACGAAGCGGCAGCAACGGTCCGGGAGATGTTTTTGGATAACGTCCGGCTGCATCTGCGCAGCGATGTGCCGGTCGGAGCGGCTTTGTCGGGGGGAATTGACTCGTCGGCAATTGTGATGGCCATGCGACATCTGGCTGGACGTGATCTCGATCTGCATCTGTTCAGCTACATCGCCGGAGACAGCCGGCTCAGCGAGGAGCGTTGGGTCGATCTGATTGCCCGTCGCAGCGGCGGAACGGTTCACAAAGTGCGGCTGACACCTGGAGAATTGCTGACCGATCTTGAGCATGTGACGAACGTTCACGATGAGCCGATCAGCAGCACCAGTCCGTATGCGCAGCACAAAGTCTTCCAGGCGGCCCACCGCGACGGCATCAAAGTGATGCTGGACGGGCAGGGAGCCGACGAAATTCTCGGCGGCTATCAAACCTATCTGGGTGCACGACTGGCGACGCTGTTGCGAACCGGAGAACTGCGCGCGGCGACCCGTTTCTGGAACCGCTGCGCCACACTGCCCGGATGCGGGCGGACCGGACTGGCGCTGCATGCGGCGAATCATCTGCTCTCGACACGGATACAGGACCCGCTACGGCGGCTGATGGGACGGAATCTCGCTCCGTCTTGGATCAACATGCGCTGGTTCGAGGCTCACGGTGTCGTTCCGGCGGCTTTGAATCACACGAAAGCACGCGATGTCCTGCGGTTTCAGCTCGTGCGGGAACTCGAGGAACTCAGTCTGCCGCGATTGCTGCGGTATGAAGACCGAAATTCGATGGCATTTTCCGTCGAGAGCCGTGTGCCGTTTCTTACACCCGGATTGGTGTCGTATCTGATGTCGCTTCCGGAACACTACATCATTTCGCCGGAAGGGGTAACAAAGTCCGTCTTCCGGGCGGCGATGCGGGGGATTGTTCCGGACGAAATCCTCGATCGCCGGGACAAGATCGGGTTTGCCACGCCGGAGCGCAAATGGTTAACCGCGTTGGCCCCTTGGGCAGAGCGAACGTTCGCCGGCGCTGCCGAGACACCGCTGCCCGTGCTTAATCTTCGCGAAACCAACCGTGACTGGAAACTGATTACGCGCGGTAAACGTCGATTCGACTTCCGAACCTGGCGTTGTTTGAATCTGATCGAGTGGTCGCATCAGTACCGGTTGGAGTATAAGTGACAATGGCGGCGCCGAAGGCCCTCGACAAAATTGTCCATCTCACCACCGTGCATGATCGACGGGACACGCGGATTTTCCGTAAGGAATGTCGCTCACTCGCCGTTGCCGGCTATCAGGTTGTATTGATTGCGCCGGGGGACAGTAACGATGTGGTACGTGAGGATCCGATGGAGGGTGTTCGCTGCCGGTTGATTGGAGTCGCTCGCGGCCGGTTGTCGAGGATGACGCGGCTGGTCTGGCGCGCGTACCGAGCCGCCCGGTGTGAGCAGGCGAACCTGTATCAGTTTCACGATCCGGAACTGCTGCCGGTCGGTCTACTGTTGAAACTCGAAGGACGGACGGTCGTCTACGATGCACACGAATCGGTCCCGGACGGCGTCCATTCGAAGACGTATATTCCCCGCTTACTGCAATGGCCGCTGGCTGCTGTGCTGAATGTGATCGAGAAGGCGACTGCGAGTCTTTTCGATGCGGTGGTGGCGGCGACCCCTGCAATTGCCGGTCGCTTTTCACGGCGTAAGACTGTCCTGGTCCAGAATTATCCAGTTGTGGGCGAACTGCACGATGATCACTCCGCGGCCGATTATCTCGATCGCGAACCGTTATTCGGATATGTCGGCGCGATCAGTGCGTTGCGGGGAATCCGGGAAGTTGTCGATGCTGTGGGGGCTGTCGCCAGTGCATGCGATGCTCGGCTGCTGCTGGCCGGCCGATTTGCGTCGCCAGCATTGCAGGTAGACCTGTCGGCGACTGACGGCTGGAGGCGGGTTGAATTCATGGGATGGCAGGATCGCGAAGGCGTGCGAAGCCTGCTGTCCCGGGTACGGGCGGGACTGGTGACGTTTCATCCCGCCCCGAACCATATTCGGGCGCAGCCAAACAAGCTGTTTGAATACATGTCGGCTGGTATTCCGGTCATCGCATCAGACTTCCCCCTGTGGCGGGAGATTGTGGAGAGCACCGGCTGCGGACTGCTTGTCGATCCGCGTGATGCGGCGGCCGTTGCCCGAGCGATGACCTGGATCCTCCAGAATCCGGTAGAGGCGCGGGAGATGGGGCGGCGGGGACGAGAGGCGGTTCGGACCCGATTCAACTGGGCCACGCAGTCTCGCGCACTGTTGGATTTGTATCAGCGAATTCTGCCGCCTGGCTCGCCGGGCCTGGCTTCCTCGAAACCGGTGAACAATACGGCACGCCAGCGAGCCGGCTAACAGCCCGTTGAAAAATGGAGGTCAGACCAACCTTTGAACACCCGCGGAAGCGAAGCGCCGCGGGTGTTCAAACCGGCAGGACCCACGCATCAGCTTCACCTTATGGAAACAATAAGTTTAAGGAGAATCCCCTCCATCAATCGGACTGCCAGCGGCGCAGCTTCGCTGCTTCTGCTGACAGTCTTGTTGGTCTGACCTCCATTTTTCAACGGCCTGCTAAATCGTGTTGTAAATGGTCGTCGCGACTAGAACCGAACAATGTGGTGAAACACTCCGTTTAGCGGCTCCGCAACCCGGAGCATGACCCGGAACTGAGATGACATTGCGACTGGCAACGATTGTGGGAGCACGACCCCAGTTTGTGAAAGCGGCGGTTGTCAGCCGTGCGCTGCGCAGACGTGGCGGTCTTGATGAGCAGATTATTCATACCGGTCAGCATTATGATGCGATGATGTCGGACATCTTTTTTGACGAGTTGGAGATCGCATCTCCGGCGGTTCATCTCGCGATTGGTTCAGGGTCGCATGGCCGACAAACCGGGCGCATGCTCGAGCAGTTGGAAGCGGTGCTGGTCGAATCGCGTCCCGATGCGGTGCTGGTGTACGGCGATACGAATTCGACGCTGGCCGGAGGATTGGCGGCCGCCAAACTGCACATTCCGACTGCGCATGTCGAGGCCGGTTTGCGTTCCTTCAATCGCGAAATGCCGGAAGAAATCAATCGGGTGCTGGTCGATCATCTCTCAAGCCTGCTGTTCGCGCCGACTCCCGTCGCTGTCGAGAATCTGCGTCAGGAAGGAATCGCCACAGAGCGAATTCGGGAAGTTGGCGACGTGATGTATGATGCGGCGATGATTCTGGCTGAGCGAGCTGAGAGGCACAGCGAAGTGTTGTCTCGGAACTCGCTGCAGCCGAAACATTTCATCCTGGCCACGATTCACCGGGCCGAGAACACCGACGACCCGGAGCGACTGGCTGCAGTGTTTGAGGGTTTCGTGCGGATTGCCGGTGAGTTACCGGTGGTGATTCCGTTGCATCCCCGGACACGGGCCGCTTTGCAGCGGGAAGGGCGTTTGGAGGCGATTGAGCAGCGACTGACGGTGATCGAACCGGTTGGTTATCTGGATATGGTGAATCTGGAGATGAATTCCCGGATCGTGATAACTGATTCCGGTGGGGTACAGAAAGAGGCATTTTTCTTCCGGGTTCCCTGCTTGACCGTACGGGATGAAACGGAATGGACGGAAACGATTGAAGCGGGCGCCAATCGGTTGATTGAAGCCGACGCGGCGGCGATGGTCCTGGCTGTGCAGGAAACTCTTGGCGGTGAGACGAACCTGCCCGACCCCGGTCCCCTGTTTGGGAATGGAGTCGCCGCCGATCGTATCGCCGAGGCGCTGGCGAACGAGTCCTTGCGGCTCTGAAGGGCGGTGCATCCGGCCAATTGCCGGAATACGCCGAAAAACTGACGCTGAGTTCGTTGACAAACCTGGAGTCCACGATTACCATCTGCGGTTTCCCGGAGGTACCAGCGTGTGGTCCGCGGGACGTAAGCCGTTTGGAGATGAGGTGGTTGCGTGACGGTCGGTCAGGAACAGATCCGGATTCGGATGGAAGCGTACGACCACTCGGTGCTCGATCAGTCGGCGTCTGATATTGTGGATACTGCCAAGCGGACCGGAGCGGTCGTGCATGGGCCGATTCCGCTACCGACACGGATTGAGCGTTATACGGTCTTGCGCAGTCCACATGTAAATAAGAAGGCTCGCGAACAGTTCGAAATTCGCACCCATAAGAGATTGATCGACATTATTCAGCCGACCGGAAAAACGATCGATGCGCTCAATCGCTTGTCGTTGCCGGCCGGTGTGGATATTAAGATCAAAGCGTCGTCCGCGGGGGGTTGATCTGGCGGCGTTCGGCAGTATCGGGTTTGAAGAAAGGTTGACAGATTGGTTGCTGCCGGGTTGGGGCGGATGTTTTTTGTTCGGTGATCGAATCGTCGGCTGGTGTCGACGCGAGAATTCTTACGGGGGGACGGAGCCGCTTTGGGGCGGGGCTCCCGGATCAAACAGGTAGATGCCTGCGGGCAGGTTGTATGAGGAAAAGGTTGCGGTCATGCCAGTGGGGTTGATGGGGCGCAAAGTCGGAATGACGCAGGTCTATGATGACGCCGGAAATATCATTCCGGTGACAGTCATTCAGGCTGGGCCGTGCGCCGTGCTTCAACTGCGAACGGTCGATCGCGACGGTTACGAGGCGGTTCAGTTGGGGTTTGAGGATAAGCCGCGGCGTCTGGCACGGCGGAGTGAGCGTGGTCATGTCGCTGACATTGGCAGCCAGCGCAGCAAGTCGCGGGCGGCTGCCGGGGTTGAGTTGGTCTCGAAGCCGGATTGCGAGCCAAAGCGGTTTGTTCGGGAATTTCGGACCGACGGAGAAGATCATGGTTTGAAAGTCGGCCAGGAGTTGACGGTCGGTGTTCTGGCGGATGTTTCGCATGTTGATGTGATCGGCGTGAGTAAGGGTCGCGGGTTTGCCGGGGGGATGAAGCGTCACAATTTTTCCGGTCAGCGGGCCAGCCATGGTGTTAAGCGGGTGCATCGTCATGGTGGGTCGATCGGTCAGAGTGCTGATCCGGCCCGGGTGTTGCGTGGAACGAAGATGCCCGGGCGTTACGGTGGGGGGCGCGTGACGATGCGGCATTTGAAGGTGGTTCGCGTCGATGAAGAAAGCAATATGTTGCTGGTGAAAGGTGCGGTCCCCGGGCCGTGCGGAGGGTACCTTGTTATTCGTCATACCAATAAGCACGGGTAGGCGGTGTGGGCCGGCAATTGGGGTTGTCGGCTCTTTTTGTTGGTGTTGGGCGAAAACAGAGAGCGGTTTGAGCAGGCAGTGGGAATAATGATCTCCTTACCGATTCACAATCAGTCCGGCGAAGAGGTTGGTCGCTGCGAATTTCCGCAGTCCGAGCTGGCTTTGTCGGTGAATAAGCAGCTTCTGCACGACGTTGTTGTCATGTACGAGGCTAACCGCAGGGTTGGAACGGTAAAAACCCGTTCGCGGGGCATGGTCAGGGGGAGTACTCGCAAACTGTTTCGTCAGAAGGGGACCGGGCGCGCTCGGGCGGGGGCATCGCGGACGCCGGTGCGAAGGGGTGGCGGCCACGCGTTCGGGAAAGTCCCGCTGGATTGGAGTTATCGCCTGCCGAAAAAGGCGATTCGGCTGGCGACGCGAATGGCCCTGTTGAGCAAGTTTCTGGATGATCAGGTGGCTGTGCTCGATCAGTTGTCGCTGGCGGAACCGAAGACGAAGGTTGTGGCGGAGATTTTCGATTCACTAGGGCTGGCTGACACGAGTTGCCTGCTGGTGGTTGAGCGGCACGATCCGCTGGTCGCGCGTTCGGCGCGGAATATCCCGCAGGTCTGGGTCTCGTCGGCGTCGGACTTGAATGCCTATAGTCTGCTGCATCAAAGGCAGTTGGTGGTGACGATGGCGGCGTTGGACGGGTTGCGGAACGCGAACCGTTCTGTGGCAGTGGTTGCCGAAGCGGGGAGTGAAAGCTTGTCTTCGTGACGCGCGTGTGGAATCAGGTGACGATGTAAAAAGGGTTTGGTGATGGCGGCCGGAACGCAATCGGGTGTGGAGTTGGAATCGTACCAGGTGATCCTGCGTCCGCTGGTGACGGAAAAGGGGATGCACTTGTCTGAGCGGGACAACACCTACACGTTTGCTGTCAATCCGTTGGCAACCAAGACGGATGTGAAACGGGCGGCCGAGGAACTCTGGAGTGTGCGAGTTATTTCGGTCCGCACACAAAACAGAAAAGGGAAGCCGCGGCGACACAAGATGAGTCGCGGGCAAACGCATCGCTGGAAGAAGGCGATTATTCAACTCCACGAAGATGACCGGATCGCATTCTTCTAACGGATTGGCCGGGCCGTCTTGTGGGGTGCTGTTTTGTTGTTTGCGGTTGGGGTCGCAAGTGTTCAGGCACGCGGGGTGATCTGAGTTTTTGCGAATTTGACTGCTGTTGAATTTGGCGACCGTTGTTGTGCTGTCGGGGCGGAGGTAGGTTATGGGAATTCGACACTACAAGCCGGTGACCCCCGGACGGCGGGGGGCGACCGTCGGTGATTTTGCGGAGATCACCGACCGCAAGAAGCGGCCGGAGAAGTCGCTGTCCGTCCGTCAGAAGAAAAAAGGCGGCAGGAACAATCAGGGGAAGATTACCGCGCGACATCGCGGCGGTGGACATAAGAGACAGTATCGGGTCATCGATTTCAAGCGGAACAAAGACGGCATTCCGGCGAAGGTGGCGTACATTGAGTACGATCCGAATCGTTCGGCGCGGATCGCGTTGCTGTATTACGCGGACGGAGAAAAACGCTATATTCTCGCTCCGCAAGGGGTCGAGGCCGGCGATTCGCTGATGAGCGGTCCTGATGCGGAGCCGAAAGTGGGGAACTGTCTCCCGCTGAACCGGATTCCGCTGGGAACGACGATTCACAACATTGAAATGCAACCGCAACGCGGCGGACAGTTGTGTCGCAGTGCGGGGATGTCGGCGGTGATTAACGCCCGAGAGGGCAAGTGGGCTCAAATCACGTTGCCGTCGGGCGAAGTCCGGCGCCTGCCGAGTAGTTGTCGGGCCACGATTGGCGAGGTCGGCAATTCGGAGCACATGGGGATTGTGCTGGGAAAGGCGGGTCGGAAGCGCTGGAAGGGTCGGCGGCCTCACGTGCGGGGCACCGCAATGAATCCGGTCGCCCATCCGATGGGCGGAGGAGAGGGTCGCAGCGCCGGTGGTCGGCATCCGTGCAGTCCTACCGGTAAGCTCGCGAAGGGGGGGCGAACGCGAAAACGCCGCAAAGCATCCTCCCGGGCGATTATTCGTCGTAGAAAATCCAGGCGTTACGGTCTGTTGAAGGTCTGATATGAGTCGCTCACTGAAAAAAGGTCCGTTTGTCGACGAAAAGTTGCTGAAGAAGGTCAAGGCCTTGAATGCGTCCGGGCGGAAGGATGCCATCAAGACGTGGGCTCGGCGGTCAACGATTGCGCCGGAGTTTATCGGGCACACGTTTCTGGTACACAACGGTCGCGCTCATATCAATGTGTACGTCACCGAGGAGATGGTGGGCCACAAGCTGGGGGAGTTTGCCCCGACCCGCACATTCCGCGGGCATGGTGCGCGGGGAACACGGTAAGGGTCTGGTCGAGGTGGAGTGATCGGAATGGGACTTGTAAAAGCCAGTCATCGCTATGCCAGAATTTCGGCGACGAAAGTACGTCCGTTTGCCGATTTGATTCGCGGAAAAAAGGCGGTCGATGGGTTGAACTCGCTACGGTATTTGCCCAATCGGGGTGCCCGCATGTTGGAAAAAGTGCTCCAGAGCGCGATTGCCAACGCGGAAGACCAGGACGTTCGTCATGCGGACCGGCTGACAATCGCTGAGGCGCGGGTTGATGGAGGGCCGATGTTCAAGCGGATTCGCCCCCGTGCTCGCGGAATGGCATTTACGGTGCGTCGCCGGGCGTCCCATATTCACATTGCTCTGGAGGCTCCGGAGTTGCAGTGACCTCAGGTGGACAGGGCGAGAGGTGGCGTTGGGTGGACGTCGGCGAAGGCCGGAAAGTCATTGAGTTGGTTTCAGGGCAGTAGGACAGATAAGAGGTTCAGCGGGATTATGGGTCAGAAAACTCGTCCAACTGGATTCCGTGTCGGCATTGTTGAGGGCTGGCGCAGCCGCTGGTATGCCCCGAAGAAGGAGTTCGGTGCGCTGTTGACGGAGGACATGAAGATTCGGCGGTTCATTCGGGAGAAGTATCGGTTTGCCGGTATTCCGCGAATCGAGATCGAGCGGACTCGTGATCAGGTGGTGGTCTTTTTGCATACCTCGCGCCCCGGTATCATTATCGGGCGCAAGGGTCAGGAAGTCGATCGTTTGAAAACGGAGTTGGAAGACCTGACCGGGCGGCGGATGGAATTGAAAATCGTTGAGGTCAACAATCCGCAGCGGAGCGCGGTGCTGGTTGCCGAGGACATGGCACAACAGTTGACTAAACGCGGAGGGTTCCGCCGAACCATCAAGCGAACGTTGGATCAGGTGATGGAATCGGGTGTGGAGGGGATCAAAGTTCAGTTGTCGGGACGTCTGGGCGGGGCAGAGATGTCTCGTTGTGAAAAAGCCAGCCGTGGATCGATTCCGCTTTCGACCTTGCAGCAGCACATCGACTATGGATTTGCAATCGCGAGGACGACTCAGGGCGTGATCGGGGTCAAGGTCTGGATTAATCTGGGAACTTACAGGAGCGAGGAGGCGGGCGATGGCGCTGATGCCCAAGCGGGTCAAGCACCGCAAAAGCCAAAGAAGACGTATAAGAGGTAACGCCTCGCGCGGTCATACGGTCGCCTTTGGGGACTGGGGGCTGCAGTCGACCGAAGCCGGGCACGTGAGTGGCCGGACGATCGAAGCCTGCCGAATTGCCGCCACGCAGTATGTGCGTGGCGAGGGGAAGTTGTATATCCGCATCTTCCCGCATAAGTCGGTGACCGCCCGTCCGCTGGAAACGCGGATGGGAAAAGGCAAGGGGGAGCCGGACCACTGGGTCGCGGTCGTTAAGCCGGGGACAATCCTGTTTGAACTGAGCGGCGTGTCGAAGGAAGCGGCCCGGGAATGTTTTGCACGGGTCGCCTACAAGTTGCCGGTCCGCGTGAGGCTCGTTGGACGCAGACCGAACATCTGAAAGAATAGAAATCGGGCGAAATGCCGGCTGTGCGATATCTCACGGAGACGTGAGAGCGGTGATCCGGACGGAAGCATTCGGAGCGGGATGATGACCAAGGCCGCGGAATTGCGGGAAATGAATGACGATCAGCTTAAGTACGCGCTGCGTGAGGCGGAACAGGAGTTGTTTCGGTTGCGGTTTCAGTCCGCGACCGAACGCCTGGACGCTCCGAGCAATCTGTTGAAGCTGAGGCGGGAAATTGCTCGCATCAAAACGATTCGGCATGAGCGCGAATCGGCTGGGAATTGAAAACGTTGAATCGGTCGATGTATCGGCGGGAAACTGACGGATGAAGAAAAAGCTGACAGGTGTTGTCACCAGTGACAAGGCGGACAAGACTGTGCGCGTCGAGATTGCGCGGCGGTATCAGCATCCCATGTACGGAAAGATCGTTCGTGGTCGGACGGTCTGTCGGGTTCATGATGAACAGAATGCGGCGCAGGAGGGTGACACGGTCGAGATTGTTGAAAGTCGTCCGCGGTCAAAGACCAAACGGTGGGAGCTGGTTCGAGTTGTCAGCAAGGCGACGTAGCAGCGCAGCTGCGCTGAGGCAGATTGGGAAGCGATTCAATGATACAAATGCAAAGTAAGCTCGATGTCGCGGATAATTCCGGAGCGAAGCAGGTCCGCTGCATCAAGGTTCTCGGGGGAACACGGCGACGATCGGCCGGGCTGGGTGACGTGATCGTTGCCAGTGTGATTAAGTCGTTGCCGGGAAGTCCGTTCACCAATAAGCGGGATAAGGCCAGTATTGTCCGTTGCGTGATTGTCCGTAGTCGTAAGGGGGCGCGCCGGGCGGACGGCAGCTACGTTCGTTTCGACCGCAACGCTGTTGTGCTGATCGATGACGACGGCAATCCGCGGGGGACGCGGATTTTCGGTGCGGTTGCGCGCGAGTTGCGCGAACGGCGGTTTATGAAGATCATCAGCCTGGCAAGCGAGGTGGTGTGAGCAATGAAAATCCAACGGGGAGACACCGTCGTGGTGGTCAGCGGTGACGATGCCGGGCCGGCACGACGGAAAGTGACGCAGGTTCACGATGGCGGTCGCCGGCTGACGATTGAAGGCGTGAATCGTGTGCATAAGCACGTGCGCCGCGGGCATCCGAAAAGCCCGTCCGGCGGGCGTTTGCACTTGGAGATGCCGATTGACAGCTCCAATGTCATGCTTTACTGTGATGCCTGTTCGCAGGGCGTGCGGGTTGGTTTTCGTTACACGGCAGAGGGCCGCAAGGAA
>Ga0114931_10008095_pt1 | contig 12767 bp, 12 predicted proteins | sample 2SBtaG_FD_89579 | JGI IMG/M metagenome (GOLD analysis project Ga0114931, IMG submission 89579) | Deep subsurface microbial communities from Kolumbo volcano to uncover new lineages of life (NeLLi) - 2SBTROV14_V59a metaG | ecosystem: Environmental > Aquatic > Marine > Volcanic | place: Kolumbo...
CATCACCGTTGTCGAGCCGTTCCTTGAGCTCGAGCGCAGTCATCTCGGGAATGTCGGTCGAATCCTGGGTCATCGAGCGTTGCACGGCGGTTCAATAGAGAAGGTCCAGGAGGAGCGAGGCGGTCCTTTCGGCCGCGCCCCGATGTGCGTCAATATAGCCCAAGGCACGGGCCGAGGCGTAGGTGCGATCGTCGCTCCGCGTCAGCCATTCGACGAGCGCGGCCGACAGCGCCGGAACACCGTCCACCACGCGCGCCCCTCCCTGCTCCACGAGCTCGACCGCGTCGCGAGCGTTGTCGTGTCGGGGACCTACGAGCACCGGCAGTCCGGCGGCCGCGGGCTCCAGCACGGAGTGCACGCCGGCGCGGTGCAACCCCCCGCCGACGTAGGCCACCGTACCTGCCGTGTAGAGCGAGGCCAGAACGCCGACGCGCTCCACGACCACCGCGTCGGCGCCCGCCAGGTCGCCGTCGCGCTCCACGTCCGCCAGCGACCGCGCACGCCACCCCTCGCCGCTCAGGCGATCCAGCAAGCGGCCGACGGCGGGAGGGGTCGGCTCGTGCGGCGCCACGATCACCCTGAGTCCCGGCACGTAGCTTCGGGCCCACGCGAGCGCGGGAAGGAGCACCGCCTCGTCGGCAGGCCACGTCGAGCCCGCCACCACCGTCGTGCGGGCGCGCCATGGAAGGGCGCGAGCCACGGCGCGCGGGGGTCGGCCGCCGCCAGACGGGCATGAGCCGAATCGATTCCCGGATCGCCCGTGACGCGCACGCGCTCGGCAGGCACGCCGAGACGCACGAGCCCCCTGCCGTCCTCGTGCGAGACCGCGCCGACCCTGTCCAGGCGCTCCCAGGTGGGGCGCAGCGCCCAGCGCGCCGGCGCGCGGGCGCGTCCAGCTCCGGGGGGCAGCGTAGCCGCCACGAAGGCCGTCCTGGCGCCGCGGAGCGCGGCTGCCCGGGTGAGCGTCGGCCACACCTCGGTCCGGGTGAACGCGAGCACGCGCGGACGCACGGCGTCGAGCGCTTTGCGCACCTCGCCGGGCACATCCCACGGAAGGTAGGCCGTGGCGTCGACGGGCATCGCGCGCGCCACCCTCTCGGCCGATGGAGAGAAGTGCGTGAACACGAAGTGGAGATCGGACCGGACGGCCTGGATGGCCTCGATCACCGCCCTCGCCTGGAGCGCCTCGCCTACCGACGGCGCATGGAACCAGAGTGTGGGCCGCGCCGGATCACGATCGGCGTGCGCCCACCGCGACAGTTCCTCGACCGCGCGGGCGCGGCCCCGGATGGCGCGCCCGAGCTTCGCGTCGCCCCAGCCGAGCGCCGGCGCGACGGTGTACGCTCCGCGGACCACGAGGCGGTATAGCCACTCTCCCATGTGCATGGCCCCGACGATAGGCGCACGAACGCCCGCTCGACAGTGCCATGGCGGCCGCGCGCGCGCGCCCCCGTCACGACGACCCGCCCGAGCTACCGCGGCCGCCGCCCGTGTCCCCCACACCCATGCGCGCTACATTGGCCTTTCGCTCGATCTTCTGGCCGAACCGTCCCGCGCCCCGCGAAGGACCCACCCCCGCGGTGCGTAGTATGAAGCAGCGACCCGTCCACGTACGTAGTGCGGTGGTCCGGGCATTCACCGAAGCCGAACGCTCCAACCTGCGCGGCCGGCGAACACGGAGGACCGAACCATGGGAATGATCGTCCTGGCCATCGTCGCCATCCTGATCGGCGCCGTCATCCGCATCCTCGGACCGAGCCTGGGTAAGCCGGGTGTCACCGGTTCCGCGAAGCTGCTCGGGTATGGGTTCATGATCGCCGGACTGGTGATCGCCGTGTCCAACAGCCTTGTGGTCATCTCGGTCGGGGAGGTCGGCATCAAGCACTTTCTCGGAACCGTGGACGCCACGCCGCTGACCCAGGGCGTCCACCTGCTCAACCCGCTCGCGAGCATCGAGAAGATGTCGGTGCGCGAGCAGAGCTTTCCACCCGACGGCAGCGTCGAGAAGATCGACGCCCAGACGAGCGAGCAGCTCAACGTGGCGCTCGAGGTGTCCATCCTCTACCGGATCGATCCGGGCAACGCCCCCGAGCTCTTCCAGCGGCTGGGCAGCGAAGAGCAGATCAAGCGCCGCATCGTCCTCAACGCCGTACGCAACGGCGTGCGCGACGCGGTGGCCACGAAATCGATCAACGACATCTTCTCGCCGAACCGCCGAGAGCTGGCCACGGACATGAAGAACGCGATCCAGGCCAAGGCGGGCGACCGCATCGATGTGCTGGACGTCTTCGTCCGCGACGTCCAGGCGCCGCCCAAGGTGCGCGAGGCGATCGAGGAGAAGCTCCAGCGCGAGCAGCAGGTCGCGGCCGAGCGCTTCCAGACGAAGATCATCCAGGAGCGCGCGCGGCAGAAGGTCGAGGAGGCCAAGGGCATCGCCCAGGCCCAGAAGATCATCTCCGAGGGCCTGACACCCGAGTACCTGACGTTCCACTACATCGAGCAGCTCGGCAAGCTGCCGGCCGGCTCGGTGGTCTACGTGCCGACCGAAGGCGCCATGCCGCTCGTCCGCCAGATCGGCGGCGGCAAGCGGTGAGACGCGCCCTGGCGGCCGGCGCGCTCGTCCTGAGTCTCGGGTCCTGGGGGTGCTCGCCGATCTACGTGATCAAGGCGGGCATCGCGGAGGCCAGAATCCTGCGGGCGCGCCGGCCGATTCCAGAGGTGCTGAACGACTCGACGGTCGACGCCACGACGCGCGGCAAGCTGTCGTTCGTGCTCGAGGCCCGCCGCTTCGCCGTGCGGGACATGGGCTTCGACGTGGGAGACGCGTACACGCAATACACACAGCTCGATCGCGATACGCTGGCGCTGGTGCTGTCGGCGGCCCGCCGCGACCGTCTGGTGCCGAAGACGTGGTGGTTTCCGATCGTGGGGCGCGTGCCATACCGCGGCTTCTTCTCGCTCGACGATGCCCTCGGCGCGCAGCAGAAGCTGGAGCGTGACGGCTTCGACACCTATCTGCGTCCTACCGCTGCGTTCAGCACGCTCGGCTGGTTCAACGATCCGATTCTCTCGACCGTGCTCCGGGGTGACGACGTGGAGGTCGTGGCAACCGTGCTGCACGAGCTATCGCACGCCTACCTCTTCGTACCCGGCCACGTACGATTCAACGAGTCCTTCGCCAACTTCGCGGGCCGCGCGGGCAGCGTCCGCTTCTTCTGCACCCGTGAGGGAGGCGGGCCCGATACGGTCAAGTGTCACCGGGCGCAGGCGCGGTGGCGCGACGTGCGGCGCTTCTCCACGTTCATCGATGGGCTCGTCGACGAGCTGACTGCGCTCTACGGGCGGGCGGATCTGACGTCGGAGGCCAAGGTCGCGCAGCGTGAGGCGGTGTTCGCCCGCGCGCTGCAGCGCTTCGACGAGGAGGTTTCGCCGCACCTCGAGGCCCTGAGCTTCAGGACGTTCCGCGAGACGCCGCTCAACAACGCCACCCTCCTCGCCCGGATGAGGTACTACCACCGGCTGGGCGACTTCCAGGCGCTGCTGGGCCGCGAGCACGGCGATCTCCGCGCGGCGCTGGCCCGGCTCAAGGCCGGCGCCAACACGGTCGAGGACTCGTTCTCGCTCCTGCCCGGCGCCCCGGCCGACACCACCCGGGCGGACGCGGCCGCGGTTCGCTCCGCTCCGGATCCGCCCCCGGCCGCGCGCTCTGCGCCCGCTCCCATGGAAGCCGGCCGCCCCCGGGATTAGGTTAAGCCGCTGCTGAACCCACTCCGGACGGCGAAGTGAACGCCGACCGCACGGTGGCGCATCCCCCGGGAACCGGTCGAATCCGGCGAAGAATCGGTATGGCAAAGGAAAAACACGACAGCTACACGCCCTCCGAGGTTGAGGAGCGATGGCAGCGGAGGTTGGACGAGGAGGGCACGAACGCCTTCACGCGCGAGGAGCTCGAGCGCGCCGAACGCCCGTTCTACAACCTCATGATGTTTCCCTATCCGTCCGCCGAGGGCCTCCACGTGGGCAACATCTACGCCTTTGCCGGGGCGGACGTGCACGGGCGGTTTCAGCGGATGCAGGGCAAGGATGTCTTCGAGCCCATCGGCTTCGACGCCTTCGGCATTCACTCCGAGAACTTCGCGCTCAAGATGGGTGTCCACCCGATGGACCTCATCCCCTCGAACGTCCGCAACTTCACGCGCCAGCTCCGCCGCATCGGGGGGATGTTCGACTGGTCGCACACCGTCGACACCACCGACCCCTCGTACTACCGGTGGACCCAGTGGATCTTTCTCCAGCTCTTCAAGGCCGGCCTGGCCGAGCGTAAGGAAGCCCCCGTCAACTGGTGCCCCTCGTGCATGACGGTGCTGGCCAACGAGCAGGTCATCGCCGGAAAGTGCGAGCGGTGCGAGACCCCGGTGGAGCAGCGTCACATCGCCCAGTGGTTCTTCAAGATCACGAAGTACGCCGAGCGGCTGCTGAACAACCTGAAGCGGATCGACTGGTCCGAGACGACGAGGAAGGCGCAGGAGAACTGGATCGGCCGCAGTGAGGGCGCCGAGCTGCGCTTTCCCATCCTGGGGCCCGGTGGCGAGGAAACGACGGGCCTGGATCCGCTCGAGGTCTTCACGACGAGACCGGACACGATCTTCGGCGCAACGTACATGGTGCTGGCGCCCGAGCACCCGATCGTCGCGCGCATCACCGCGGACGAGGCGCGCGAGGCCGTCGAGGCCTATCGCGCCGAGGCCGCGCGCACCGATCTCGTCTCGCGCCAGAAGACGGACAAGTCGAAGACCGGCGTGTTCACCGGCGCGTACTGCCGCAACCCGGCCACGGGCCAGCCGATTCCCGTCTGGGTGGCGGATTACGTGCTGATGGAGTACGGCACCGGAGCCATCATGGCCGTGCCCGGCCACGACGAGCGCGACTTCGAGTTCGCCACGCGCTTCGGGCTGCCGATCGTGCGCGTGGTCGCGGGACCGGGAGAGGACGCCGACACGCCGCTGGACGAGGCGTACACCGGCCCGGGCACGCTGGTCAACTCCGGTCAGTTCGACGACATGGCGGTCGAGGAAGGCAAGCGTGCAATCACGAACTGGCTTGCCGAGCAGGGGTTGGCCAGGCCCCGCATCCACTACCGGCTACACGACTGGTGCATCTCGCGCCAGCGATATTGGGGCCCCCCCATCCCCATCATCCACTGCGAGGCGTGCGGGCCCGTGGCGGTGCCCGAGGAAGATCTGCCGGTCGTGCTGCCGAGGGTCGAGGACTTCAAGCCCGACGACAGCGGCGTCAGCCCCCTGGCCCGGGTCGAGGAGTGGTTCCGTACGACGTGTCCGCAGTGCGGCGCCCCGGCGCGGCGTGAGACCGACGTCTCCGACACCTTTCTCGACAGTGGCTGGTACTTCCTACGCTACCCGTCCACCGACTTCGACGACCGGGCGATGGACGCGGAGATCACCCGGAAGTGGCTGCCCGTCGACTGCTACATCGGCGGCAACGAGCACGCGGTGCTGCACCTCATGTACTCGCGGTTCCTGACGATGGCGCTGCACGATCTGGGCCACCTCGACTTCGAGGAGCCGTTCACGCGGTTCCGCGCCCACGGGCTGATCATCGCCGAGGGCGCGAAGATGTCGAAGAGCAAGGGCAACGTCATCGTGCCGGACCCCATTATCGAGGAGTTCGGCGCCGACACCTTCCGCCTCTACCTCATGTTCCTCGGCCCCTTCGAGGAGGGTGGCGACTACCGCGCGGAAGGAATTCAGGGCCCGTTCGGCTTCCTGCACCGGCTGTGGGACAGCGTGCTCTCCGCAGACCGGGAAGCCGCGCCCGACCCCGAGATCGAGCGCAAGCTGCACCGGACCATCAAGCAGGTGACCGAGCAGATTCCCTCGCTCCAGTACAACACCGCGATCGCCGCGATGATGGAGTACCTCAACGCCGTGCGGAGCGGAGGACGCCGGGCGGCGGCGGGCGAGGTCGAACCGCTCATCGCCCTCGTGGCGCCGTTCGCGCCGCACATCGCCGAGGAGCTGTGGCGACGCACCGGCCACCAGGGCAGCATCTTCGAGGGAGCCCGCTGGCCGTCGTACGACGAGGCCCTCACACGGGCCGAGACGGTGAGGATCGCGGTCCAGGTCAACGGGAAGCTGCGCGGCACCGTGGAAGTGCCCGCCGGCGCGGCGGAACAGGACGTCGTAGCCGCCGGCCGCGCCGACGCCAACGTGGCGCGCTTCCTCGAGGGAAAGACCGAGCGCCGGGTGATCTACGTCCAGAACCGACTCCTCAACTTCGTGGTGGGATGAACGACTTCGAGCGTCTGGCCGTCGACGCCGCCCGCGTCCTCTCGATGGACGCGGTGCAGAAGGCGAACTCCGGGCATCCCGGCACCCCCATGGCGCTGGCTCCCGTCGGCTATGTGCTCTGGACGCGACACCTCCGGCACGATCCCGCCGATCCGGCCTGGCCCGACCGCGACCGCTTCGTGCTGTCCGCGGGCCACGCCTCGATGCTTCTATACTCGCTCCTGCACCTGAGTGGCTACGACCTGACGCTCGACGACATCCGCGCGTTCCGGCAGTGGGGCTCCCGCACCCCCGGCCACCCCGAGTACGGGCTCACGCCCGGCGTGGAGACCACGACCGGCCCGCTGGGTCAGGGGATCGGCAACGCGGTGGGGATGGCCATGGCGGAGCGGTGGCTGGCCACCCGCTTCAACCGGCCGGGCCACGAGATCGTGGACCACTACACCTACGCCATCTGCTCCGACGGCGATCTCATGGAGGGCGTCTCGCACGAAGCCGCCGCCTTCGCCGGACGGCAGAAGCTGGGCAAGCTGATCTGGATCTTCGACGACAACCACATCACGATCGAGGGCAGCACGGAGCTGGCGACCAGGACCGACCACGCCCTCCGCTTCGAGAGCTATGGATGGCACGTGCTACGCGTCGAGGACGGTAACGATCTGGAAGCCATCGACGCGGCGCTCACCGCGGCGCGAGACGAGGCCCAACGGCCCACCCTGATCGCGGTGCGTACGACCATCGGCTTCGGCAGTCCTCACCTGGCCGGCAGCGCGTCCACCCACGGCGCGCCCCTCGGCGAGGACGAGGTCCTCGCCACCAAGGAGAACCTCGGCTACCCCTCTCTGGAGCCGTTCCACGTACCGGAGGAGGCCCGCTCCGAGTGGGCCGTGTGCGGCCGGCGGGGCAGACGGCTGCACGAAGGCTGGAGGGCGCGCTTCGCGGTCTACGAAGCCGAGTACCCCGAGCTGGCCGACGCGTACCTGAAGAGCCTGGGCGGGGCGCTTCCTGCGGAGTGGGACGCCGACGTTCCGAATCTGTCAGCCGTCGAGGCGCCCGACGCCACGCGCGGCTGGTCGGGCCGCATCATCCAGGGCCTGTCCGCCCGGATTCCCAACCTCGTGGGCGGATCGGCCGATCTCGGCCCCTCGAACAAGACCGACATCAAGCACGCGGACAGCCTGCTGCCGGACCACCCCGGTGGGCGCGTCGTCCACTACGGCATCCGTGAGCACGCGATGGGGGCCGTGATGAACGGTATGGCGCTGCACGGGGGTATCCGCCCGTTCGGCGGCACCTTCCTCGTATTCTCCGACTACATGCGACCGGCGATCCGGCTGGCGGCGTTGATGCACCAGCCGGTGATCTACGTGTTCACGCACGACAGCGTCGGGCTCGGCGAGGACGGCCCGACGCACCAGCCCGTCGGCCAGCTTGCGGCGCTGCGCGCCATCCCCGACCTCGTCGACCTGAGGCCCGCGGACGCGGCTGAGACCGAGATCGCCTGGCGCGTGGCCATGGAACGCACCGACGGGCCGACCTTTCTCAGCCTGTCACGCCAGAAGGTGCCGGTGCTCGACCGGAGCGCACTGGCCCCGGCCGACGGACTGCGCCGGGGCGGCTACGTGCTGGCCGATGCGGAGCGGGGAGCGCCCCGGGCCATCCTCATCGCCACGGGAGCGGAGGTCGGGCTGGCGTTGGCGGCGCGCGCCCGCCTCGAGGCGGAGGGCATCCCGACGCGCGTCGTCAGCCTGCCTTCGTGGCGGCTATTCGGAGAACAGGATGAGGGCTACCGCGACGACGTGCTCCCGCCGGACGTGCCGTGCCGTGTATCCGTGGAAGCCGCGAGCACGCTGGGGTGGGAGCGGTGGACCGGATCGCGCGGTGCCGCGATCGGCATCGATCACTTCGGCGCGTCCGCTCCGGCAGGTGTTCTCTTCGAGCGCTTCGGATTCACGGCCGAGCACATCGCCGACACGGTGCTCGGGCTTCCGGGAGCCTGACCCTCCCGCCGATGCGATACGGCCACTGACGCCTGGTGTGGCGCCAGTGGCCGGTCTCCGGACCCCCCTCGACCCGCCCTATTCGAGGGTCGACCCGGATATCGCCAACTGCAGGAGCTGCGGCGGCGACAGCTCGCCGACCAGGGCCTGCTCGACCGAAGGGCTCGCCCACGTCACGACGCCCGGCGAGGTGCCCGGCCGATTCAACAAGCGCGGCGAGAGCACCGGGAGGCGGATGCGCGTGCCTTCCTTGGGCACGAGATAGTGCGCCACCGAGCGACCGTTCTTCCTGTACATGATCATGGCGCCTCTCCGCCCCTCGAGGAGACAGATCTCGACGCCCTCGAGCTCCAGGCCGTCGACGTGAAGCGGCGTCAGAGACATGCCCAGCTCTCGCACGAGGAAGCGACTGACCTCGCTCGGATTCGAGGTGGTAAGGTGATCCTCGCCCACCGCGCGCCGGAGGTAGTCCTCCACGAACATGCCGGCGTCGGTGCTCGATGATATGTCGGGGCCCGCCATCCGCATAACCCCGAGCGCCACCATCGCGAGACCCGCCGCGACCGCGAGTGACCAGCCAAGTCGGGTGCGCATCCTTCCCCCACGCCGGGTGCCGCGAGCGTGCGGTGCGTCGGCGATTCTGCGCGCCTCGGCCAGCGCGTCAAAGACGCGCTCCCGCACCTCGAGAGGCGCCCGTGTGCCGCGCAGGCTCTCGTACGCCTCGAGCAGCGCTCGATCCTGCAGGAAGAACTCCCTGCACGCGGCGCACTCCTCGAGGTGCCTGCGCGCCTTCAATACGGCGTCGCCTGCCAGCTTCGGCCGCTCCGGCGGCCAGAGTCCCTCACGAGCTTCAAGACAATCCATCGTTCCCACTACGTCGGTACTGCGTCGCCATGCGTCCCGTTCCTCCGTCCGGAGGAGCGCAGCACGATCGACATCATGTGATCTCTATATCGCAGCAGGTCCCTGAGCACATCGCGCGCTACCCCCAGTACCGCGGCGGCCTCCTGATATCCCCAGCGACGGAGCAGGACCAGCCAGATCGCCGCCCTCGGCCAGGGTGGCACCGCCGCCGCAGCCTTGAAGAGCGTCTCGGTTCCGATCCGGCCCACCCGACCCGACGGCCTGTTCCTGGGCCCCGAGGGCGGCAACGGTGGCGGACCCGACGCGGTGCGTCGCACGAACGCCCGCACCATCCGCCCCTCCAGCCAGTGCTGGATCGGGGGCGCGTCGGGCTCCCGTTCGTGGTCCCGGAACGCCAGCGTCAACGTGTCGACCAGCACGATCTCCGCCGCGCGGGGGTTGCCACCACAGAGGAAGAGGGCGCCCTGGTACAGGGCATCCATTTCCTCGGCCGCGAGCTCCTCGAACGTGCGTGGCATCGGCACTCCTGTTCCGAGCCGGACCATTTTCCGGCTCCGTATCCAGCCAATACAGGAAAAGCGGAAAAGGTTCTCGCGGTGTCGAGGCGTTCCCAGCTCCACAGCGAGCAGATCGGGCCCGGGCTATCGCGCCTGCGGATCCAGGCCGTGGAAGGTGAGCCACGTCGGCGCCGCCGGAGGCACCCGGGTCGTGCCGCCCACACCGCGCGGCGAGAGCACCGTCTCGTCCTTGCACGTGGCCGACGGACGACACCCGACCCGTCGGGCCCAGGCACGCCACGTGGCGCCATGTCCACGGCCGCCGTGCACCAGGTAATCGGCTGCGTGCGCCATCTCGTGCAGGAGCGTGTCGACCCGCGCCCCGGCGTGCTCGGCCCGCAGGAGATGGATGTTGAGCGCGATCTCGGCGACATAGCGCTCACCGTCCGCCCTCCGGCCGGGCATCATGTGGCCGAAGCGCCGCCGCATCCGCGCACTCAGGCGCAGGGGAACATCGTCGGGGAGAATCCCCTCAAACCTCGTCTGATTGAAGTAATCGTAGAGGCTCCGGACGTACGCCCGTTGAGCCGGCGTCCCGTGGCATCGAGAGCCCCGCCTTTCCCCTCCGCCGCCATCACGCGCGGGCGCGCGCTCGTCGCTGGAGCGGATGGACCGGAACGCAGCATCGAGCGGGGGCCAACGTCGGATCGACTCCGCAGCCGAGCGCACGGCGGCGGTCTTTCGTCCCCGCTGGCGCGCGATGAGCGCGAAGGCGTCCACGAGGTGCGGAGGCGAACGACGGAATACGGCGTGCAGGTTGAGGACCGTGGCGTCCCGGGTCAGGGACCAGATCGTGCTGCGATTACGCCGAAACGCCACGCGCACGAGCCGCCGCGCACCGCACTCCCGCAGTGCCTCGAGCATGTCTCCGGTCGACAGAATGCGCGACTCCACCGCTGCGCTCCAGATGCGTGTGTCACTCCAGTATACATCGTCGGCTGCCGGTCCGACGCCGCTAGCCGAGCGCGGCTCTGGCCGCAGCATATCGTATTGTCATGGTCTCCGCCACACAAGATATTGTGCTCCATGACGCTCAAGGGTATTGCGTGACCGGGTCTCTTCTTGCTACATAGAAGATTATTCGTCTACCTCATGCACCTACCCTGCTCCCGGAGGGTCCCGTGGCTGCGACCAGAAAGAAACCCACGAAGAAGGCGGCGGCACGCAAGAAGGCGACCGCCGGGAAGAAGGCACCCGCCAGGAAGAAGGTCGCTACCGCGCGAAAAGCGGCCTCCAGGAAGACGGCGGCCAGGAAGAAAGCCGCACCCAGGAAGGCGGCTCCGAAGAAGAAGAGGGGCCTCTCGAAGAAGAAGGCGGGGAACGCGAAGAAGCGCCCGGCGAGGAAGACCGCTCCGAAGCCGACTGCAGCGCGCAAGGCAGTGGCGAAGAAGAAGGCCGCGAAGAAGAAAGCGGTAGCCCGCAAGAGACCCGCGGCCAAGAGAGCGCCCGCCAGGAAGAAGGCCGCGCCGAAGAAGAAGGCTGCGCCGAAGAAGAAGGCCGCGCCGAAGAAGAAGGCCGCTCCGAAGAAGAAGGCTACGCCGAAGAAGAAGGCGGCCCCGAAGAGGAAGGCCGCTTCGAAGAAGAAGGCGGCCCCGAAGAGGAAGGCCGCTCCAAAGAAGAAGGCGGCCCCGAAGAGGAAGGCCGCTCCAAAGAAGAAGGCTGCCCCGAAGAAGTCGCCGGCCAGAAAGAAGGCTGCGGCGAAGCGCAAGAAATAGGCGGCGTCGGGCGCGCGCCCACGTCCCTCGGTGCCGAACAGAGAGGCGCCGGTGTTCCTCCCCGAGCGCCGGCGCCTCCGCCGTTCGGATCCGGATTCCACATCGTCCGCCTACCAGCCCGTCGGGCACCCATTCCCGCGGTCACGTATTCCTACCACACTGGAGGAACCGGCCTGATGAACCGACGGACGGGAAGGGACTCCGGAGACCTCGCCTGACCGGCGACATCGATCCGGCGGGCGGGGAACCAACCATGATTCGCCAACTCACAGCGATCATGTTCACCGATGTGGTGGGCTACACCGCGCGGATACAGGAAGACGAGCGTCGCGCGAATCTACGTCTTCCACGCCGGTGGCAGCGAGAGGATGTACGTGGCCTCGGCGGACTGGATGACCCGGAACCTGAGCCGCCGGGTCGAGGTCGCGTTCCCGGTGCACGATCCGGATGTGAAGCGTCAGCTACAGACGCTCCTCGAGTTGCAGCTCGCCGACAACGCACGAGCGCGCATCGTCGACCGAGACTTCACCAACCGCTATGCCGCGGCCTCTTCGGAGCCTCCCGTGCGCGCTCAGGCAGCCTACCGCGACTACCTGGCTTCCTGTCGCAGATAAGCCATCACCCTGTCGAACCGGGCGCGCGCCTCCGGAAAGAAGTCGCGGATCGCGTCCAGATCGCCCTCGCGACCGAGCGCCTCGAGGCGTCGCATCGTCTCGCTCAGCGCCGTCGCGTGAATGTTGCCTGACGAGCTCTTCAGGCTATGGGCGTAGCTGCTCACGGCGCCGGCGTCACCGCTCGCCACGGCGCTGGACAGTCTGCCGAAGATCCGTGGCGCCTCTTCCAGGTAGACGGCGAGGGTGGCGTCCACAACCTCCTCGACGCCTGCCTTCCGCATCACGGCCCGGAACGTCTCGAGATCGACCGGGGGATACTCCGATTCCGGCATGGTGCCCTCCTCAGGGTTGTCTCCGGCATACCCACGACGGGCCGCGGCGTGCCTGCCCGCTCCGGGCCACACCTTGCGTGCGGACCTGTTACATTCGCCCCATGACCCTCTTCGCGAGTACGCGCGGCTTCGGCCCCGTCCCGTTCGCCGAGGCCCTTTTCCAGGGGATGGCGCCCGACGGCGGCCTCTATCTTCCGGGCGAGATTGCGACCCTCGATACCTCCGACGCGCCTGCCGGCGGGCGGTTTCCGGACACCGCCCGCTGGGTCGCCCGGACGTTGCTCCGAGGTGCGGTGGACCCCGCGGTGCTGGATCGCATCGTGGAAGAAGCGCTCGACTTTCCCGTTCCGCTCTCGGAGGCAGAACCCGGCGTCTCG
>Ga0114931_10008096_pt1 | contig 12766 bp, 9 predicted proteins | sample 2SBtaG_FD_89579 | JGI IMG/M metagenome (GOLD analysis project Ga0114931, IMG submission 89579) | Deep subsurface microbial communities from Kolumbo volcano to uncover new lineages of life (NeLLi) - 2SBTROV14_V59a metaG | ecosystem: Environmental > Aquatic > Marine > Volcanic | place: Kolumbo...
CCCTACGCGAGAGTCCGGACGTGCGTCGCCGGGCGCAGGAACTCACCGATGCCATGCATGCCCTCTCGGTCGGGCTCCTGACCCTGGACCCCAATTCCCGATCCCTCGTCGCCCTGCGAGGAGATGTCTCCGAGACTCGCACGAACCTGTACCAGACCATCGAAGACCGGGCGCGTTCGCTCTACGAATCGACGGGGGCGCCGGAGAAGATGGCCGACTACGTGTTCGCGGAGCTGGACAGTAAGTCCCACGCAGATGCCGCCGCGCGGTTGAAGCTCCTGATTCGCGACTACAAACGCAAACAGCAAGACGAGCCGGGACACGAGTTGGAGCTGACGCGCCTCACCAACGCGTTGAAACGGGATCGGAACCTGCTGGATTCCTTCAAGTCGCAGATGGTGGCAAGCGACGTGCAGCAGGCCGTCGAGACGACCGACCTCGGACTTCGGGTCGAGATCGTCGATCCCGCCGTACTACCCCTGGCGCCTTCCTGGCCGAACACCAAGAAGATCCTGGCTCTGGCTCTCCTCATGGGACCACTTTTGGGAATCGCCTTCGCTTTTCTGGCCGAGATCATGGACTCCACCCTCCGTTCCCTCGAGGACATCCAGCGCATCGTTCCCGAACCGGTTCTCGGGACCTTGCCCCTGCTGCAGTCGGTGCTTCCGACCCAGGGGAAGATCCGCCGGCGTTGGGTGCCGGCGGCACTGGTCGGCGTGGTCCTGCTGACGGCCGCCTTTTTCGCGACCCGGGACAAGCTCTTCCCGGATCTCGGGATTCCGACTGAAGCCGTTCATGCAGTGGAGCCCATGGAAGGGGGGATGCCGTGAAAGTCCTGGAATCGGTGCATCGCGATTGGCCGGTGGCGACCGAGGTGCGAAAGCTCCAGTCGAGAATCTGGCGCATCTCCCGGAGAGAGGGTACGAAGGTCATCATGGTGACCAGTTCCGTCGGCGGCGAGGGAAAGACCACCACGGTGGCCTATCTCGGCGCGACGCTCGCCCTGCATCCGGGTAGGCGGATCCTGATCCTGGACTTGGATCTTCGGCGTCCCTACCTGCACAACCACTTCGAGATGGATCGGGAGCCGGGAATTGCGGACTATCTCCGCGACGAGGTGCCCCTGGACCAAATCATCCGCCGGACGTCCCTCGAGGGTCTGGACCTGGTCCTGGCCGGCGGGAATACCGAGGAGAACCCGAGTCTTCTCCTGGATTCTCCGCTTCTCGGAACCATGGTCGCCGCGTTCCGGGAGCAATACGATCTTATTCTCCTCGATACGCCGCCCCTGGTGCCTGTCGCCGATACAGCGGGTCTCATTCCCCTGGCCGACGGGATTCTGCTGGTGGTCATGGCGGGGAAGACCCCGAAGCCTCTTCTCGCCCGGGCGAGAGATCTTTGCCTGGGGATGGGGGGCACCATTCTGGGCCTGGTCATCGGCAATGCCGAGGAAGCGGCCCCGGAGGCCTACGGCTACGGTTACTACCGTTCCTACGCGACCGGCAAGGGGCGGCAGGTCTCGAGCTGACCGTGGCCCGCGAGGATCATCGCCGGCCCCCCCGGCTGAGCGTCGTGCTTCCGGTGCTGAACGAGGTCGAGGACCTGGGGGCCCTCCTGGACCAATTGCTCCGACAAGCGGGTTCGGACGGCATGCGAGAGATCCTGGTCGTGGACGGCGGGTCCACCGACGGAACCCGGGAACTGGTGCGGGAGCGGATGTCGCGGCGATCCCCGCTTCGCCTGCTCGAGAATCCCCACCGGCGGAGCGGTCCCGCCCGAAACCGGGGGATCGAAGCGGCCCGAGGGGAGTTTGTTCTCTTTCTCGACGGCCACTGTATCCTGCCCAGCCCGGACTATCTCGATCGGGTCGAAGCGGTTTTCGAGGCCTCGGGAGCGGATTGCCTCTGCCGACCCCAGCCCCTGGATCGGGTGGGGGCGACCGGACCCTGGGGGCGGGCCATCGCCGCGGCGCGTCACGCCCGTTTCGGCCACAATCCCGGCTCGGACATCTATGCAACCGAAGCAGGTCACACCGACCCGGAGTCGGCGGGGGCGGCTTACCGACGGGTGGTCTTCGATGCGATCGGGGGGTACGACGAGCGCTTCGACGCCTGTGAGGACGTGGAGTTCAACCACCGTGTGAACCGAGCCGGTTTTCGTTCCTATCGACACCCGGACCTTGCCGTAGCCTACCGCCCCCGGGAGACCCCGGGCCGTCTCTGGAAACAGATGTGGCGCTACGGCCGAGGGCGAGCCCATCTTCTGGCCCGCCATCGGGACATGGTGCCCTGGATTCTGGTCGCCTTGACGGCGGCCTGTCCCGTCTGGGGGGTCTCGCTGATCCTTTCTCGGGGCGCGCTCTTTCCGGTGATTCTGCTCGGTCCGCTCCTACTCTATGCCGGGCTTTGCGTCTTCGAGGCCCGGCGGGCGATGCTCGGAGACTCGTGGCTGCGTGCGGCGCTTATCTTTCCGGTCATCCACGCCGGGCTCCTTCTCGGCTTCTGGCGCGGGCTGGCCGAGAGCTTTTACTTCTTCGGCGGCCACGGCTCCGCTCGGCCGGGAAAGATGACTCATGGCGCGGCCGCCTGAGTTCGGGGCGGCGCCGTTTGCCGGCCCCTGGGAATCCGGGCCCCAGCGTCTCCAAGGGGCCGGTCCCGGCGAGGGCCGGCGCGCGCGTAAGGTGCTCCTGTTCACCGCCATGGCCGTCCTCTGCGCGGTTCTCGGGATCAACCTCGTCTTCTTCCCCCCGGTGTTTCTCTTCGGCGCGATTCTCGGCCTCCTCGCCGTGTTCGCCGTCCTCAGCCGTCCCTTCCTCGGTCTGGTTCTCTACGCGGCGCTCTTTCTGGTTCGTCCGGGGGAGCTCTACCCCAGCCTGGCCGGCCTCCACATCGAGCGCATCGTGGGGGTGGTGACCTTGGCCGCGATGTTTTTTTCAAGCTATCGCAAGGAAGGGAAACTGTTCCTGGACGGTTCCCGCCAAACCCAGTTGCTGGTCCTGCTCCTGGCCGCCTTCTATTGCAGCGTTCCGTCTTCCTACTGGCCCTCGCGGTCGCTGGGCCGGGTGGTGGAGTTTCTCAAGATCATCGCGTTCTACGTGATGATCGTACAGTTGGTGGACAGCCGAAAGCGCCTGCGCATCCTCTTGGCCGAGTACCTGATCCTGATCGCGGTGATCGGCTACACCTCTCTCAGGGCCTACTTCGCCGGGGAGTTGATGGTCGCCCAGGGAATCGAACGGGCGGTGGGAGTGACGAGCGCGGGAGGCAATCCGAATGCCCTGGGGGCGACGCTCGGTTCCACGGTCCCGCTCCTCATCATGACCGCCCGGGCGACCCGTCGGGCCGTCCTACGCTGGTTCCTGTTCGGCGGCGTGGGGGTCCTGGTCTGGGCCATCGCCTTGACCGGATCCCGGTCGAGCGTTCTCGGCCTCCTGGCCGGGCTGGCCGTGGTCTGGTGGTTCAGCCGCCACCGTCTCTTGGTGGCCGTGTTCGGACTCCTGCTTTTGGGAACGGCCTTTGTCGCCCTGCCCGACTCCTACAAGGCCCGTTACGAGAGCATCACGAGTGAGAATCTGGATGAGTCCTCGCGTCTCCGGCTCACGACCTGGGAAGCGGGAATGAAGATGGTCTTGGACCGACCGTTCTTCGGCGTCGGGGTGGGAGCCTTCAGCACGGCGCATCACAGTACCTACGGTACCGGTCTCGGGAGTTGGCTCGAAGCCCACAACCTCTACGTCCAGGTCCCGGCGGAAATCGGATTGGTGGGGGCGATCGTCTACTTCTCCTTCCTCGCCGCATTCATCCGACTGAATCGACGCGCCCGGAGGACCTTGACCCGGCGGCGCCCCGACTGGAAACTGGAGGCGGGAATCTTGGACGGGATCTTCGCCGGGACCTGTTTCCTGTTCGTCTCCTCGATTTTCGGGCACTCCATGCTACGCTTTACTTGGTACGTTTTCGCGGCGATGACGCTGGTGGTGTATCGGCTCCACGTGGACCTCCCGGTCGAGGCGAACCCGCCGGTCGCGGGGAGAGCGGATGAGAGGCGCTGACAAGACGGCGGGCACGATTCCTGCTGCTGGAGTCCCTGGAGGCATGGTGCCGCGGAGGAGGCTCGACCTGCAGATGATTCCACTCAAGCGGCTTGCCGCGATGTTTGTCCTGGGCGCGATCACCGCCGGGGTCTCTTTCTGCAACGTCGCTCGTGCAGGAAACCTGGACCATGGCGTCGTGTTCTACGTGCCGGCCACGGACCCCACGGTGTTGGCGAACGTGGCTTCCCGCTACACGCTCGGGGTGATCGAGGATGACTATTCGCTGTCGGCGACCGGGGTCAAGGGGTTGAACCCCGACTTTCGGTGGTTCGTCTACAATTCCGGAACCGACAACTACGTCAGCGGACCCAATACCGTCGAGGACGCCGCCCTGGAAGCTCTCGCCGCGGCGAAGGGGTGGGACGTGGAGGACGCTTACCTGCACTTCACCGACGACACCTGGTATCGCCTGCAAGGAGACACGGTATTCGTGCCCGGCTGGGGTGCGGGATCGGCCGCCACTGCCGCCGAGGCGCGGATCCCCACCTATTACAAGGATCTGAGCCGGCGTCTGGTGAACTTCAACGGCCGGGGGCGTATCCTGAACAAGGAAGTCATGATCGACCTCGCCCTGGATCGCCCTTTCCCCGGAACGAACCTCCATGCGGACGGGATCTTTCTGGACAACGCCGCCTACCGTCTCTGGAACGACAACACGGTGATCTCCGGCGGCCACGTCGCCGAGGTGCCGGGCCACCCGAAAGTGGACTCGGGCACTTTCCAGACCTGGTACTGGCAGGACTGTCTTGGTCCCTTCTTCGCCGATCTCAAGGACACGCTTGAGACCTCGGCCTCATGGTCCTCCGACGGGAAGCGCAAGGAGTTGATGCTCAACATTTCCAATGCGTGGATCGACGACTACGTCACCATGGATACCGCGGACTATCTCTGCCTGGAATTTCAGTACTCCCCCCTGCGCAACCATGGGCCGACGGCGGTGCAGACCGCCTACGACCGCGACGCCATGGCGGCCCAGGCGGGAATCAAGTCATTCTATCTATCCAAGGTCACCCCGTCCCTGGACGGTGTGTCCGGTAGCTATCCCTACGACGAGGCGGTGATGGGGAGCGTTGCCTGGTGGCTGGTCACCCGCACCCCCCAGACGGCGCTCTTTCTCATGGGACCCTCGCGCGCCTACGATCCCAGCGGCCCGGATTGGGAAACCCAGACCTGGAAGCCGGCCATGGATGTCCTCGGGGACTCCCTGGGGACCGCACTGGGTGCTCCCTACGTGATCGCGACCGGAACCGACCCGGTGGGCTACGCCTACTCGGTCATGGCGCGGAACTACGAGCGGGGGATTGCCCTCGTCCGCAACCGTGGCGACTGGCTGCAGGGAGTCGGGACGGCGACGGCCGCGGACGTGCCTCTGCCCGCGGCGTTTCGACGGCTGGCGCCCGACGGCTCCACCGGAGCGTCGGTGAACCACGTCTCCATCAGAAACGGGGAGGGGATTGTTCTGCTTGCGGGTGAAGGCGGCGGCCCAGGAGATCCTCCGCCGCCGACACCCGGAACCGTGAACCCCGAGGATTCGATGCTGCTCATCGGGACCTCTCCGGTGAACGGGGCGGCCGGCGTTCCCGCAACCGCGCCCGTCCGCGTGCGTTTCAGCCTAGCGCTCCCCGTTGCGCCTCCCGCCGGCTGGATGACCGTTGCCGGCTCGGCTTCCGGCGCCCGCTCCGGATCCCTGGTGGCGAACCGGAACCAACTGCTCTTCGTCCCGAGCACGCCCTGGCTGCCCGGAGAGACCGTCACCGTGAGCCTCGCTCCGGCAATTCGCGCGGTCGAGGGAGCCTACCTGGACGTGAACCGTAACGGGACCGGCGGCGAGGTTCCCGCCGACGGATTCACCTTCGCCTTCACGATCGCCCCCTAGACCTCGCTTCCACTCGCTCTCCGTCCGTGCGCTTTGCCCCGGCAAGGAGGCAGGCTGCAAGCTCCCCGCGGCCGACGGCCCAAACCCCGATTGCGCCACTTTTCCCAACTCGCTAACGAACGATCTTGCTGCGCGTTGCGGTGCGCGCGGGGAGCCTCCGGAACACCCGCGTTGGCCCGTCCTTTGCTCCCCGTTGAGGGGACGGAGGAAAGGAGCCGAACATCTCGGGCACCGCAACTTGGACACGCATCAGAGGGAGATGGAATGTTTTCCTTCTCCTCGTCACGCTTTCGTCTCTCCTCTCCTGGGGATCCGCTCTTGCTGATCCCGGCGGGGACTGGATGTTCACGTGGACCGCGCCCGGCGAGAACGGTTTCTTCGGCCAGGCCGAGGCCTACGAGATCCGCCTGGCCACCGCCCCACCCGGAACGGACCCGACGGCCTGGTGGAATGGCGCCTCCGTCCTGCCGAATCCTCCCACTCCCGCCCCCGGTGGCTCTCTCGAGTCGTTGCTCTTGAGCGGTCTCACCCCCGGGGTGGTGACCTACGTTGCCGTGCGGACCCGCAACGTCTTCGGCGCCTGGTCGGCGATTTCCCCCATCGTGGCCGCCGCCCCTTCCGGGGATCCCCTCATTCAGAGCGTCGCTCCAACCGACGTTCTGGACGGCGCCCGGACGATCACCCTCCGGGGACTCGGCCTCGACGCGGTGACCCAGGTTCGTTTCCATCTGCCGACCGGGGGGAGCCCGGTCGTCGCCACCTCCGTCGTCCCCCAGGGGGACGGGAGCCTGGTCGTCGACGCGGACTTCCCGCCTGCCGCCGACGGCCTCGTGGAGGTCGAGGTGGTCACGCCCTTCGGGAGCGACCGGGTGAGCGGATGGTTGCAGGTGAGCCCCGACCCGGCCGCCGGGCCCGTTCCGGTAGCGGACTTCGCGATGACGGTCCTGGACGCAACCAGCGGGTCGGTGCGATGGACCGCCCCTGGGACGGTGTTCGGGGAGCCGGTCGCGGCCTACGAGATTCGGCGCCTGGGGGGTGGGGTCGGTGCCTGGGACTGGGACACCGGCGTCGTCCTTGGCGGGCCGACGCCGTCTACTCCGGGGACGGAGGAGACCTGGACGGTGGCCGGTCTGGTACCGGGGCACTTGCAGGCACTGGCGATCAAGAGCCGAGACGCGGCGGGGGCCTGGTCGGCCGTCTCCAACATCGCGACCGTCGTGATGCCCCCCCTTCCGGGACCCCCGAGCCAGGTCACCAACCTCGCGGCGACGGTCCTCGCCCCCGATCGGGTGGCTCTGGAATGGAGCGCCCCCTCGGACGTGTCGGGAATTGAGATCACCGCCGCCACGGCGTACGACGTGCGGCGCCTGGCCGGCGGACCCGGCGCCTGGACCTGGGACGGGGGCACCATCCTTCCGAGCTCGCCGCCCCTGGCCCCCGGCGCTTTGGAGCATCTGGAGGTCGGCGGGTTGCCGCCCGGAACTCCGGTGGCGTTCGCTCTGAAGAGCGTGGATGGGGAAGGCGGCTGGTCGGAACTCTCCAACACGGTCGAGATCCTGCTGCCGGTTCCCGCGGATACCTCGGCCCCCGCAGGGATTACGGATTTCGCGGCCGGTCTCGAAACCGACGGAACCGTCCGGTTGCACTGGTCCACGCCCGGCGACGACGTCGCTGTAACCGCCTTCGAGGTTCGCCGGGGGATCGGGTCGGCGGCCGACTTCCTCTGGGAGACCGCCGAGGTTCTCGCCGACCCCCCCGCTCCCGGAGCGCCGGGCACTCCGATCGCCTTCGACGCCGGGATCCTGGCGCCCGGGGACACGGTCGCCTTCGCGGCGGTGGCCCGGGATGCGGCGGGCAACCGATCCCCCGTGTCCCCGGTTGTCACGGTCGGCCGCGGGATCGGAGACCTCGAGGCGCCGGATCTTCCCGGATCCCTCGAGGCTTCGCGGCTGGGCCCGGGGACGGTGCAGATTCGGTGGCGGGCCGGCGGGGACGACGGTCTGGTGGGGAGAGCCGCGGGCTACGAAGTGCGTTATCGCCCCAATCCCTCGGTAGGAGCGCCCTGGTGGGAGGATCTCTCCGGGAACATTCTTCCCCTAACGCCCAAGGCACCTTTCAAGCGGGAGTTCACCTCGATCGGGGGGCTGAATACGGACGTCGTCTACGGGTTCGCCCTCAGGTCGTTCGACGACGCGGGACGCACCTCCGCCTGGTTGACCGCCTACCTTCACGTGGACGGCCCGACCGGGGGCGGTCCGGACGCGTCCCCCCCGACCGCGCCCACGGGGCTCAGCGCCTCGGCCGGCCCCCAAGGGATCCGGCTGACCTGGCTGCCGGCGCCGGAACCGAACATCGTCGGCTACGAGATCCTGCGTGTGTGTCCGGACGCGGCACCGGTGCTGCTCGAAACCGTTCCGCCGGATCGAACCAGCTATACGGACGTCGCTCCGGCGACGGGGGCCGCGCGCTACACCGTGGGTTCGGTCAACAGTGCCGGGGTGCGCTCGGTTCTTTCCGCCTGGGTGGAAGTCCAGGCGGCCGCCGCCCCCGGTCTCGCGGTCACCCCCCAGGGGACGGGATGGGAACTCACGGTACCCGAGGGGCCGCTCCCGGGAGCGGCGTCGCCGACGGCTCGGGTGTTCGACATCCGCGGCCGTCTCGTGGCCGAGGTTTCCCTGGTCCCGGCCGGGGACGGTTGGAGCGGGCAGTGGTCCGGACGAAGCCGTTCCGGACGGCGCCTTGCGTCGGGAATCTTTTTCGTGCGCGTCCGCACCGCCGACCGGAGCATTTCCCGCAAGGTGCTCCTGACTCGCTAGCAGGGTGCCGATACTCCCTGATAGGATTCGACGTTCCCAGGTCACCCGATTCCCCAGCGAGTATCCGATGACGGTCAACCGGCGCCCCCTCAGAGAAACGATCGCCCTGGCGGCCCTCGCCTTGGTCCTGGCCGGCGTCTACGGACCGGTGGCGGTGGAACTCTTCAAGGATTGGGGACGCGACCCCAACTACAGTCACGGCTACCTCATTCCGGTGGTTTCGGCAATCCTCGTGTGGCGCCGGCGGAAGGAACTCGCGTCGATGAAAGCCTCCCCCTCGGCCTGGGGGTTCCTCGGACTCCTCCTCGCCGGGGCGGCCTTGGTGTTCGGCGCCGCCGGGGCCGAGGTCTTCACCCAGCGGATGAGCCTCCTCCTGGCCCTGGGGTCTCTCGTCCTGCTGCTCTGGGGCTGGAGGATCCTCGGTCGGACGACGTTTCCGTTGGCGTTTCTGTTCCTGGCCATCCCGATGCCCTATGTCATCTACTACGGCGTGACCGGACCGCTTCAGGGGCTGGCCGCCCGGTGCGCGGTGGCGGGAATCCAGGGGGTGGGCATCCTCGCGGTGGGGGAGGGGAACATCATTCATCTCCCCGGAACCAGCCTTGAGGTGGCCGAAGCCTGCAGCGGCATCCGGTCCTTGTACGCCTTTCTGGCCTTGGGGGCACTCTTCGCCCGTTCCCTGCCGGTTCCCTCCTGGGGGCGGTGGCTCGTGTTTCTCCTGACGATCCCTCTCAGTGTTCTCGGTAATGCGATCCGGGTTTGGGGAACCGGGGTCGGCGCCCATCTCTTCGGTCCCGAGGTGGCCCGGGGGATGATCCACGAGTCGTTCGGCCTGATCATCTTTGCGATCTCCCTGGTTCTGCTACTCCTGCTCGGGAAAGGAGCGCGCGCGCTGTGGTCCGACGCATCCTCCTCGCCGTCCTGATCCTTGCCGCCGCCGGCGGGTACACGCGGTCCCTCGAGGCCCGGCGGGTGGCCGCCGTCACGCTGCCCGCCCTGGGGGACATTCCCGCCTTCGTGGACGGCTGGACCAGTCGGGACTTTCGGATCGAGGACGAGATCCAGGCCGTTCTCGGCGCCGACGCCTATCTCTACCGGGAGTACAGCAACGTTGCCGGGCAGAACGTCAATCTTTTCGTCGCCTACTTTGCCGATCAGGAGGTTGGATCCCAGATCCATTCCCCCAGGAACTGTCTGCCGGGAGCGGGTTGGTCGATTCGGGGGATTAGCAAGACCTCGATCGAGGTGCCCTCGGGCCGTCAGGCGGCCCACCGCATGGTGATCGCCAAAGGGGACCGGACCCAGGAGGTTCTCTACTGGTTCGAGACCCGCAGCGGGACGGTGACCGGGGAGTACGCCCTCAAGTGGGACCTGGTCAGAAACTCCCTGGCGCGGCGGCCTACCGATGCCGCCTTCGTCCGCTACATGGCCTACGGACCGGACGTCGCGGCGATGCGCTCCCTGGTCGCCGAGTTGGATGCCCCCCTCATGAAGGCCCTGGGAGGCGCCGGTCTCCGTTGAGCGCGTCCCCAGAGTCTCCGGCAGCATGCTCCGTCGACGTCGAGGACTATTTCCAGGCCGAGGCACTGCGGGCATTCTGTCCCCGGGATCAGTGGGACCGCTTCGAGGATCGAACCGAGGCCAACACCGATCGAGTCCTCGCCCTCCTGGACCGGTTGGGCTTTCGAGGGACCTTTTTCATTCTCGGATGGACCGCCGCGCGCCACCCGGAGTTGGTGCGCCGCATCGCGGCGGCCGGGCACGAAGTGGCCTCTCACGGGTTCGCTCACGAATTGATCACCCGTCAGAGCCCCGCGGTTTTCCGTGAGGACGTCCGTCGGGCGCGGGCGCTGCTCCAGGATCTATCGGGACAGGAAGTTGCGGGGTATCGGGCGCCCTCCTACACGATCGTCAAGAGAACGCTTTGGGCCCTCACGATCCTGGCCGAAGAGGGCCACCGCTACGACTCCAGCATCTTCCCGATCCGCAGGCGCCGCTACGGGATCCCCGGGGCCAAGCGGACGCCCCATCGGATCCTGGGGGAGGCCCCCGGCGGTCTGGTGGAGTTTCCCCTCCCGACGGTCCGGATCGGCCCGATCAACCTCCCGGCCACCGGGGGTGCCTACCTCCGCCTCCTGCCGATCGGCTTCCAGGTCCGGGCCCTCCGACGTCTGCTGAGGGACCGGGTACCGGTGGTTTTGAACGTCCATCCCTGGGAACTCGACCCGGGCCAACCGCGCTTTCCGGTCGGGGTCAGGACGCGGTGGACCCATTATTACGGCCTCGATCAGACCGAGTCGCGCCTCGAATCCCTCCTCGACCTGGCCCGGTTCCGGCCGATGGGCGAAGTTCTCGGCGGCCTCGGACTCATTCCCACAGGCCAGTCGACGTAAAGAAACCCGACAGTCTTGATCTTTCTGGTCCGGCGGTCTGGTTTTCCCGGTGTCAATTCCAAAAGACTAGAATCGTTCCTCTTAGCGGCCCCGCCGGTTCTTACCCGGGGCTCAAGTTCTCCTTCGAGACGCCGAAAACATTGACAGTTTGGACCGCAGTGCTAGACTCTCGTCCCTTTCGAATCGACAAGTTATCCGTCACTGATCCCCTGCTTCGTTGGAAAACCTGCCGAGCGACGGGGGGGGAGACCATGACCGCATGAACGTATTCCATTCCCTGGGTGTGGCCGGCTGGGCGTTCGGGGCCGTCCTGAAGAAGAGTCTCTCCCCGCGTCTCTGGAGCCCTTTCCTGCTGCTGGGGGTCTGCCAGGGCCTCCTTCTCTTGGGGGTTTTGAACTTTTTCCGACCGGGAATCCAGGGGGTGGTCGTACCTCTCCTCCAGAAGATCGGGGGGGACCAGGCGACGCATTACCCCTTCTTTTACGCGGTGTTGCCCGTTCTCGTGGCCCGGGTGGACTTGGTCGTGGGCGTGCTCGTCTCGTCCTGGCTTGCCGGGGTCTCGGTGCTGCTCTTCGCCGAAGGATTCGGCCACCCGGTCGAGGCGCCTTGGCGGACGGCAGGACGCCGCTACTTCAGCTTGGCGCTCTTCTCCCTCATCGTGACCGCCCTTGTGTTCGGGGTGTTCATGCTTCCCAAACTGGTTCCGAGCGGGGCCTATCTTTCGAGTCGGGTGGTGCGCTGGGGAACCCGCTTCGGGGTGTTGGGCCTTGCGGTCCTGGTGGAAACCCTCTTCGCCTACGGCACGGCCTGGATCGTACTCGGCGGCCGAAACGTCGTTCAGGCTCTGGGGGGCGCGGTTTCCAGCGGGATGAAGCTCTTCATCCCCACCTTCCTCCTCGTCCTGGTCCCGGCCGTGATCCAGTTCCCCTTCAGCTACCTCGGGGGGCGTGCGGATCTCTTCGTCACCAAGTTCAGGCCGGAGGTGATGGCGGGGATGCTCGGGACCGAGATCGTGATCGAGACGATGCTCTCCTTCTTTCTGGCCGGCACGGTCACGTACCTCTTTCTTTGGCGTGAGGAGAGCCTCCGATGAGCGGCCGCCGCAGAGCCCTGGTGGGGGCCTTGGGTTGCGTTCTGCTGCTCGGATGTTCCGCGAGCCCCGGTCTGGAACAGCGCTTCCGGGCCGAGAAGACCCTCTGGGAAGCCGATCGGGAAGCGCGGCGCCTGGGTATTCGGCCGGATCTCGTGGAGCCGGAACAGTGGCGCGCCCTGGCCGAGCGCTACGAGGCGATGGGGTCCGAGTTCCTGACCGCGGCCCCCTCCGAGTCGGCGGATCCGAGCCGGCAGAATCCGGCTCAAACCCGGGCGCTCGGCGCGCGGTCCCTGAGTCGAGCGGGGGAACTCTTCACCCAACTCGGGGACACCACCCGGGCGCTTCGGATCTACGACCGGATCGAGAAGGAACTCACGGACCTGCCCCTGGCGGCCGCGGGAGGCTCTTTGGCCCGGGGGCAACTCCTGGAGCGGGCGGGGCGGGTGGACGAGGCGATCCATGCCTACCGGAAGGCCGTTGCGGTCATCCCCGGCC
>Ga0114931_10008097_pt1 | contig 12763 bp, 11 predicted proteins | sample 2SBtaG_FD_89579 | JGI IMG/M metagenome (GOLD analysis project Ga0114931, IMG submission 89579) | Deep subsurface microbial communities from Kolumbo volcano to uncover new lineages of life (NeLLi) - 2SBTROV14_V59a metaG | ecosystem: Environmental > Aquatic > Marine > Volcanic | place: Kolumbo...
ATCCCTCCTCATCCTTTTGGCCAAAGGAATCGGTATCATCCTGCTGGTGGTTGTCAGCGCTAAATGGATTGTGCCCTGGGTGTTGTACCAGGTGGCAAGAACGCGCAGCCGGGAACTCTTCCTGTTGAGCGTTTTTTTAATATGCCTCGCTGTTGCGTGGATGACTTCAAGCGCAGGGCTATCCCTTGCCTTAGGCGCATTTTTAGCAGGTCTGGTTATATCCGAATCTGAATACGGTCATCAGGCACTCGGCAATATCTCGCCCTTTCGTGATGTCTTCACAAGTTTCTTTTTTGTCTCGATAGGCATGTTGTTTGACGGCGGTTTCCTTTTTGAGCATCCCGTCCTCATTGTGTTAATTACAGTGGGTGTCCTGACATTAAAAGCTGTATTGGCAGGCCTTTCAGTAACCCTACTCGGTTTTCCTGTACGTACCGCGATCCTGGTTGGATTCGCGCTCAGCCAGGTAGGTGAGTTTTCTTTTATTTTGTCTAAAACCGGCGTTGAACATGGATTGCTTCAGGGGGATATTTATCAGATGTTTCTGTCTGTATCTGTACTGACCATGGCTGCAACACCATTTGTTATGGCCTTTGCGCCACGGGTGGCGGATTTTGTCTCCCGGCTGCCTTTACCTGCACGGTTGAAGTCCGGCCTGCATCCCGTGCAGGGAATAAAGGTTGCTGGCAAAAAAGATCATCTTGTCATCATAGGGTTCGGTGTTAACGGCAGAAATCTGGCACGTGCCGCCGGGGTGGGAACCATCCCCTATGTTATCATTGAGATGAATCCCGAGGTGGTAAGGAATGAAAGAGCAACGGGCGAGCCGATTTATTATGGAGATGCAACACAGGAGACGGTACTTCAGTACGCAGACATCAAGGATGCAAGGATTGTTGTAGTAGCCATATCCGACCCTGCTGCAACCCGCAGGATTACCGAACTTGTCCGGAGACTCAATCCGAACGTCCATCTGATCGTACGGACCCGTTATCTTCAGGAAATGAAGCCCCTCTATGAATTGGGAGCCAACGAGGTCGTTCCCGAGGAGTTTGAGACCTCTGTGGAGATTTTCTCCAGGGTCCTGGCAAAATACCTTGTCCCCCGGGACGAGATCGAGAGGTTCATTGCTGAGGTACGCTCAGACGGTTATGAGATGTTCCGGAGCCTTTCCGGAGAGCCTGCATCTTTTCCCGATCTGAAACCTCACCTCCCCGGTGTTGAAATCAGCGCCTTACGGGTTGATGAAAAGTGCCCCATGGTTGGAAAGACACTGGCCCAGAGCGATCTGAGGAGAAAGTTCGGGGTTACTGTAGTGGCGATACGGAGGGATTCACAAGTATTGTCCAATCCGGACGGAGACATGCAGATTTAAGCCGGAGATGTGCTCCTCGTCCTTGGTTCACCGGATAGGATTGCCACTGCCGCATGCTTATTCTATCAATGATACGGTGATACGGAATTACCTGTCTTCCTATTTATTGAACTCTTTGATTTTATTAAAAAAATTGGTCGGGGCGAGCCGATTCGAACGGCCGACCTCTCGCACCCCAAGCGAGTGCGCTAACCAGACTGCGCCACGCCCCGATAACCGATTATGAAAGTTGAGATATTATCTCTCTAAGACGAGACCTTACCCGAGAAAGTGTCTCTTGCAAGGCAGGTTTTTCATCCGTCTTGTCTTGTTTAACAATTTGGATGGTGGATTCAGAAAATCTCTTTTTTACGCCTTCGATTGTGTAACGCTCATAATACAGGAGTCTTTTAATCTCAAGAATGAGTTCTATGTCCTTCTTGACATAAAGCCTCTGACCGGAACGGCTTTTCCTGGGTTTTAGAAAAGGGAACTCGCTCTCCCAGTATCTTAGGACATAGGGTTCAACCCCGGTTATCCGGCCCACTTCACCTATTTTATAAAACAGTTTTTCCGGAAAATTGACTGTCTTAGCGGACCCTTTCTGTTTTGCTTTAATCATTTGTTTTGCTCTACATCTGACTTGAGAATATTGCTCGGTTTAAAACTTATTACCCGCCGTGCGGTTATTTCCATGTCCTCACCGGTCTGTGGGTTTCTGCCCCGGCGAGGGGTCTTTTTCCTTACGTTGAATGTTCCAAAACCGGTTATTTTTACCGATTCACCTTCAGCAAGGGTATTTTTGATGTTTTCAATAATAACCTCAATGATATCCTGTGCCTCTTTTTTAGGGAGACCTACTTTCTCAAAAATTATCCTTGCCAGATCAGCTCGTGTCATACACTCCTCATGGATAATTATAGTAATTACTGACGGTTATGTCAAGTAAGAGCTTGTTTTTTTTGTCATTTTTTTCAATGTAAGGTAGTTCGGTTTTGTTGCGTGTATTTTTCTCCTCCGAATGTTTTCGGGGTGGTTTAACAGATCAAATCAATCCGGATCCAGCGGCAAGCCTGTTATAAGCAGCTGCATTGCAGACCATTCAGTCATTGCAGGCCCTGAACCCGTTTATATAGTCAGATTTTGTTTGCTGTCATCCCTGAAATGAATTCAGGGCAGGCGCTGAACTTGTTTCAGTATCTCTACAAAACGCAACATGTTGAAAATACGAGATTCTGAAATATTACCCCGAAAGCCTTCGGGGCACAGGATTCAGAATGACAGCAAAGACAGGTATCGAACACGGTTTTGATAACTTATTTAAAATAAAGGATAAAATGTGGCTTGCAGTTCCGGAGGCGTTGAGTTTGCCGGATTTATGAAAATAGACTACTGTCGTGTCAACCTTGTAATGTCGGGGTGTTTGAATTGTCATTCCCGCTACGTCAGGAATCATACTCCTCTTAGATTCCGGACAAGCCGGAATGACAATTGAGAGTTGACACGACACTAACCTGTTGATTTCAAATGTAAAAATGGTGGGCGATACTGGTTTCGAACCAGTGACCTCTGCCGTGTGAAGGCAGCGCTCTCCCACTGAGCTAATCGCCCATCAATGACTGCCGGAGATGGTCAGGCATAAAATGGGATATGTTCAAAGATAACATATTAAGAATAAAGAGTTAAATTATAATGTAATGCTCCTCAGGGTGTCAAATGCCCGAATTGCCTGTTGGGATGATAACAACATTGAGGAAGAATACCAACGGTTATTACCTGCCGGAACAAAAGAATGTGTTAAAATTCTATAAGTAGGAGGAAATATCAAAGTTGCAACAACCGCTAATCCATCCGGAAATCTTTTTGGCATTGTTTGCGCCTCCGGATTCAAAAGAGTGCAGGTATGTATGGACGCATTAAAGAAATTCCAGGTAATCCCCGGGGTTGGGAAGAGCATTGCTCAAGATTTCGTGGATTTAGGTTATCGAAAAGTAACCGAGCTAAAGGGAGAAAACCCCGATGTAATGTATCAGAAACTCATATCCCTGCGTGGTGGGCATATTGACCGTTGTGTTCTTTATGTTTTCAGGTGTGCGGTATATTATGCGGGTAATATAGTCCATGAACCGGAGCTTCTAAAATGGTGGAACTGGAAGGATAAACAATAAAGAAACATCAATGGGGTGCACGTGGACAGCAGGAGCCGGCGGTTTCCGGAATGACGTGCCCCGCTTAAGGTTTGTTGCTTTTTCAAGGATGGTTGCTACACAATGTTGACGGCGGGTTAAATCGAGTTAGGCGATAAAAGATGATCAGGATATTTGAGGAAACCAAAAGCCGGATAAAGGAGGCATTATGAAACCGAGAAAAATAAAAGACAATGTTTATTGGATCGGTTCAGTGGACTGGGACAGGCGACTCTTTGACTCACTGATTCCTCTTCCAGACGGAACAAGTTATAACGCTTATCTTATTGAGGGCAGCGAAAAAACGGTTCTGATTGATACGGTTGATCCATCCATGACCGATGAACTGCTCGGACAGCTTGAGAATGTTCCTGGACTCGATTACGTAGTTTCGCTTCACGCGGAACAGGACCACTCAGGCAGCATTCTCCAGGTACTCTCTAAATACCCCAACGCAAAGCTGATTTGCAACCCGAAAGCAAAAGGGATGCTTATGGACCTTTTGCGTGTACCCGAGAAATTCTTTGTTACTGTTAACGACGGTGAGACAATATCTCTCGGGGACAAAACGCTGAAGTTCATACACACTCCCTGGGTTCACTGGCCGGAGACTATGGCGGCCTATTTAGAAGAAGATAAGATCTTGTTCAGCTGTGATTTTTTCGGTTCCCATATTGCAACGAGCGATCTATTTGTTTCAGATGAAGGACGTGTTTACGAGGCGGCGAAACGTTACTATGCCGAGATCATGATGCCCTTTCGAACTATGATCAAAAAAAACCTGGAAAAACTTGCGGCTTACGAGATGGCTATCATAGCCCCCAGTCATGGGCCTATGTATCCCCGCTCGTCCTTTATCATCGATGCCCATAAAGATTGGATATATGGGCCGTCGAAGAACCTGGTGGTTTTACCTTATATTTCAATGCATAACAGCACAAAGCAGATGGTTGATTTTTTTGCTTCGTCACTTATAGAGAAAAGAGTTAGCGTCGAGAAGTTCAATTTGACGGTGACAGACATAGGGAAACTGGCAATGGCCCTCGTTGATGCCGGTACAATAGTTATCGGGACACCAACGGTTCTTGCAGGTCCTCATCCCAACGTCGTTTATGCTGCTTTTCTGGCTAACGCATTACGGCCTAAAGTCGGCTTCCTGTCCATTATCGGCTCCTACGGGTGGGGAGGCAAGACCGTGGAGATATTGGCAGGGATGATTCCTAATCTTAAAGTGGAAATTATCGAACCTGTTCTTGCCAAAGGCTTGCCGTCGGAGACCGATTTTAAAGCTCTTGAGAATTTGGCTGAGACCATTGCAGCGAAACACAAAGAGCATGGCATGAGGTAGAAGGCTGCACATTATCGTACATTGCATATCAATGCCGCATTCAATACGGGGTGGTTACTTTTCCTGATAATTGTTATATAATGAGAAATCAAGCGGTTTTACAATGCCTGCTTGCCGAAAGTCATCGGGTCCTGGAGCGGGTTATCTGCCGGAGAGATACGGATAACAAAAGATACAGGAAGAGTTGGACGAGGGTTAGGATAAGCAAAAAATCATATGAGAGGAGGAAATAGGATGTTACAGAGAGGGGTTTTTTTCGTAACTATTGCCGTGGCCCTTTTATGGGGCACATTTGCCTTTGCAGGAGTGAATATGCAGGAGGGTTTATGGGAAATAAGCTCACAAGTAGAAATGTCCGGGATGCCGATGCAGATGCCTGTGAGGAAAACTACGCAGTGTTTAACAAAAAAGAATATAGTGCCGGAGGAACCCGAAAAGGAACAGGAATGTAAGCTTACAGATAGAAGGATAAGTGGCAATACAGTGACATGGGTTGTGAAATGCAGTGGTAAAGAGCCTATGGAAATGACTGGTAAAATCACTTATTACGGTGACAGTTTCAACGGTGTTATTAAAATGACATCCAGTGATTCACGGAGGGGTAAGGTTAAGATGACAAACCACCTCAGAGGGAGGCGTATTGGAGAGTGTAAGAAATAAAATCGTATGCTGTGTCATGCCGAATCCTGCATAGTAATCAGATGAGTATTGTTTTTGGTATGCGGAACCCGTTGAATTCAGAGGCGTAGGATACGGTATAAGCCCCGGAGGAGGGTATAAGGAGATGATCCCCGGTTGCGGGCTCCGGCAGGATAATATCCCTGTCTATGACGTCAAGGCTGTCACAGCTTGGACCTGCGATAATCCATCTTTTCGGTTCAGCCCTGCTCCCCACCACATAAGAGTATTTTATCCCCCCGATACTCTCCATTAAGCCGTTGAATACACCTACATCGATATAGAGCCAGTTTTCATCACCCCTCTTTGCCTTTCCCGTGACCGATGTTACAAACACACCCGCATCTCCCACTACAGCCCGGCCCGGTTCGAGGTGTATCATGAGGTCTTCAGGAAATTGCTTTGTTATGAGATCGTTTATCATCTCCTCTATGGCGGGAATCCCGATGATATCCCTTCTGTACCTGATAGGATAGCCGCCGCCTAAGTTCAGGAGATTCAGGCTGAGTCCTTTTTCTCCGGCCTTTATCCAGAGCGCCTTTACCTTGTCAAGGGCGGTGCTCCAGTTATATATGTTTGTGCATTGGGACCCCACGTGGAAGGTGAGTCCAGCAGGGTTCAGGCCCATTTCCCCGGCGTATAAGAGAAGATCTATGGCCCTATCGGGTTCTACGCCGAATTTTTTGCTTAGCGGCCATTCGCTTCCCTCATTGGGAACCGTGAGTCTCACGTAAACATTGGAGGAAGGCGCTATCCTGGAGATCTTGTCTACCTCCTCGGTTGAATCAAAGGCAAAGTATGTGATCCCGTAAGAAAATGCCTCCTCTATGAAGTGCGGGTTCTTTACGGGGTTGGAGGAGATTATCCTCTCAGGGGATACCCCCAAGGTCTTAAGTATATGCAGCTCCCCTTCAGAGGCAATCTCAAAGTTTAAAGCAAGGGAATCAATGAGCCTTACAACCTCTATCCCGGGATGTGCCTTGACAGCATAAAAACACCTTGAATTATTAATCCCCCCCCCAATCAATCCTGCCTTTTTGCTGACAACATCCTTGTCCAGGAGGAGATAGGGTGTTTGTTCCTCTGAGGTCGCATGAAAATTCAGGATTTTTTGCCATGTTAAAGGGGGTATTGAAGAATGGATATTTTTTTTCATGGGAAGACTCTGCTATTGTTTTTTCATCTTGATATATCTTTTTATTGCATCTCTGACGGCTATGGAAATATTCTTGTTTTTCTCAAGTATGACCAGGTCGTGAAACCTGACACGTGAGATGTAAGGCATTGAGATGCCCGGTGGTGTCTTTGGATTAGAAACAAGGGAGTACAGTATCGGGTATTTCCTGATCCAGTCACGCTTTTTTGATATATATCTCAGTGCATCTTCAGGGACAGAGGGGTTTCTGGCTATAATCTCCACTTCTCCCTCTGTGAGTTTGGGATTTTCCAGGACCTTCAGGACCACTTCCCTGTTCGGATCACGTATAAGAATGTTTCGGAGTTCCTTGCCACCCTTGAGTGCCAGATGTATCTTTTCTCCGATAGTCAATCTCTGGATACGTTGAAGGATCTTTTCCGGACTCTGCGTTTTTGCATGCTCAGCCTCTTCGGGGGCAGGGGGTTTTTCCAATGCCCCGGAGGTCATCACAGGCAGGCTCAGCAGGGTCGCTGCCTCTTCATGAACAGAATCCGGCATTCCGGGATGCTCATAGATAATTTTGAGGATTTCAGCCCTTTGCCTGTTTGCCTGAAGGATTTCAGCGGATACATCGTTGTCGGAAGGATAATCAAGGAGCATCCTGATTACATCTTCAGAGGCGATGGAGAAATCAATACCTATAAGTCTGTCTTCAGCCATTTATCAAAACAAAATATTCAATGTTGCCTTTCTGCCCCCTGAGGGTTGACTCAAAAGGGCCCTCAACATCCAGTCCCATGGACTTTATCTGATCGATTATCCTGTTAACCGCATTTTCTCTCTTTTCACTGTCCCTGATTACACCCCCCTTTTCTACCTCACCCTTACCGACTTCGAACTGTGGCTTAACCAAGGCAAGGATCTTTCCACCCCTCTTCAAAAACTGAAGTGCCGCCGGAATTACTTTCAATAGAGATATAAATGAAACGTCTATAGTAACAAAATCCATCTCTTCGGGTATAGCCTCTTTTGTGAGATGTCTTACGTTGGTCCTTTCGAGGACTATGACACGGGGGTCGTTTCTGAGCTTCCAGGCGAGCTGGCCGTACCATACGTCGACAGCATAGACCTTTTTTGCCCCCCTCTGTAACATACAGTCCGTGAATCCCCCTGTTGAAGCCCCGACATCCAATGCAACCGCACCTTCAAGATTAACCGAGAAATAATCCAGCGCCCCTTTAAGCTTAAGCCCCCCCCTGCTTACATAGGGAAGATCGTTCCCCCTGAGATCTATCCTGCTTTCAGTGTCAACGGGTGTCCCGGCCTTTGTTACGGGATGACCATCAACAAAGACCTTTTTTCCCATGATTATTGCCTTTGCCCGTTCCCGTGACTGGACCAGCCCCAGCTGAACAAGAATTTTATCAAGTCTTTCCTTCACCCTGTGACTCCGGTTTAAGCCCTGAAATCAGGAGAATCCATAGCTCATCAGCTTGAAAACAAAAGGGGGTAGCTTCCCGAAGGTGAGTTACTTCTTCACTTTCCCTTCAAACATGGATGAGGCGGTAATGTATATCCCCTCTTCATCGAGATTCAGCAGTTTCCGCAAGGTGGGCTGTGAACCATGTTCCACAAAGATGTCGGGGACACCAAGTATCCTTACATCGGTATCCTTAAGACCCATATTAACAAAATGCTCAAGAACCGATGAGCCAACCCCCCCTGAAACGGCATTCTCTTCAACGGTGAGTATATGCCGGTGTTTGGTGGCAATCCTGTAAAGCATCTCGCTGTCGATCGGTTTGACGAACCTTGCGTTTACTACCGTGGGACATGTACCGGAGTCCCTTAGCCTGAGGGCCGCCCTGTAGGCGGGATAAACCATGTTGCCAACTGCAAGAATGGCTAAGTCTTCCCCTTCCAGTAATATCTCGCTTTCACCTAAATGAATGGGTTGCGCGGTGTTGTCAAAACGTTCGATACACCTGCCCCGTGGAAATCTTATTGCCATGGGTTTTTTGAGGGCCAGGGCAAACTCAAGCATTGATTTCAGCTCTTCTCCGTTCTTCGGCGCCATAAAAACGAGGTTGGGAATATGTCTGAGATAGCTGATATCGAAGATCCCATGATGGGTATGGCCGTCGTCACCAACAATACCTGCCCTGTCTACGGCAAAGACAACAGGCAGGTTCTGCAGACATACATCGTGTATGATTTCGTCATAGGCCCTCTGAAGAAATGTGGAATATATTGCCACAACAGGCTGGTAGCCTTCAGCGGCAAGGCCTGCTGAGAAAGTTACGGCATGAGGCTCTGCAATACCCACATCAAAGAATCTCCCGGGGAAGGCCCGGGAAAAGGATTCCAGCTCGGTCCCCTCGGTCATGGCCGCCACTACGGCTACAACCCTTTCATTTGCCCCTGCCAGTTCCGTCAGGGTGTCACCAAAGACCTTGCTGTATGCCGGGGCGTCCTTTTTGCCCTTCGGAGATCCTGTTTCGAGTTCAAAAGGACCGATCCCGTGGAAGCATGAAGGATCCTTTTCCGAGAATTCGTAACCCTTTCCCTTTTTTGTAATAACATGGACGAGGACCGGTTCAGAGGGGTCTTTTACTTTTTTAAAAGTCTCTAAAAGGAGTTCGATGTTGTATCCGTCGATTGGACCAATATAGTTAAAGCCAAGTTCTTCAAAAAACTGACCCGGCAGGAAGAAACCCTTAAGGGTCTCTTCAACCTTCTGTGCAAAACGGGACATCCTGTCACCAAATCTCGGAATGGTTGCGAGTAAGGCCTTTGTGTCTTTTTTGAACCTCCTGTAAATCTCCCCGGTAAGAATCTTGTTGAGATAACTGGAAAGTGCCCCAACATTTTTTGAGATGGACATCTCATTGTCATTGAGAACCACAATCATGGGTACCCTTAAATGCCCGGCGTTGTTCAGCCCCTCAAAGGCAAGACCTGCGGTCATGGCCCCGTCACCAATTACAGCGACCACGTTATAATCATCCCCGCTTAATTGTCTGGCGGTTGCGATGCCGAGGGCCGCTGATATCGAGGTGGAGCTGTGTCCCGTACCGAAGCTGTCATGGGGGCTCTCCGACATCTTTGGAAAGCCGGAAATCCCTTTATACTGTCTCAGGGTATCGAAGTTCGGCTCACGCCCGGTGATCAGCTTATGAGTATATGACTAATGGCCCACATCCCATATTATCTTGTCTACAGGGGAGTCAAATACAGAGTGGAGGACAAGGGTAAGCTCAATTACCCCGAGGTTGGAGGCAAGGTGTCCTCCTGTACAGGAGACGGTGTTTATAATCCTATGGCGTATCTCCCCGGCAAGAGAGGTCAGTTCATCAGGGGTTAGTTGTTTTATATCCTCCGGGCCGCTAATATCGTTAAGCATATTGATCCCTTTTAAAATAGTTCCCTGTTTGGTATTTAGGTTGAATTGTCCGCTCAAGAGACATCCTTCAACTACACCGACTTTTTTTACGAAAAAACCAATAATCCATATTATAACCTAAAATGGATTACATGTGCCGGGTGGGTGAATAATACCAAAGCTCGTTACACCTCAAATGCATACAATCGCTCAATTTATGCGGATGTTACATGAATCCCCCCGTCAACACCCGATTGGAATTCCCTCTTTCTTCCACTTCCCTGAGGGGAGGAGATCAGGAGAGGGTAGCATTATGTCAACTTACTTAAGTCATTCACTTTTAGGGTGCACAGTGTGGAGGGATTATGCTGAATTATAGAGTCATTGTGTTCTTTTTAGGATATACTTTGCTATTTCCGTTAAATAAAAGGCCCTGTCACCCATCGTTTTCACGGCAGTCAATGCCGCTTCAATCAGTTCGGATGCAGCAGCCTTTGATCTCTCTACACTGTGGAGGGCAGGGTAGGTAATCTTGCCCCTTTCACTGTCGGTGCCCGTACTCTCACCAAGATCTTTTTCATCACCTGTCACATCGAGTATATCGTCCACGATCTGGAAGGCCAATCCAACATTTTCGCCATATGTTGAAATGGCTTCATATACGGAAGGCGGCGATCCCGCAAGGATGGGAGATATCTGCACAGATGCGGCAATCATTGCCCCTGTCTTGTGCGTATGGATAAAGTGGACGGTCCTTGGATCAGGCGTCCGGCCTTCGGAAAGTATGTCTTCAGCCTGGCCACCCACCATTCCACGAGCACCGGCGGCATTTGCCAGAACACGGAGCGCTGACAACAAAGAAGGACTCTTAAACCGGTTTCTTTCAGTGAACATAGTAAAAGCCTCCGTCAGTAGTGTGTCACCTGCGAGGATTGCGATTGCATCACCAAAAACCTTGTGATTTGTCGGCTTTCCCCTGCGGAAATCGTCGTTATCCATTGCAGGAAGGTCGTCATGTATCAGAGAATAGGTATGAACCAGCTCGATAGCAGCTGCCTGGGGGAGGATGTCTTCAGATTTGCCGCCGCATGCCTCAAAAGAGGCGATCGTGAGTATGGGTCGTATCCTTTTACCGCCTGCAAACAGAGAGTATGTTACTGATTGATACAGTCTTTCAGGCTGGAAGGGTACCGAAAAATAATCCTTGAGGTAGGCGTTGACCTGATTCCTCTTTTTTGCCAAATACTCCTTCAGGGTCATCACTTATTCCCATTCTATGGTACCAGGGGGTTTTGAACTTATATCGTAGACAACACGGTTAATGCCACGAACCTCATTAATAATCCGGTTGGAGATTGTACCGAGCACGTCATTAGGGATCTTTGCCCAGTCGGCAGTCATTCCGTCTAGGCTCGTAACCGCCCTTACAGCCAGGGCAAACTCATAGGTCCTTTCATCTCCCATTACCCCTACGCTTCTAACGGGAAGTAGCACTGCAAAGGCCTGCCAGATATCCCTGTAGAGACCTGCCTTTTTGATCTCCTCCAGGACTATGGCATCCGCCTCACGCAGAAGGGACAGTTTTTTATCGGTAACTTCAGCGAGGCACCTGATTGCCAGACCGGGTCCGGGGAAGGGATGTCTCCAACTGATCTCTTCGGGTAATCCAAGTTTCTCGCCGAGTTTCCGTACTTCATCCTTGAAGAGTTCCCTTAAATGTTCAATCAGGGTAAGCTTCATAACCTCAGGAAGACCACCAACGTTATGGTGGGATTTAATAGTAGCGGAAGGGCCCTTGAAGGAAACGCTTTCTATTACATCGGGATACAGGGTTCCCTGAGCCAGGAACTTGACATCCTCCAACTTTCCCGCCTCTTCTTCAAAAACCTTGATGAACTCATTCCCAATGACCTTTCTTTTTTTTTCCGGATCCGTTATCCCCTTCAGTACCTCCAGAAACCGGTCCTTTGCATTTATTGAAAGTAACTTGATGTGGAAATGCTTCTGGAAGGTGTCTTCCACCTTTTTTTTCTCTCCTTTTCTTAACAGGCCGTTGTCTACGAAGATGCAGGTAAGTCTGTCGCCGATGGCCTTGTGTACAAGGAGTGCAGTGACAGCAGAATCCACCCCGCCACTTAATGCGCAGATCACCCTGCCGTCTCCAACACGGCTTCTTATATCTTCCATGGTCCATTCTATAAAGGAGGTCATCTGCCAGGTCTGGCTGCATTGACAGATACGGACTACAAAATTATGGATTATCCTCTTTCCCTCGTGGGTATGGACAACTTCGGGATGGAACTGAAGGGCATAGAGTTTTCTGTCATGGTTCGCCATGGCGGCAATCGGGGAGTTGTCACTATGTGCAATGGGGGTAAAACCATCCGGGCATTTCTCTATCCTGTCTGCGTGGCTCATCCAGACAACAGAATGCCCGGAGATTCCCCGAAGGAGGTCCCTGTCATCGTCTATGATGATCTCGGCCCGGCCGTACTCACGTCTGTGAGACTTCATCACCTCACCGTTGAGGAGGTAGGCCATCAACTGCATGCCGTAGCAGATCCCGAGCACCGGTACGCCAAGGTTGAAAATCTCTCTGCTGGGTATCGGGGCTCCTTCTTCGAATACGCTTGAAGGGCCGCCGGAGAGAACAATCCCCTTTGGGTTGAACTCCCGG
>Ga0114931_10008098_pt1 | contig 12762 bp, 12 predicted proteins | sample 2SBtaG_FD_89579 | JGI IMG/M metagenome (GOLD analysis project Ga0114931, IMG submission 89579) | Deep subsurface microbial communities from Kolumbo volcano to uncover new lineages of life (NeLLi) - 2SBTROV14_V59a metaG | ecosystem: Environmental > Aquatic > Marine > Volcanic | place: Kolumbo...
ATTTGCATCTGTGATACGGTTGGCCACGCCACACCGATGGGGGTCCGAAACCTGGTCAGCTTCGTCGGTCAGATTGTGCGGGAAAGTGGCGTCGAGGTTGAGATGGATTGGCATGGTCACCGAGACCGTGGCTTTGCCCTGCCAAACACATTTGCTGCTATTGAAGCGGGGGTCACCCGAGTTCATGGTTGTGCCATCGGGGTAGGAGAAAGGGTTGGCAACACGCCGATGGAGCTCATCTTAGCCAATTGCAAGCTGAAAGGCTGGATCAGCACGGATTTAACCAACCTGAAAGATTATTGCGAAAAAGTGTCTCAGGCGCTTGGCGTTGCCATCCCGCGTAATTATCCCGTCATCGGCGGTGATGCTTTCCGGACTGGCACCGGGGTGCACGCCGCGGCGATTATGAAAGCGGAGAAGAAAGGGGATGCCTGGCTGGTTGATAATGTATATTCCGGCGTGCCCGCCCACTGGTTTGGCGGCAGCCAGGTGATTGAAGTCGGGCCAATGAGCGGTGTCTCTAACGTCGTTCACTGGCTTAAGAAAAGGGATTTGGAGCCGAAAACTGAGTGGGTAGAGGCAATCTTCAATCAGGCGAAGGCTTCGAATCGACTTCTAACCGATGAAGAGATTTCGCACATTATTGGAATAGACGGCTAAGATGGCTCCGCATGCACGATCTTCCCATTTCCGATCGCCGCCGGGACCCGGACCGAAGAGACCGGCCGACCTCGCCACTCACTCGTGCCAGTCTATTTGGCGTCCGTCAGTATTTCCGGCGGGAAACGGATAAGAGACGACTTAGATTTGTAGACCGCTACAGTTGGCGCGCGGTGGCGACGGTTATCACCGTTATCATACTTTCCCTTATTGATGCGTCGTTCACCCTCAAACTTGTGGCAATTGGTGCCGCCAGTGAAGTCAATCCCGTCATGGATTTTTTTCTCAATTTGGGTGCGATCCCTTTTCTTCTTTTCAAGTATGCGCTGACAGCTGTCGGCCTGTTATCTTTTCTGGTCTTAAAGAACTTCACCTACCTTAGCGGCAAGCTAAAGGTCAGTTCCTTAATGCTCGGAATCCTGCTTTTGTACGCCGTGTTGATTCTTTATGAATTGAGTTTGTTTCACCGCTTCGAAAGTGAGATGCTGTTGCGGTAGGCTATTCCGGCATCGGGGGGATGCCCTGGTCGAATTCCATGATGGCTTCTTCAATGGAACCACAGACTTTCAGGAACCAAAAAAATTCTAAAATTTTATAGACTTCGAAGACGTTATTGCTCATATTAACAAGCTTCAAATCACCCTCGTTTTCGCGTACTTCCTTGATTTTGCTCAAGAAAATGCTCCAGCCCCGGCTGCTGATGTAGTCAACCTTTTGCAGGTCGATTATGATCTTATATGATTTTTCAGCGACGAGTTTTGCGAGAACTCGATCCAATTCATCGGCGGTAGTGAATTCCATATAGCCGCCGACTTTGACGATGGCAATGTCCTTTGCTTCTATTGGTTCTCTCCCTTTATCGAGATTTTTCAAGCGAATTCCCCCAAACCGAATTTCTTACTAAAATAGAAGATGCTCCGCAAAATGCAAAACCAAAATGATACAATTACCTGATTATCGGAGACTTTACCAAGAAAAGAAGCTTGCATTTCGCTTTGATTGGGGTTAAATTTATCCACCTTGCCAAAAAAAATAACAGACAGAACCATAATTCATCTCGATATGGATGCCTTTTTTGCGTCGGTAGAGCAACTTGACAACCCGCAATATCGTGGTAAGCCCGTAATTGTCGGTTCCGATCCAAAAGGAGGGACGGGCCGCGGTGTCGTGGCTACCGCGAGTTATGAAGCCCGCACATTCGGCATTCATTCGGCGATGCCGATTTCTCAAGCCTACCGTCGGTGTCCGCACGGTATTTACGTGCGCGGACGTCACAAACGTTACAGTCAGCTTTCACAGGCGATGACTGATATTTTAATGCAGTTTACGCCAGTAGTGCAAAAAATCAGCATCGATGAAGCCTTCCTTGACGTTACGGCCAGCCTGAGGCTGTTCGGTGGTGCGGTGGAATTGACCCGGTGCCTGAGAGAGAAAATAAAAAATGAGTTGCACTTGACCGCGTCCGTGGGCGTTGCGCCCAACAAGTTTCTTGCCAAGATTGCGTCGGATTTGCGGAAGCCGGACGGACTGGTGGTTGTCGAACGGGGAGCTGAGCGGGAATTCCTTCAGGACCTGCCTATTTCAGCTTTATGGGGCGTTGGCAAGAAGACTGAAGAAATTTTGTCCCGTATGGGACTGACCCAAATTGGGGACCTGGCCAATCTGGCGGAAATTGAATTGACGCGACGGTTTGGGAAATATGGCAGCAGGCTTTGGCGTCTCTCCCGCGGCATCGACGATCGACCTGTCGAAACCGGCGGAATTCGAAAGTCCATTAGTCAGGAAATTACCTTTGATGAAGATGTTGGCGACACGGAACGGGTCGAAAAGACTTTGTTTCGCCTGGCGGATTCTTTGTCCAGAGCTATGCGCCAGCAGAAGCTTAAGGGCCGAACCGTCATTTTCAAGATCCGTTTCGAAGATTTCAGTACTTTTACGCGCAGCCGGACGTTTACCGAATTTATCGACTCCACGCAACTCATCAGAGGGGTCGCGATTTCAATGTATCGCAGGTTCCACCGTCAAGGTAAGCGTGTCAGATTGGTTGGGATTGGCATATCCCAGCTCAGTACGGTGTCCGGTGAACAGCTTGGGCTATTTGACCAGGAGGAACAGATGAATGTGAAACTAACCAAATTGCTTGATTCCCTGAAAGCCAAATTTGGGGATCAAGCGGTGCAGCGCGCCTCTCTCCTCAATTCCCCGCAAGGTGATACCCCTAGCGGTTCCTGACGGCACTCCTCTTCTTCCAACCAAAATCACTCCCTGGTTAAGCCACACACTGGACAACAATGTTTTGTCGGTGGCTGAGACAACATTTCATGCCATAACGATTTTACACGCTCCGGGTCCCCGGCAGCTCTCGACGAGTGACTACACAAGCACAATGTTAATATGATGTTAAAGGTTTGTCATAATCCGTTGCGGGCCTTTGAAATTCGTGGTACGGGGCTTGCTCAATGACGGGGCAAGTCACAATAATGAAATGGATAAATTATGAGACCTACTGGCATAAAGTTAATTCTGTTTAACGGCCTGGCGCTTGCTGCTTTGATTTTGCTAAGTGCCTGTACCAGTACCCGGCAAGTCGAACACTCGATCACGGGCGAACAGCTCAGTCCTGGTGATCTGCTTGAGGTGCGTTTCAAGTACTACCCGGATCTGAATCAAGCCGTTGTTGTTTCTCCCAATGGCGACGCCACGCTCAAGTCACTGGGGTCCGTGCCGGTTGCGGGGTTGACCCGGGGACGCCTCAAGAGGATTTTGCGGAAGCGCTATTCGGAATTGCTTGCGGAACCTGACCTCACGGTTCTCATTCAAAAAGCATCCATGTTTACAGTCTATGTTGGCGGTCGCATCAAGCGCCCGGGTTTGATGAAGTTTAAGCCGAACCTCACCGTCGCGCAAGGGATTTTGTTAGCCGGGGGAATCGAAGGACAACCTTCCCGGCACGAAATTTATGTGTTCAGGAATGTCGGTTCGCACAAAGTGAAAAAGTTTAAGATTGAGTTGAGTGGTGCCAGGAAGCTGAGCACGACCCAAAATTTCAAGCTTGCTCCTTTCGACGTCATATTTGTTGTGAAGGCAGGCGCACTGAAAAATCATATAGGAAGAGAGGTTTAACTCGATGGAGCAAGATACCAGGCCTAACAAATCCGAGACCCCAGTTAATACCGTCACCTCCAAAAAGAGTTCCCATCCCCGGAAGGACGACGGACGTTTTACGGACATAGATTTTCTTCAGCAGGCAAAAGGTCGGCAGCCGGAGGCATCACAAGACGAAGCTCCAGATGATTGGGAGAGGAGTCTGACGGAAACTTGTTTCAACTACCCTCGCCTGAAAAGAGCTGACTTGGGGATTTTTTATGAAAGAATCTGCAAGAAATGCAGTAACGAAAACCTCATTTTGGTCAACGCACCGGAACACGGCGGACGTGCGGCGGAACTCACCTTTGAGTTGGCCTGGGAAGTGGCTACCAGTCAAAACAAACGCACCTTGATCATCGATTGCGACATGCGAGATTCTCAATTATGTAAGATGTTTGGATTGGGCAAAGAGCCGGGCGTTTCGAACCTTGTTTCCGGCACGCACGCGGTTGAAGATGTCGTGCGACGTACCAACCTGAAAAATATTTACCTGGCTCAGTGCGGCACTGAAAAAGTGAATCCCATCAATGCGCTCATGTCTGGTGAGTTCTTGCGCTTCGTTGAGCAAATGACAAACCGGTTTGATTTTGTGTTGCTGAATTCGCCACCTTACAATGAATTCGTGGATACATTTATTCTGGCGAAATTCGTCCGTCCGACTTTTGTGTTGACTCTGCCACCAAAGCCGGACAAGCGTACTTATGAAAATATTCTGGATGAGTTGGACGTTCTAGAGTTGAGTGTCCTCCGATTGATCGATGGCCGTTAGCGGCCAATCGGTCAATCTCTGACCTCATTTGCAAATTGCCCGGTAACATTTTTTGTGAGGCAATCCGCTCCCCTCCCAGCCCCGTAAAGTCCTTGACTTGCACTGCCTGAATCTCTATATTACGCGTTATTTTGTTTTAAGTAGATGATTTTTCTTAACGGCTAATTGTCAGGAATAAACAAAAGTCAGGTTTTGTTTAAATACCAAATTTGGTCCTTGGGCCTTCCGGAACTATTGACTTAATTGGACAAAGATTTGGCCATTGGACGTCTTAGAGGAGAACGAAACGTAGTATGACGGCGATAGAAATCGCGCTCTTTGCTTTTTATGGCATCGTGTTATTGATGCTGGTCGCGTTTGGGTTGCATAAATATTTCTTGCTTTTTTTGTACCGGAAGCATCGTGATACGCCGCTTTACACGCCGGGCAAGGTGGAAGAGTTGCCTCGGGTTACGGTTCAACTGCCGATTTATAACGAAAAGTATGTCATCGATAGATTACTGCGTTCAGTTTGCTCCCTCGACTATCCAGCCGATCTTTTACAGATACAGGTTCTGGACGATTCCACCGACGAAACGCGTTTCGCGGCACGGGAGTTGGTCAAGCACTACGCGGCCCGGGGATGCAATGTTGAGTACATTCATCGCTCACACCGGGATGGATTTAAGGCTGGCGCGTTGGCGCATGGTCTGGACTCGACTACGGGCGAATTTGTCGCGATTTTCGATGCGGATTTTGTTCCAAACCCTGATTTTCTTATGAAGACCATTCCTTATTTCCAAAATAGTGGAATAGGGATGGTGCAAACTCGATGGGGCCATATCAATCGGGATTACTCCCTCTTGACTCGGGTCCAGTCCATGTTTTTAGACGGCCATTTCATTATCGAACACATTGCCCGGAACCGTTCCGGTCGCTTTTTTAATTTCAATGGCACCGCCGGGGTTTGGCGGAAACAAGCAATTGTTGATGCCGGCGGTTGGCAGCACGATACGCTTACCGAAGATTTAGACCTGAGCTACCGGGCACAGTTGGCCGGCTGGAAATTTCTCTATCTGCCGGATGTCGTCGCGCCTGCTGAACTACCGGTTGAAATCAACGCTTACAAGTCGCAACAGCATCGCTGGGCGAAAGGGTCCGTACAGACCGCGAAGAAGTTGCTGCCGGTCATTTGGCGGAGTAACTTTCCATTCATGGTGAAACTTGAGGCCAGCATTCACCTCTTCAGTAACTTTACCTACTTGTTCATGACGATTCCATCGGTGTTGATGCCCGTCATTCTAAATGTGCAGCTCAATCGAGGCTGGGATTGGATGATCTATGTCTATCTGTTTGTCTTCTTCTCAGCGTCGTTTTCAGTGATTCTCTACTACTATATTTCTCAACGAGACAGCAACCGAAAGTGGCATGGCCAGATTCCGTTTCTACCGCTATTAATGTCGGTGGGCATCGGGATGTCCATTAACAATGCAAGAGCGGTACTCGAAGCTCTGTTTAATTATGTGACGGATTTCAAGCGAACACCTAAATATAATATCGAACGGCCCGCCGATAACTGGCGGAACAAGAAATACCGATCTGATTTCAATTGGCAGCCGTATTTCGAACTTTTTCTGGGCATCTATTTTACACTGGGATTGTGGAGTCTCTTGAGCCGAGGCCTGTTTGTCTCGATTCCTTTCTTCTTATTGTTTCAGTTTGGTTTTGTGTATGTTGGGCTGCTTTCATTTTTTCAATACAAGAAAGTGCGTCGGCCGATCAGTCAAATCAGGTTTTTCATACGCAACGCCTTTCTGCTCATGCTGCGCAGGTTGTTTTAGTCAGAGGAGAGTCTCAGAAAACGCTTGCTATTCTCTGGTGGTGTCGCTATTTTTTGAATATTATTTTAATATGAATGACAGTTGTGCTTACAAGGAGAGAAACTAATGTCGAATACCATAACCTTCACCGACGATAATTTTGATTCAGAAGTCCTTTCTTCCGACAAGCCTGTGTTGGTCGATTTTTGGGCGGAGTGGTGTGGACCGTGCAAGATGATAGCCCCCTCCGTTGAGGAAATCGCGGCGGAGTTTGAAGGCAAAGCCAAGGTCGGGAAACTCGATGTCGATAATAATCAGAATGTCGCAGCGAAATATGGAATCAGAAGTATTCCATCGCTTCTGATTTTCAAAGGGGGCCAGGTGGTTGAACAAATTGTCGGGGCGGTTCCGAAGAATCAGATTCAGTCTAAGTTGGAGTCATCCCTGTAAGAATCCGACCGGATTTTCTTCAAAACGGGCTGGTCCTCAGAGCGGAGGCGCGCTGCCTGAACATGACAATCCATGTCGATGTTAGGTCAGCCGCACAAGTCGTTCGAAGGAGCAGCCTTTTTTATGATGCTTAATCAAGCCCTCAAACAAGATGTGTTGGTGGTTGGGGCCGGTCCCGCCGGACTTTCCGCGGGTTTTTCGGCCGCACGGCGTGGCGCCAGCGTTGCTATCTTTGAAAAAAGTAAAGAGATAGGCTATCCCATTCACACGAGTGGCGGCAGTTGGATTGCCGAGCTGCGCGAATTGGGTATTCCCGACCGGTTTATGCATCCCATCCGTGCAGGGCTGTTTCTGTCTCCCAACGAATCGGCTTTGTTCAAATATGAAAAGCCCGACAGTTGTGTTCTCGACGTGCGGGGTCTTTATCAGTATCTTGCCGAACTTGCCTCAGGTGCAGGTGCCAGGATATTCGCCAATTGCCGGGTGCTGGGTCCCGTGTTGAGCCAGGGTAAGTTGACTGGATTGCGGGTGAATTGGCAAGGTAAGGAACACGTGTGTCACGCGAAGATAATCATCGATGCGAGTGGTGCCAGTAGTTTGTTAGGCAAAAAGATGGGCCTGACGACCGGCTTTGCCCGCATCGGTGTCGGAGCGGAGTATGATCTGCACGCGCCTGGCTGGCCGGAGGATAAGGTTGCGTTCATGTTTGGTAGCCGCGTCGCGCCGTGCGGCTATTCATGGGTCTTTCCTCGTGGACAGCAACGGGTGCGGGTTGGCGTCGGAGTGATCCGGCCCGATTCCACACAGGATCCAAGGCTCTTTCTGGACCAGGTGTGCGCTGCTTTCCCAAACGAGTTCTCGCACGCCGGCGTTCTGGAGTATCATGCGGGAATCCTGCCCAGCGAATCCTACCTAAAGCAAACCTATGAGGATAATTTGCTATTGACCGGTGATGCCGGGGCGCTTATTTCGACCTTGTTGGGGGAGGGGATCAGATTTGCCATCGACATCGGACGCATGGCGGGGCAAGTAGCCGCTGAAGCCGCAAGTACGGACCGATACGACAAAGAATTCTTGCGGCAGTATCAGAAACGCTGGCAAAAAAAATACAAGCGGCTCTTCCGCTGCGGTCATCTCATCAACCAGAGACTGGCACAATATGATGATGAGGCCTGGGATAGAAAGATCAGATTGTTGCGGCAACTAGACCCCAAGTTTTTGCCACCGTTGCTGAAGGGGCAGTTGTCAGCAAAATTATTACTGCGGCTCATGAGTAAAAATCCCGGATTGGTTAGCAAGGCGTTGGGCGCTAGTTTGACGGCGGTCTGGCAAAGGGGCTGATAGTGGCCGGCACTGGTATCCCGAAAGACAATGCTGACCTTTAATAGGGCTGAGATGCTGGAGAAAGTCAGCCCCTCGTAGCAAGATGCGGTTCAACGCAGCAGTGTCATCTTCCTCACTTGCGAAAACTCACCTGTCTCCAGCTTGTAAACGTAGACACCGCTGGCCACACCGCGACCGAAGCGGTCTTTCCCGTCCCAGCGGATTGTTTTCTGTCCCGCGGGTAATTGTTCGTCGACCAGTGTTACTATTTCCTGACCCAGGAGGTTGTAAACGGCCAGAGTAACTTCGGTGGTTGTTGGCAGGTCGAACGTTATTCGTGTTTCAGGATTAAATGGGTTGGGATAGTTTTGCGAAAGGTCAAAACGATTTGGGACTGAAGCAGGTGGGGAGCTCACGGTCGTCGTTAACCGCACACTTCTAAAAATTCCGCTGCCGTTGCTGCCGGCGAACAACATGCCTTCACCAGAGACGAAGAGAGAGAGAATGGTATCGCTGCCCAATCCCGTATTAACCGGGGACCAGGTGCCGCCACGGTTGAATGATTGGAAAATGCCGCCCCCGGTCGTGCCGGCCAGCAGTCCGTCGCCAAAACTCATTGCAAGACTCAGGACCGGCAAATTGTCAAGCCCAGTGTTGGCTTGTACCCAACTCGTTGCCTCCGGTACAAGCCGGCAGACACCGCTGCCGTTGGTCGCCACAAAAGCGGTATTGTCCTCCGCGAAGGTGAAATCGTTTATGTCCAGAGTCGCGAGTCCGGCGTTGATATTCTCCCAATGAGCGCCTGCATCCACGGAACGCGACACACCGTCAAGCGTGCCGACAAAAACATCATCCCTCCCGTTGACCGCCAAAGCGGTGACAAACGGGTTCGGGAGTGAGGCGGGAGTCGATTGCCAGGACTCTCCGTCATCGTCTGAAATAAGAACGCCGCTGCCGAACGTACCGGCGAAGATTCGACCCTGACTGTTCAATGCTAAAGTTGTGATGTTAGCGCTGAGGGAAACCGCAAGGGGGAGTGCTGCCTGTTGTAGCAAAGCTAACCTTCCAGCTTGCGGCCGCTGGGGTTGGTTTGCGATTGTCGGGCGTTGATTGAATGTCGCGGTTCCACCTACTACGGACCATGTTCGGCCATTGTTCGTGGATTTGAAGAGGCCTTCTGCTGTTGCGGCCAATAGTGCCCCGGTCGGTGTGACCAACAACGAAAGGGCACAGGGACACGACAAGCCCTGGTTAGCTGCCTGCCAGTTCAGGCCGCTGTCTTCTGACCTGAAGACACCTCCTACGAAACTGCCGGCAAATAAAGTACCATCCGTTGTCTCAGTGACGGCCAGGACATCCGTATTGGAGAGACCCCGATTGACCGGCTCCCAGCTATCGCCCGCATCTGAAGATTTGAACACGCCACCCAACTGCGCACCGGCAAAAAGTCCTTGTTGAGAGTCGGCGTTCAGGGCAAGAACATTCCTGACGTTTAATCCCGTGTTGACGGTTTGCCATGTCAGGCCATTGTCAATGGAACGCATCACCCCTTTCCGCGTGCCAACAAAAAGCGCCCCGGCGCTATCCGGGGCAATGTTCAGTATGAAACTATTCTGAAGGTCAGTGCTTACCAGCGACCAATTCCCTGACAGGCTGCTCGTCCTGAAAACCCCTTCTCCAAATGTGCCAGCCAACAGCTCATTTGTTGCGGTCACGGCGAGTGCCGCGATACTCCTTGTCGGGAGACCATTGTTAAACGGTTGCCACGAGTGACCGCCATCGATAGAGCGAAAGACGCCACTGTTACGCGTACCTGCAAAGAGATTGCCTAAAACGTCGCTGGCCAGGGCACTCACCGCCGGGTCCGTTAGGCCGGCATTGGATCGCTGCCATGATTGGCTTTCCGGGTCGAATTTGAAGACGCCATCCGTCTGACTGCCGGCGAATGCGTTGCCAGCCGCGTCCAGAGTCATGGCGATGATAAACTGTGATGTCAGGCCCGCACTGTGGATGTGCCAACTCTGGCCGTTATCCGTTGAAATGAAAATACCCGCTCCAAACGTCCCCGCGAGAATATCGCCGTTTGGGAGCAGGCGGAGAGTGGCCACGGGAATAATGGGCAAACCCTGAACGGACGGTTGCCAGTTAATGCCGCCGTCCGGAGACCTGAAGACACCAACAGTCGTTCCGGCCAGGAGTGTCCCGTTCTCACCTGTTATCAGGGCGGCAATGTTGCCGCCGAAGGGACCATTCATTTGTTGCCAACGGATCGCTTGCGCACAAACGAGGTGGGTGTGGATAAAAAGGGACGCAGCGGTCGCGACGCATAGCCATGTTTTGCTGTAGTTCATGGTGCTTTCCTAATATAGATGTGGTCGTAACAGAACATTAAGAGATTGATTTCAAGCTCACTCACGTTGGTGCATCGTAAGCAAGAAGACTCGTCGTGACAACACCAGGTGTTGCCATGGTCGGCGTTTCTATCAAAATTCCCGGTTCCAGCGGTTTGAGAATTGGGTCACTTGAAATCGCATGTGCGGAATACCGGAGGCAATCAATTACGCAGAAGCCGCACCAGGAAATTTTAGATAATGTTTTGCGGGTCTGATAAACCCACCCACCAGTCGAGCCAGTTAGAGTTTGGGTAACTCTCTACTTAGATCGTCGTTAACGATGGGTCGTTTCTTGAAAAAATGACGAAAAGATAATCCGCGCGGAAATTTTGAATGGATTGCCGGTGAGGAGGGTAGATTGGCCCAGGTGAATGGCCTTCGAGTTAGCGGATAAGATGTAGTTGGGCCGCCGTCCGTCACGCTTCGATACATCCCGACAAAGAGCGTCGGGATTACTCAGTGATTTTTTAGCTTGATTTTGTGACCGTCAGCGCCTAAACTAAACAGCCAAACCAAAGGACGGAATGAGAGAAACACTCGCGATTTTGGAAACCCTGGATCGACTCAAAGAAGAAGGCAAGAAGGCAATTCTGGCCACCGTCGTACGGACGTCAGGGTCTACCTACCGCAAGGAGGGTGCCAAGATGCTGATTGCGGAAAGCGGTGACATGTTCGGTTCTATCTCCGCCGGCTGTTTGGAAGCAGACGTGCGGGAAATTGCGGCTCAGGTCCTGCAAGAAGATCAACCCAGGTTGGTGAAATATGACAATACGGCCGCCGAGGAAATTATCTGGGGCCTCGGCCTGGGATGCAACGGTGTCGTGGAAGTTTTTGTAGAGCCAGTCGGGTAAAGGGAGTGAGATCATCCGCGGAAAGTTTCAATGTTTATGATCTTCTCAAGCGGGCGATTACGGCCGAGACGCCACTTGCCGTAGCCAATGTCGTCGCTAATAACAGTGGGATCAGGCTTGCTCTGGGAACCAAGGTTCTCGTTTTCCTGGACGGACGAACGGAAGGCAGCTTTGGCGTTAAGGAATTAGATGAGCCGGTCCGCCGGGATGCCGTGGCGCTTCTTGCCAGGGAAAAGTCCCGAACCATCGCTTACAAAACCGGGCCTGAAGAAATCGTTGAAGTCTACATCGAATCGATCCTGCCGCCCCCGCCGCTGGTGATCATCGGGGCCGACCCGGACGCGGTGCCGGTGGTGAAGTTCGGCAAGCAGCTCGGGTTTAAAGTTGTCCTGGTCGACCATCGTGCCGGTTTCGCCAATTCAGCCAGGTACCCCGAAGCAGATCAAATAATCGTTTGTCAGATGGAGGAACTCGCCTCATCTCTCAAAATAAACAGCCAGACTTTCGTTCTGGTGAAGACTCACAATTACATGCGTGACAAGGACATTCTAAAATTCGTTTTGAAATCACCCGCACGCTACGTGGGGCAGTTGGGTCCGAAAGCCCGCATGGATGATCTGCTGACCGACCTGAGCAAAGAAGGTGTTGGGTTGAGTTCGGCCGAAGAGGCGAAATTGTACGCGCCGACGGGCCTGGATATCGGCGCGGAGAGCCCCGAACAAATCGCCCTCAGCGTTCTGGCGGAAATGCTGGCCGTGAAGAATGGTCGCCTGGGAAGCTTTCTGAGAGAACAGAGTGCAGCCATCCACCCGCGCGATTAGCGCGATTCCACCATCTGAAATTTGCCACGATTGCACATGAATTCAAAGCCTGACGTATCAGCCATTCTGTTGGCCGCCGGTCTGTCCAGCCGCATGGGTGACCGGCATAAACTGCTGTTGCCCCTTCAAGGCAAATCCGTCATTCGGCACACCGCCGAAAATATTTTACGCAGCCGGATTGCCGAGACGATCGCGGTTGTGGGCGCCAACCAGGAGGCTGTCACGCATGAACTTGCCGGCCTGAACCTAAAGGTTGTTTACAACCCCGTTTTCGAGGAGGGCATGAGTACCTCACTGCAAGCCGGGCTGGCGCAGGTTGCCCCCGCGTCGGCGGCGGTTCTAATCGTTCTCGCCGACCAACCCAACCTTAAACCACGGACGTTCAACCTCTTCTTGACGGCCTTTCAGGAAGGCGCTAAAGGTATCGTGGCCAGCCGTTACGGGACCGTCACGGGCAATCCCGTGCTTTTTGGCCGGGAGTACTTTCAGGACCTTCGTGCGCTGCGAGGCGACATTGGCGCAAAGTCGATCGTCGTGCAGCATGGGGAC
>Ga0114931_10008099_pt1 | contig 12762 bp, 13 predicted proteins | sample 2SBtaG_FD_89579 | JGI IMG/M metagenome (GOLD analysis project Ga0114931, IMG submission 89579) | Deep subsurface microbial communities from Kolumbo volcano to uncover new lineages of life (NeLLi) - 2SBTROV14_V59a metaG | ecosystem: Environmental > Aquatic > Marine > Volcanic | place: Kolumbo...
TCGCCAGCGTTACACTTTAGCCAACCTGGCCCACGACTTGAAGGAACAAACCGGCATCACCGAACCGCTGCGAGACTGGTTCCCACTTTCGAGCCTTAGCACTTTTACGGCAGTGGCAGATCACCTACGTGGCCCTGATGTGGATTGGGGCGGTCTCAACTGTTCCTGCCACCCAAACTGTGGCATCGCAACTATTTTGATGTGCAACAAACGGACTGGGGCCTGGGCGCCGATTTCCGAATTCTTCAATATGGAGAGATTCTTCAAGGATATCTTCGTCATCACAGATTCATCGAGAGGCCAAAAGCTGACTGCCGCACAGGTGGCACTGGCATTTGCGCGTAACTATCGACCGGAAAAAGCACCTCCCGGGTTCTACATCAAAGAACTCATTAAGCAGTTTGATATGCATTCAGGTGGTTCGGTGGCCGGTAACTACGAAGCCGATCCGCGGGAACGCAAGAAAAATGAATGGTTTCCGCTTTGGCTTGGTGGCATGTGGTTTCAGGATGTCTTTGTCTATGATTTCCGCCGCACAGAAATGTGCGTGATTCCTTACGGAACGCAGGAAGGAGAAATCTCGTTTTGTGCCTACAACACAGGCGTGGGCTGGCGGCAAATCATCGAGAACATGCACATGACGGCAACAACTTCGGAGTGGTTCAAAGAGAAGGGTCGACACGAAATCTGGGCGGCAGGCCACTCTGTTGATCTTAAGACCACTGAACACACGCTGCAAGTCATTAACGATGACGGGTCCGTCGTCAATGCCAAGAAGAAGCCCGCCGGAACCGGGTCGGATGCGCTGAAACTCCATTCTAACGGCACGAACGGTGTAAACGGGAATGGCGTCAACGGCACGAAGGCCAATGGCGTCAATGGGAAAAACGGTGTTAACGGTACGAATGGAACCAATGGCCACAACGGCAAGTTGAACGGCAACGGAACAAGCGAGACTATTACGGATGATGCGGTTGTAACCAATTGACCACCACGAGACACGCCTGATTCCAAAGTGGTCGTTGGGTTGCATTTCCCAACGACCACTTTCTGTTTGAACCTGAGCCTGCAGGGGAGCGAGGGGCCCTTCGTGAACTTTAAGAAATTCAAAATTGAACCCAAGAACCTGATTAAGGCGGCACCAGGATTTCTAATCGTCGGGGTTTATTGGTATTGGGTCAATCAGCGCATCATCGCGGAGAGTGATCCGACTTTCGGGCTTTTCGGTTTCTTTCTTCTCATTTGCGTAGCAACGGCCTACTTTCCGTTGCCCGCCAACATCATTGTTCTCGGTGCCGTAAAAAATGCGGACCCATTGCTCGTAGCGTTTGTGGGGGGGTGCGCGACGCTGTTTGCCTACTTGTCTGAATATCTGGTCTTTACGCTTCTGTTCAAATCACAGAAGATTGCCGGTTTCAAGAATAGTTGGGTGTACAAACAAGCAGCTCCCTTGTTCGACCGGCACAAATTCATAATTCTTTCCTTTGCAACTTTCCTGCCGATTCCATCAGAGCCCCTGCGCATCTACGCAATCACAACAAAATACTCGATACCCCTATTCATGCTGGCCGGATTCGTCGGAAGACTTCCGCGGTACTACCTACTCGGCTACTATGGCAAAGATTATGTCAATTCTGTCTGGTTTCTGGCGGCCGTGTTTATTTTTCCCGCTCTGCTCTTGTTGGCAATAAAAGGCGTCGTGGCCCTGGCCCACAAGTTACACACGCACCCTGAGAGCGAGACCGACCTGGCTGCCTGAAACTCCGATCTCCCCACTATGCAACTACAGACCAGCCGGTCAAGAAGACTCCCTTAACAGCTTTTCGACTAACGCGTCTATTTCTTCCGCTTTGTCTCTGGCAATCCCGAGGTAACTTTTTTGAATGGTTCCGTGTTTGTCGATCACAAAGGTGGTGGGATAGCCCTGAACGCCACCGAATACGTCGACGACGTGTGAATCGCCCACGTAAATAGGATATTGGATCGCAAATTTTGAGACAAAAGGCTTGATCGTCTCAAGGTCTCCCGAATCCATCGTGATGCCTACAAAACGAAAGTCCTGACCTTCATATTTTGCATTCAGGCGATTGTATTTTGGTATTTCCGTTATACATGGGCGGCACCACGTTGCCCAGAAATCGACAACCAGAACATTGCCATGGAACGTTTGCGAGGAAATGATGTTGCCATCCATAGCCTGCAGCGTGAAGGCGGGTAGCGATGATTGCATGTGGCCATTTTTCTTAGTTAGGTCGTTTGGTTGCTCTTTGTCACCTGAGTTTGAGCAGTTGGACAGCAGAACGGAAGAGAAAGCCAGCAGAAAGAGATTCAATCGGCTTCTTGTGAGAATTTGCATAAACGATACCTCAATATTTTGTAAAAATCGCAATTATTGTCGTAAATTAACAACTAATTGCTTGACATTTCATTCGAAAACCATTAGAATTAGGTTAATAATTAGTGCGACATGATTTCCCTCTGTCGAAACCGCATGGAAGCAAGCTAGACGGGCAATTGACGTCTTGCTATCTGAAGGAACAGATAGGCGCAGCACCCCACAGGCTGCGCCTTTTTTTTTAAAGGGCTATCGATTCGCCTTCACGTTTACTTTCTGACAACGTGCGGAGGTCCGAAACGATACGCTTTTGTTTGCCTGACAAAACTACCATGTAAACAAAAAGAGCTAGCCAAACCACGGTATAGGCGGCGAAAAGAAACCACAAACGATAATTATATCCGGAACCGACGATCATTTTTCGCGGTTCGTCCGGCACAACGCCGTCTGCGCTCACTTCGAGAAAATATTCATAGAAAGAAAGCTTGAGCGGGTTCACACCACCGAGCAAAACACCGAACCGTCCATCGACAACCTCAACGCCGTGATGTATCTCCGACCACGCTGGATTGTCGGCCCCCGGCCTGATGTACAAGTTGAAGGTGAGGTCTTTTGTCCCCGTAAAGGGTTGGCCGTCAGCATCACTCAACAGGCCCTCGTAGTGTACGAGTCTGGCGACCTGCGCCGATGCCAGGTTACACCATGCCATCAAAAAAACCAAAGTGAAAATGTACGCGATTCGTGCCTGCATGTTTTCTTTTCCTTGGTGAATATGTGTAAACAGGTTAGTAGGCCATCTGCTTTTTTATCTCATTGATGGTGACACTCGTTTTCTCCAACCTGATGCGGTGAATAAGCAACCAAAAAAATAGCACCGTAAATACAAAAAGGCTGAAAAATAGGGTGACGCGCATATCTGGATGCAATCCTGAACCCTGCCCACCGGCAATAACCGGACTCGGGTGAATATCCCGCCACAAACGAATCGACATGTAAACAATCGGTACATCGATGAAGCCGACGATGCCAAACACAGCAGAAAACCTGGCGACGCGCTCATCCCCTTCGACGAATTTTCGCAACATAAGATAGGCAATATAGATAAACCACAGAACCAGAAAAAGAGTTAGTCGAGGCGTCCATTCCCACCAGGTGTTCCATACTGGACGTGCCCAGATCGGGCCGGTTATGAGAACCAAAGTGGCGAAAATGACCCCAATCTCCGCTGCCGAGATGGCGATAATATCGTACTTTTGATCGCGTTTCCACAGGTAAGCAATACTATATATGAAAACAACGAAGAAGGCGAGAAAGGAAACCCAGGCCGACGGCACGTGAAAATAAAAAATGCGCTGCACGTGTCCCATGGTTCTTTCCTCCGGGGCGAATTGGAAAATTAGATACAAATTCGCCACCATTCCGAGCAAGACGATCACGCTCAATAAATTGATGAGGGTGTTGCCTGTCCTTTTGTTCTCAATCATGAATCACCGTAAAGGGTTATTATTCCTCGATAACAAATTCAAATGTATGAAAAGCGACGACAAAAAAAACGATATCAAATACGACACCAATTTTCGACCAATCCCAGACAACGCTCCATTCCTGGCCCTGCAGAACCGCACTGGTGGCCTCAACGGCACTCATGATGATTGGCACCGCCACCGGAAACTGGAGAATCGGCAGCATAACTTCACGGGTTTTGGTGTTTACCGAAATAGCAGAAAACAGGGTTCCAACGATGGCTAACCCCAGCGTGTTGACGAACAAAATGAACAGCAAGGGCCAAATCTGGCTGGTGAAATCTAGCTTGAAAAAAATGCTAAATAAAGGCAGGACCATGAGTTCCACCAGAAATATGAACGCAAAATTGACCAGCAACTTACCGATATAGATGACGACCCGTTCGACAGGAGCCAGCATCAGGCCTTGCAGACACCCCTTGTCCACTTCATAGACAAAGGTTCGATTCATACCCAGCACGCTGGCGAAAATAAAAATCATCCATAAGATACCCGGGGCAGCCTCGGTGATGGCATCGCTGCCAGGAGGCAAGGCAAAGTTGAACACCACTGCGACCATCAGGCTGAAAACGAGCATGGACAGCAGCATCTCTTTGCTACGCAACTCGGAGACAAAGTCTTTGGCTGCGATTGTGAGAATGCTGTGGATCATCTTTGCCGATTATGTTTTTCCACCAGGTCGTAGTAGACCTGACGGAACGTGCTTCGATCCACGCTGCTGCGAAGATCATTAAACACAACTTGACCCCGGACGAGGATCGCGATGCGATCCGCCAGATCCACCCCGCGTTCAAGATCATGGGTCACCATAAGAGTAGTCTGACGGCGTTCACGCAAGCGCGTCAGCCAGGACGTCAGCATTTCTGAAGCGTGCTGGTCAAGCCCCGTGTACGGCTCATCCAGGAGAAGGAGAGTCGGGTCGTGCAGCAAGGACCGTGCAATCGAAAGTCGCTGCTGCATGCCGCGCGAAAATGTCCGCACCTGATCTTTGCGCCGTGTTTCCAGACCAACGTCGTGCAATAGTTCCGTGATTTTGTCACTTGAGTTTTGGACTCTGTACAAGCGGGCATAAAATTTGAGATTTTCTTCTGCTGTTAAATTTTCATACAGAAAAGTTTGATGCCCAATGACGCCGATTTTGCGTCGAATTGCGTCAGAGTCCTTCCCGAGTGCCTGTCCTTCAACGATAACGTCGCCGGATGTTGCTTTGCTCAAGGTAGACAGGATCCGAATGAGCGTGGTTTTGCCGGCGCCGTTCGGACCGAAGATCGTTACAAATTCGCCCGCCTGGATTTCAAGGTCAACGTTGCGAAGGGCGAATTGCGCCCCAAATGTCTTTGAGAGTAGGTGTGCCCTGACCGCGGCACATCCTTCAATACTAGGAGCCAAAGGCTGAGACCCTTGCAAGCGAATTAGGCCTGCCGCAGGTTTGTACCGCAACTAGGGCAATACTTATCCTGGTGGGCGAGCCCGGTGCCGCAAACCCAGCAGAATTGTACCTTTGACCGTTGCTTGCCCTTTCTTGATTTGGCACCTTTGCTGAGGATCTCCCTGGACCCTACTTTTGTCTTCTGCATTTGGTCGAGACGTTTCAGCACGGACACTGCTTGTTGTTTGTACTGCTGTCTCAATTCGTGAAAGTCGTCCTCCGAAAGCTTCCCCATTTCGAAATCGAATTCGATTTCTTTGATGGCTTTGTAGATATTGTCTTTCTGCTCCAGGAGCTCCCCTGCCCGGTGATTGACCTGGACGCCGTTGAAGACTTGTTTCTTGCCACGTTGTACTAGCGGCATCACGACGAAAATTGAAACCAGGACACTCAGCAAAACAAACAAGATCATAGTCATAAAAAATATTCCCCAATCTAGATGGATTCCTGATGTAAATGGGTTCGCCTCACATTGAACAAAATGATGACGGCCAGAACGATCAGCGCAATACTTATCATTTGCGCGGCTGTCAATCCCCACAAGATTTTAGCTGTGTTACGCCAAAACTCGGTGATGATTCTACCAATGCCCAGGAAAATGAGGTAAAAACTAAACTTCATGCCCGTCGGCAATTCTCGCTGACGCAGCCGCCATAGTACCAGGAAGATAATAAACAAAATAAGCATATCATAAAGCGGCGTCGGATGGACGAGCTTGTCAGTCGGGACCAGACCATGTGGAAACGACATCGCCCAGGGCACATCGGTCGGCGGGCCGTAGTCACCGTCCGCTGACAGAAAACAGCCAGCGCGGCCGAATACCTGGCCCAGCGCGAGAAGCGGGGCGGCGATATCCGTAATCAACGGAATTGATACTTGCCGGCGATGTAGATACCAAATCACCGCCGCCGCACCGCCGAAGAGTCCACCGTACCAGACCAGGCCGGCACCCGAAAAAAGATATGCCGATGGATGTGCAATGACGTTATGCCACCTTTCCGCCAAAAAATAAAGTCGTGCCCCGAAAAAACCTCCTATCATGGCAGCAATCGCGATGCCATTGGCCAAATCCGGGTCGAAGCCGTAGCGTGTCACTTCTTTGCGCAAGATGAGCGTCGGTATCAGGAAGGCCAGCATCGCCATCACACCAAAGCTGTTGATGGTGAGTGGTCCGATTTTGAATAAGATGGGTATCATAGGTTTGTTTGGCGTTTACAGCCTCAGTTTCAAACAGATAAAAGTTAGCACACAGCGTGTTAAAATCAAGCAAATCGGTGCTGTTTCTATGAAGGGTTTTGACTGACGTGGCGCAGTACCCAACAAAACGCACCAGCGATGGCTTTGTTCCCGCAAGGGTGAAGAGTGGGCGAAGCTGAGTCATCTGTCCACTCCTGTTTATCAAAAGTAAGAAAAACAATCGATGTAATTTCTGGATATGGGAATGCCGCGGCGCTTGGTTAACTCAGTTTGCCACGACCTGCCACTTTGAATGTTGTCTCAACTTGTCCCTGGCGGATTCCGTACATCTCGTCAAACATATTGACTACGACACACACGTGGTTTGGCAAGATACGGACTTTCTCGCCAATGCGGCAGTCAACAGCGGCATCGATGATGCCATGTTCTTCGGACAGGCGGGTGAGGGTTGCGTTTTTCTCCAACACAAATCCGTAACCGGTATTGTTGCCCGTTCGTCCTGCCGGATCCGATGTGAGGGATTTCTTTCCCGCGTCAACGATCGTACGGTCGGCCGCCGGACGGCTTGTAACCGTCGCCAGCACGCTCAGAGCGCAGTCCTCCCTTTTGCAGGCAAACAATTCTGCCTGTGTCAGGTCGCAAAAAATGTAGGTTCCGGGCCGAATTTCGGTGACGCCGGGGACGCCCGCGCAATAGGGGGCAGTTGGCGTTGAGCCCGTGCTGACAGTGTCAACGTCGACGCCTGCGTTTCGCAGAAGGGTGGCGGTTTCAACCATCACCTTGCCCTCATGCTGACCGATGGTGGCAATGGCCTCCCGGGAGGTTTCATTGTACGAGTGGCCGCCGTGCGTCATCAAACCGCGAAGCCGGAGAGATTCGAGCTCCGAAACCAACCTGGCTAATTCTAGAGCTTCATTCCCTGGCAAGACGCCCGCCCGGTTTTGACCGCAGTTGATTTCTATCATCACGTCGAGCATCTGTCCCGCTGCGACGAAAAATGAATGAAGCTCCCTGATGCCCACCACACTGTCTACGGCTACACAAATCCTCACTTTCCGTGACAACGACAGCAGGCGTTCGTACTTTGTTTCGCCAATGATTTGGTTTGCTATCAAAATATCATCGAGACCCGCCGCGGCCATGACCTCCGCCTCTCCCAACTTGGCGCAGGTAATTCCTCTTGCCCCCCTCGCTACCTGTAGTTTGGCGATTTCAGGACACTTGTGCGTCTTGGTGTGCGGCCTGAGCGCAACATTGTTTCGATCTGCCAGCGCTGCCATTTTGTTGATATTGGCTTGCAACCGAACTAAGTCTATCAACAGTGCCGGTGTGTCCAGTTGTGAGTAATGCATTGAGGCTTCTCCTTTCAAGCAGGTCTATCAAATAGATCTCAAACTGTGCAGTTCTAAGCCGGACGCCGGCAGACACTAAAAAACCGCCCTTACGAGCCACGGCACCATTTCCGGGAAGCGCGCAGCCATGGTAATGGCAGCATCCGTCAACCTGTCGCTTCGCAGAATTTGTGAAAAAAGATGATTCGGCCACCAGGCAGATTGTCGATAGGGGGCCTGGCAAACGCTTTCCTTGCCGAATAAACGCAGCACTTCGGCAGCTGTCCGGACGCCATCATTCAAGGCAAAGCAGACCCCTTCCCCTGTAAAAGGCTCAAGGGTTCGCCGCGCATCACCTGCCAGGAAAACAGCTCCGGGCAGGACGGCCCGAACCACCGGGTTAATGGGAAAAGTGGTCGCGATTTCGCCCAGCGGGTTAATGCTATCCAACGTTTGCCGCGCGGCGGCGTTACTGAAGAGAGTGGTATTGGCAAAGGCATCGAAATCCGTCAGAGCAAGTTGGGCCGCGTCAGGTGTGGTGGTCATGGCAATATTTGAACAGTGATTATCGAGGTTGACAACACCTGCATAGCCTGTGTTGAACAAGAACATTGCCACAGTCTCGGGCAGCGTCTGCTTGCGCGCCAGCCATTGAATGCCGACCCGGGCCGACTGCCTGCCTCCTGAGGTCTGTTTGGCCAATGTTTTGCCGACCAGAGAATTTCTGCCGTCTGCTCCGACTAAGACCCTCCCCTTGAAAACAGATGACCTTGCGTCTCGGCCTTGCCTGACATGTGCGTACCAGCAATCATCCCAATCCACTGCCCCAACGTGGGTTTCCTCTTGCACATTTGCCCCGACCGATTCGGCCCGCCGAAGAAATACGTGATCCAGCAAAGCGCGCTTGACGGCAAAGAAGGGTTGATTCGAAGGCGTGTCAGGTTCGACGGTGATTGGGTTGTGTTGGCAAGCAGACACCGTGATCATTCGGAGCCGACCCAGGGGCAGTGCCCGGATGTCCTCTGATACGTCAAGCAGATCGAACAGCTTCCAGGCACGCGGATTGACGCAATCGCCGCATATCCTGGCCCGAGGAAAACAAGCGCGCTCACACAGCATCACGGCCAGCCCGGCCTGACTCAGGACCGTCGCGCAAGCGGCCCCTGCCGGGCCGCCCCCAATGATGATCGCGTCATAGATCATTTGTCGAAGCGGCCCAGTACCAGGGCAGAATTAATGCCACCGAATCCAAAGGAATTGGACAAAATGTAGTCGACTCGTAACGCCCTGGTCTCGTTCGGTATGTAATCGAGATCACATTCGGGGTCTGGCGTGCGCAGGTTGATCGTGGGTGGTACCATTTCTTGTTTGAAAATCTGGGTGCAAATCGCAGCTTCTATGGCACCTGAGGCGCCCAGAGAGTGAGCATGCATGGACTTTGTGCTGCTAATCGGAACGTTTTGCGCATGTTCAGCAAACACTTTCTTAATCGCAAGCGTTTCGGTCTTGTCGTTAAGCCGCGTAGAGCTACCGTGCGCATTGATGTATCCGATATCTTGCGGCCGGACGGCTGCCTGGGCCATGGCAGCCTGCATCGCACGCGTCGCGGACTGAGCGTCGGGTCGAGGTTGGACCATGTGGTGGGCATCATTGTTACAAGAATAACCCAAAACCTCACAATAGATTTCGGCCTCTCTCTGTTGCGCCCGGGCTAATTCCTCAAGGACTAAAATGGCTGCGCCCTCTCCCATGACAATGCCGTCCCGCTCCGCGTCGAACGGGCGACACGCCGATGTCGGGTTTGCATTTTTTGTCATAGCCCGAATAACTGCGAAGGCGCTGAACGTCAGACCGAAAAGGGGCGCCTCTCCGCCGCCGCAAATCATCGCATCCGCGTAGCCATCTCGAATGTAGCGAAATGCTTCTCCAATCGCGATCGTGCCCGACGAGCAGCTATTCGAATTGGCGTTGCTCGGACCAGCGAACCCGGTTCGAATCGCGATGTTGCTCGTGCCCGCCCCGCCAAATACAATCAGAGCAAGACTTGGGTCGACCCCTCGAACGCCTTTGCGCAAATAGATTTCATGTTGTTTTTCAGCGCCCGCTACGCCACCCAATGCGGTTCCCAAGGTTACCCCGATCTCCGGTTGTGGCTTCTTTGGGTCGTAGACCAGATCAGCATCAGCCAGGGCCATATCGGTTGCCGCCAGAGCGAATTGGGCGAAGCGATCCATGCGGCGAACGAGTTTCGCGTCAAAATAGTCCCGAGGGTCGAAGTCGGTTATTTCGCCACCGACCTTGGTTGCAAGGTCGGATGTGTCGAAACTTGAAATCTCTCTTATGCCTGATTTTCCGCTCAGCACACCCTGCCACAGATCTATTTTGCCATGACCCACGGGAGTGACAGCACCGACCCCGGTAACGACAACTCTACGCTTCATCCGACGTTTCCAGATATGCCTTCATACATCGCAATGTCTGATTGGCGACATAATCAATAAAGAATTTGCCAACGATAACATTCGCAATGAAAGGTCCAATGATGGGAATCCGGCTTGACAATTGATGCTCTATCTTGACCAGCACGCCGTTTTCGACCTGGTCAAAAGTCCAGACGACCCGCATGCCCTTCGTAAATGCCTTCAAGTGCAGAAACCGCACTTGCTTGTGAAGGGGGTCGATCTCCTGACGTGAGGTCCACTTGATTGGAATCCACTTTCGTTTTGCAGCCATCACGACCACATTGTCTTGCGGCGATTTCTCCAGGTATTTCACCCAGCGGTAGTGCGGCAGAATTATTGGCCAAAGAGACAAATCCGCCGCCGTCTCGAAAATTTTCTCCATCTCTGCCTGCATAACGATTTGGTTGACGGCCTGCATCAGTTTGCCGCCACCAGAAGCAACCGACAAAATGGGCTTCTTTTTATCGTTATATTGGCTAGCCCGGCGTCAGCGGCCATCGCTCTCAATTCTTCCGGTCTAAACGCTCTCAAGACAGAGACCGGTGCATCGTTGCGGGAGAGCGGGTTGCGGGTTGAGATATGCGCGAACAACCATGCCAATCCGTAAGCGGGCCAACTCCGGTTCAAATCGTTCACAATACATAACATCCGGCTCAAACGTTTCATTTCTCTGAGTAACAAAACGGCGTCAGTGCGGCTCAAATGATGTATCACGAGGGAGGCGAGCACCACATCGAATGATTGGTCGGCGTACGGCACCGCCAGGATATCATGTTTCTCAATCTTGATGTTGTCAAAGCCGGCAGTGCGTTGACGCGCGATTTCCAGTATTTGGGGATTCTTATCAACGGCACAGATTGTTACCGAACGGTTCATCTGCTCTGCCAGCCCGGCGATCGCAAGCGGATGGTCAGCGGAACCGGTTGCCATATCGAGTATTCGAACTTCACGTTGTGACGGCAATGCCGCAAGGAGTGGGACAACCTCCCGACGAATCGCCGATAGTCCGCCGAAATACCGGTTAATATCCCTGAGATTCTTGAGGTCATCGCGCAACAAATCCGGATTGTTGTTTGTGCGATCGATGAATTCCAGTACCGCAGGGTTAAAATGCCGACTGGGAATAAAACAGCTCATCAAACTCTCAGACCGAGGCCCTGGACAGAATTGCTTCGAACCTGGTAAAATTCAAAATTTTCAAATTGAAGCCTTGAATGAATGATTTCCCTACACGTCAAAAGCGTTAACGTTTTGTAACGGAAGATACAACAAAAAATGGCAAACGACAATTCATCATAACGCTAAATCGATTGAAAGGGGTGCTCCTCTTTTTTTGCGAGTCGCGCCCGAGCCACGGGTTTTCAGGGCACAGCACCACACAAGACATCAAATCTAATACAAAACGTTTGACAATTTCACAGAATTATAGTAATTTTCTACGATTCTTAGTCTGCATCATATCGAGGATACTCGCAATCCGCCCCTGTCCCTTGAACCGAATTTGTGATACGATTGTGAGTTACCCAACCTTAAGCCACAGCACCAGCGACAACGAAAGGAGAACATCATGTGAATGATCTGTGCGGCTGAATCTTTTGTCCTTCATTATTTTGAGGATTCCTTCAAGGGTCACTCGCGCGGGACCACCTACCAACGAGACAATTGAGTCTTACTTATTGAATTGAGGAGGAAGATATGCAAAACACGAAACAATTTTTTCTAGCCGGATTGATATTCACGTTGAGTGCTTTATTTCTTTCCGGAAATGCAAGCAATTTGTTGGCGCAAGGCGTTACGACAGCAGCTCTTAACGGCCTGGTCACGGACCAAAATGGGGAAGCACTTCCCGGCGCGAATGTGGTCGCGATTCACGAGCCTAGCGGTACACAATATGGAACTGCCGTTCGAACGGGTGGCGCCTATAACATTCCCAATATGAGAATCGGTGGACCGTACACGGTGACGGTCACTTTTATTGGGTACAAAGCGGAAAAACAAGACAATGTTTATCTAAGTTTGGGACAGAACCTGCGTCTCAACTTTGGCCTGTCTGAATCGGCGATTGAAATGCAAGCGGTACAGGTGACGGCCAATCAGGATGAAGTGTTGAATGCCGACAGGACTGGCGCAGCTACTTTCATCAATTCGGAGCAGGTAAAACAGCTACCCTCTATCAAACGCAGTACCAGAGACCTCACGCGCCTGGATCCGCGCAGTGACGGCAATTTTAGCTTCGGTGGCAGAAACTGGCTGTTCAACAACATCTCCGTCGACGGCTCTTATTTTAACAATCCTTTTGGTTTAGATGACCCCGCACCGGGCGGCCAAACCGCTGCTGAGCCGGTGCCTTTTGACGCCGTCGAGCAGGTACAGGTTTCCATTGCACCATTTGATGTTCGACAGGGTGGCTTTACGGGCGCCAATGTCAATATCGTAACGAAAAGCGGAACCAATCAATTTAACGGCTCCGTTTACAGTTACACAA
>Ga0114931_10008100_pt1 | contig 12762 bp, 15 predicted proteins | sample 2SBtaG_FD_89579 | JGI IMG/M metagenome (GOLD analysis project Ga0114931, IMG submission 89579) | Deep subsurface microbial communities from Kolumbo volcano to uncover new lineages of life (NeLLi) - 2SBTROV14_V59a metaG | ecosystem: Environmental > Aquatic > Marine > Volcanic | place: Kolumbo...
ATTGTTTCAACTGATAAACGCATATTTAAGGACCCTGCACCTTTAATTAGAGTTTCTGAACTTGGAGATAGTTCTGTTAATTTTGCTGTTAAGGTCTGGGTTAAGAGTGCTGATTATTGGGATGTCTTTTTTGATATGCAAGAGACTGTTAAAGAAACTTTTGATAAGAATAAAGTATCTATTCCATTTCCACAGATGGATGTTCATGTCCAGAAGTAATTCAGAAGTAATTTTTTTATATTTTTATTTAATTTTTATTTAATAATCAAGTTTCCTATTCTTCTAATTATTATAAATCCGTAAGCCCATAGAAGTGGTAGCCAGAGTGGTATTCCAAATAAAGAACCAGTTTCCCAGTACTGCATTTTATAAATTGCGTCTCCGCCAACTTCCATTATTAATCCAAGAATGAGTCCAAGCAAAAAAACTTTGTACTCTTCTTTTTCATAACTCATCCAAAAAGTTATTGCAGTCATAAGGATTAATCCGGCTGAAATTGCAATTTCATTTTGTGTTATTATAAGAACTACAGGAAATATTATTAGTGGCAGAGTTTGTTTTCCAATTTCCACCCATTTAGAAGTAGATTCTGTAGTCTTTATGTTTTTCATCATATTTTAATCCGTTCCTTTTAGATAATATATCATAACGCATTTTTAATCTTTTCTGTAAGTTTAGTTTTTCTTCTTTAGTGTTCCTGTTATTTGTGAGGATACTTCTTTCATATCAAAGGGATTGTTTAATTTTATAAAAACCTATTTAAAAACCTATTTATACATATTAATTTATTAGTATTATTATGAAGTCAAATACTAAGCTAAAACTCTTATTTTATTTTACTGTGGCTTACATGTTTTTATTCACGGTAATGGCTCTTATCAATGGCAATTATGAATTCTTGTTTTACACTGCAATAATGACTATTATGATTTTTATCATTATGGCTTTTTATGATAAGTTTCATTTTACTGTTGGAACTATTTTTTGGTTAACAATTTTTATTGCTTTTCACATTTTTGGAGAATTAGTCCATATTGGTTCAATTAAATTATATGATTTTTGGCTTCTTGGACACTTTATTCATTATGATAATCTTGTTCATTTTTCTGGTTCGGTTTTTGTAACATTTTTTACTTATAATTTTTTGGCTCCTCATCTTAAAAGAACTCTTAGTAAAAATAAATTGTTTCTTGGAATAATCTTAATCTTGATTGCATCGGGTTTTGGAGCTATCAATGAAATTATAGAGTTGTGCGCAGTTGTCTTCCTTAACGCTAAAGGCGTCGGTGGTTATTTTAATAACGCAATTGATTTAGTTGTTAATTTTTTAGGTGCAACTGTTGCTTCAATATACTTGCTTAATTCTAAGAAATTTAATAAAAAACTAATTATAAACGATAATAAAAAATAGAAATAAAAATATTGTAAAAAATTCTAAAAAAATTAACTTATAGTATTTCTACAAGTTTTAATTTAAAGATGAGCTTTTTGCCTGCTAATGGGTGGTTTAAGTCAAGTGTTGCTTCTTTTTCTTCTACTGCTGCAACTTTAACTGGCATCTGCTGTCCGTTTGGAAGTCCCATTAAAAGCATCATTCCAGGTTTTATTTCTTGTTCTTTTGGTAGTTGTTCTTTTGGAATCTTTTTTAGCAGTTCTGGATTTGGTTCTCCATATGCTTCTGCTGGTGTTAGTGTGATTTCTTTTTCCTCACCTTTTTTCATTCCTTCTAAAGCCTGATCAAAACCTTTGATTACTTTGCCTGCGCCTACTTCTACTTCTAGGGCTTTTCCGTGTGTCTTTGAACTGTCAAAAACAGTTCCATCTTCAAATCGTCCTTCGTACTCAACTTGTACTTTGTCGCCTTTTTTTGCTGTCATATTATCACATCTAAAGCCACTTTGCTGACTTTTTTAAATGTATTGGTTTTATTCTTTTGTAATTTTTTTGTAATGTTATGTGTATTTTTTTCAAAAAAAACATTTAAATAGTATTTATCTAAATATAATAAATAAAAACTTATTTCGAGGTGTTTTTAAATGGGAAATGAAGAAAAAGGAAATCATTCCTTAATTATGTTATCAATTGTTGCAATTGTTGCAATTGTTGGTTTAGTAATTATGTTTAGACCTACAACGACTTTTTCATCTGCAAATACTGTTCCAACAGAATATGTTGCTGATAATTCTGCAGGTAATACTTTAGCTGGAGATGCAAGATTTATTGGTTCTGCTAGCTCTTGTCGTTATGTGACATATTGTTCACAATATGATTGGGTTAATCGAACAACTTGTCAACAATGGGGTGAGTATGTTTTTGTAAATCAAACTGATGTGAATCAAACTAATAGCACAATTGGTAATGGTACTTATGTGTGTGAACCTAGTAGTACTGGTGTCGGTCCTGATTGTTGTAAGTGGGGTTCTAAATTAAGTTCTGTGTGCACTAGGTATTCTTACAGGAAAATTTGTAGTGCCAGATAAGTTAACTAAATAATTTCAAAATATTTTTTTATTTTTTTATCTTTTTTTTCAAAATATTTATATAGCAGTTTCTTTCTTATAAGCATAATTTATTTTTGAGGTGAGTTTTTAATTTGGTTTTAGAACATATTTTTCCAGAGAATTGGATTGAAAAGAAAGTTCGCTATGCGTTCTTGCTTGGTTTTATTTATTCTTTCATCGGTATCTTTCTTGCAAGACTTTTATTTGGTGGAAGTTCTGGTATTGCATCGGTAATTTTTACTTCTTTATTGCTTATTCCTTCACTAAAAAAATTATTTGTTCATGAAGAGCGTATTGAAGAAAAAGAAAAAAAGTTCTCTATTAAACGTTTATATCTTGATAATAAACATCTGATTCATGCTTACGTTGGAATTTTTATTGGTGTTTATCTTGCTTATTATGTTGTTGCATTTCTTAGTATGTACCTTGGCGGAGATTTTGTTTCTTTATTCAGGGAACAATTATTCCTTGACCCGGCCATTAGTGGTCGAGCTGCTTTTGACTCGGGCGTCTTTTGGAGTATCTTACAAAATAATTGGTGGGTTTTACTCTCATGTTTCTTATTATCATTAATATCTGGTGATGGTGCTACTTTTTTCGTTGTTTGGAATGCGTCTGCTTGGGCTGCTATCTTTGGTATTAGGGCTGTTGCAGCATCAATTGTTCTTGGTTCAAACCGTGTTACTGTAGCTCTTATTATGGAGGCTATTGCTTTGCCACACACTTTGCTTGAAGGTAGCGCATACATTTTGGCTGGTATTGCTGGCGCAGTTATTAGTTCTGATGTAATTTCTAAGGCTGGCAATCTTAAGAAGTTTTTATCTAATTTTGTTTTATTTGGTATTGGAATTTTTGTTATTGATTTAATATTCAAAAACATATTTTTTGGTACTGTTTTATTAGTTTTAAGAATTATTGTTTTCATGACTTTTATTTACTTTGTTTCAAAGAGTTTTAATGATAAAAAACACGTTGAAGTTTTTGTTTATAATTATTGGTTGTTCTTAGTCGCATTTGGTTTATTTGTTCTTGGTGTTTTAGTTGAGACCTTTGTTTTATCTAATTCAGGCATACTTAACAATTATTATGCTGCCGCCTCATCTTTCTTTCTTCATCTTTAGGTTATTACAACTTAGATTTATCCTATTGCTTTGCAACGATTAATGATTTTTTAAGTTGTAATGATAGAAAATTCGTCTCGAAAATTTGTGTAATACCCTGGAGTTCTGCTCCGATTGGGATAGCAAATTTTAGGATTTTTGCTTTATTTTTTTGTAATTCTTTTCTAGCTGTGATTTTTTCACCTCTATTTTTTCACTACTTCGCTAAGTATATAAATAGGGTGTGATTTTCTAATTCACAATCGAATCAGTTTTGATTTAGGAGGAATATGAAAATGGCATTACACATTACAAATGAAAATTTTGAAAAAGAAGTATTAAACTCAGACATCCCAGTAATAATGGATTTTTGGGCTGAATGGTGCGCTCCATGTAGAATGATGGGCCCAGTATTTGAAGAAGTAAGTAAGGAATATGAAGGAAAACTTAAATTCGTGAAGTTAAACACAGAAGAACAGCCTCAACTTGCTGGAAAATTCTCTGTTATGGGAATCCCAAGTTTAATAGTTCTAAACAAAGGAGAAGAAGTTGACAGAATAGTTGGATTTGCACCAAAACCAATACTAAAACAAAAGATTGATTCAATATTAGGGTCAATCTAATTGTTAAATTATTTTTTGAAAAAATGGCAGTTGAAATCGAAGTCTTTACAAGTCCGCGTTGCCCCCATTGCCCGCATGCAAAAGACTTAGCAAAAAGGATTGCAAAAGAAAAGAAAGCCATCTTTAGAGAGACTAGCACAGCTACATCGCATGGTTCAAATAGAGCACAAAGATTTGGTGTTCGATCTGTGCCAACAATTTTTGTTAAAGGACCCAAGTTTGATAGAATTGGTTTTAGAGGTCAGCCACCAGAAAAAAGTCTAAGAGACGCAGTCGACATAAGTCTTGGACTAAAAGAATATGAACCACCAAAAGGTCTCATGGAATCAATAAAAGATGGCATAAAGAACAAATTAAAAAGTTTTAAAAAAAAGGACGATACACAGTAAATTTAGAACTGGCCAAGTCCAGTGAGTGCTGAAGCTAGAGAAATGCTTTACAAGAAAAAACAATACTCAATTCCAGATATTTTATCCAATTCAGGCAGAGTTACTGTAAGTTATTTTGAATGGGTTCAAAACAATATGGGTTATTCATGGAAAGAATCTGAAGTATTAGAAAAGCTTCAAGAAAAAATGATTGTAGCATTTAATAATGTTTATAAGGCATCAATAGAATTTGATGTTGATATGGGCACTGCAGCTTATATTTATGCAATAAGACAAATGACTAAAGTCTTAGAAATAAGAGGCTGTCTAAACCAAATAGCAAAAAAGCTATAATAAAAAAACTAAATGGTGATAATAATGTATGATGTAATAATAATCGGTGGCGGAGCCGCAGGAATGACTGCAGCAATTTATACTGCAAGAAAGAATCTTAAGACTCTTATAATAAGTATTGACGTTGGAGGACAGACTTCTATTCCAAGTAAAATAGAGAATTATCCTGGATTTGAAGAAGTAAATGGATTTGAACTCATGAGTAAATTCCAAGCACAATCCATGAAATGGGGTGCTGAAACAATATCTGGAAAAGTTTCTTCTCTAATAAAAAATGAAGATGGAACTTTCAATTTAAAACTCTCAACAGAAGAAGAGTATCAAACAAAGTCAGTAATCCTTGCTTTTGGAAAAACACCAAATAATATGAATGTTCCAGGTGAAGATCAATTCGTAGGTAAAGGTGTATCTGTTTGTGTTACTTGCGATGCACCTCTTTATAGAGGAAAAACAGTGGTTGTTGTTGGTGGTGGAAACTCTGCTCTTGGCGGAGTACAGGAACTGGCATCAATTGCAAAAAAAGTTTACTTGGTCCACAGACGTGACCAATTCAGGGCTGATGAAGTTGAGATTGAGAGAACCAAGAAATTTGATAATGTTGAATTTGTCCTTTCAAGCGTTCCAGTAGAGGTTAAAGGAACAGAATTTGTCGAAGGTTTGGTTGTTGAAGATGTTAACACTAAAGAACAAAAAACACTTGATGTCGATGGAGTATTCGTTGAGATAGGATACAGGGTTGATAGTGACTTTGTAAAAGATCTTGTTAAGACGAACGCTTCAAACGAAGTTGAAATAAATTCTCTTAATGAAACTAGCCAGCCAGGAATATTTGCTGCTGGAGACGTGACAACAGTTCAATTTAAGCAGACAGTCATTTCAGCTGGTGAAGGAGCCAAAGCAGCTTTACAGTGTTATCATTACTTAACTGGTTCAAAAGGAAAAGTGAGTGTTGATTGGTCTTAAAGACTTCTTAAATTTTTTTTTAATCTATATTTTTTAATTTTTGCTCTTGAACAATGGTTCTAAAATTTTTTATATTCATCAGAGCAGTTTCTTATTTATGCGTGCAGAAATTGTTGAGATAAAACCATTAACTCCAAATGTGAAATCTTTTCTATTGAGACTTGATGAGCACATGGATTTTATTGCAGGGCAATTTTTATTGCTAAAAATAGGTTCTGTTTCACGAGCTTATTCTATTGCGTCGGCTCCGCCAAGAGAAGGTGTTGCTGAGTATGTAGAACTGATAATTAAGAAAGTCCCTGGAGGAAAACTGACAACTGAGTTGTTCAAATTACCAGTTGGTTCATTTGTTGATGTTAAAGGACCATTTGGAAAAATGGTTTTGACAGAAAAACATGGTGATATATTTCTTGCAACAGGAACAGGCATTGCACCTTTTATTTCAATGCTTAGAAAACTTTTTCGAGACCACTCCCCAGGACCAATGTACCTTTTTTATGGCGCTAGAAATGAAAATGAAATTATTTATCGACATGAACTTGAAGGCTTGGCAAAGATTCATAAGAATTTTCATCTGATAATCTCTCTTAGTAAACCAGATGAGTCTTGGGATGGAGATGTTGGTTATGTTCAAGATAATCTGACTAAGTACATAAGGAATTTTTCAGATAAGGATGCGTACATATGCGGTTTGCCTGTAATGGTGGAGCAGTCAAGACATCGTTTGGTTGAACTAGGTGTAAAGAATATTTATACAGAAGAATATTAAATTTTAGCTTACCACGAGCTGATAGCATCTTTTACTTTTTTATGCCAACCATCAATTATGTTTTCTATTCTTTTTTTGATATCATCCTTATTATTTATTGAATAGTAAAATTTGTATCTGCCTTGATCTAGATTGAGTTGTCGTCTAATTACAAGATTTCTCTTAGTAAGATCTTTTATTGATTTTTGTACTGAACTTCTTTCAAAATCTAATTTTTCTGCTAGTTGTCTAACTGAGAAGTCACCCTCACTTCTTATTAGAAATTCGAAAATAACATAATCTGTTTTACTCAAGTCAAAACTACATTTAATTAAATCTTTAATTTCAATTTCTTTACATGCAAAACTTATCATTTTTTTATTCCCACACACCGTTTATTGGTGTTTGACAAAACTTACACTTACCTTTTAAAATATTATTTTCAATTACATTGTAATTTAATCTTTCTATTATAGTATTATTACAATTTGGACAAGTTGTATTATCATAATCTCTTGTAGTAATATTACCAAGATACACATGTTTTAAACCTTTTTGTTTTGCAATGTCATATGCGTTTAGAAGAGTCGTTGTTGGTGTTCTTGGAATGTTTAGAAGTTTGTATGTTGGATAGAATGCTGAGAAATGAATCGGAGTAGTTTCACCAAGGTTTTCTTTGACCCAATCACACATTTTTTTTATTTCTGCTAAATCATCATTTATACTTGGTATTAGTAAATTTGTTACTTCCTCGAACACTCCTTCTTCTTTTAATATTTTCAAACTTTTTAGAATTGGTGCAAGTGTTCCACTCGTTATTTTACCATAAAAAATCTCATTATACCCTTTCAAATCAATGTTTGCACCATCAATATATTTGCATAATTCACGAAGTGGTTCTTCGTTTATGTACCCATTTGATACTATTATGTTTTTTATCCCCGCCTTTTTTGCTAATTTAGCAGTGTCAATCATGTATTCAAAAAAGATTGTTGGCTCGTTATATGTGTAGGCTATTATCTTGCAATCATTCTCTTTTGCAACTCTAACTATGTCTTTGGGTGAGAAGTCTTTTTCAAATTCTTGTCCTGGTTTCATCTGGCTTGTAGTATAGTTTTGACAATTCTTGCATCTGAGATTACAACCAACCGTTCCAAAGCTTAAAACTTGATTTCCAGGCATAAAATGAAATAATGGTTTTTTCTCGATTGGATCAATGCTAAGTCCACCTGCAGCTTTTCCATAGACGAGACTGACTAGTTTTCCATTAACATTCTTTCGAACATTACAAAAACCAACTTGACCTTCTTTTATCTTACAATCTCGAGGGCAAAGTTTACAATTGACAACCACTTCTTTCTCACCATTTGATTTTTTCTGTTCTATTGTAGAGTAATATCTAGCTTGCATTATAGAAGTAGTAATCAACGCATGCTTTAATTGTTTTTCATATGTTTTTTCGCTAAACTTTTTAAACAACTATTCTCAACTTAGTTTATGGATTACAAAAACCCTTCTCTTGGAGTTAATTATAACAATAATCTTAATCATAATCTTAATCATAATCTTAATAGAGATATTAATAAAGAAATTAACCTTAATCAAAATATTAATCCAAGTCTTAATAGTGGTCTCACTAACAACTTCACTAATTTAGAATATATAGCTAAAATTAATCTAAGTCCTAGTTCTAATCCAAATTCTAGTTTTTCTAATTATTCTAGTTCTCCTAGTCCTTCTAATCCTGATAATTCTTCTAATGAAAACAATTCAAAAATAATTTTACCTTATAATTCTTCTTTATCTTCAATAACAGGTTCTTACCAGACAAATTGGTCTACTCCAACAATTACAAATACTCCAACTTTCTTAAACTCAGATAAAACTACTTCTAACGTCGATGAAAAAATTGGTGAGAATGAAGATAGTTCTAAAACCGCTGTTCTTAAGAAGTCTAGTATTGAAGAGATTATTCAACGCTCTAGAATTAATAGGGGTTATGTGCCAAATCCTTGGGAATCAACCAATATAACTAACTATATACAATATGAAGGCAAGAAGTTTTCTTACACTTTCAATCCAGCTTATCTATATAATTCAAGGCCAGACATATCTGGTTATGTATTTCTTCCATTAAAACTTAGTATTACTCGTGTTCCAAAATATGCTATTGGAGAAGGTATTCTTGGCAGAACTTGGACTAATAGTGGGATAATAGAAATTCTTGATACTCTTGAAGGTAATGCTTTTTTAGAAGTTGCAACCCATGAAATTGAACATAATCTCTATCCTGAATTGTCTGAAATGGCTATTCGACAAAAGACTAAACAAAAACTTTGGTTTAATCCCATATTTCATTAATTTTAGTTTAATTTTAGTTTAAACAATAAAAACTTTTATAAACAAACCTCAAATACAGAGTATAAATTATTTTAAGGGTGATTATTCATGGACCAATCAAGACCAATTGATGCTTTAAACAACGCAAGAAACAAATCAGTAATTGTCGAATTGAAAAACCAGCGAAGATATGTTGGCAAACTAGTTGCATTTGACATTCACATTAACACTGTTCTTAACGATGCTGAAGAATACATCGAAGAATATAAGGAAGAAGAAGTTAACGGTAAAATGATAAGAGTTAAAACCGGAAACTTAGTCCTTAAAAGAAAATTAGGAACAGTCTTTATTAGAGGAGACACAATTACAATCGTATCGCCGCAATAAAAATATTAATCGAGGTTAATCAAAAATGACCAAAGGAACCCCTTCAATGGGAAAAAAGTCAGGCAAGAAGTCACATATCAAATGTAGAAGATGTGGTAGTATGAGTTATCACGCTGCAAAGAAAGTATGTAGCTCCTGCGGCTACGGTAAATCTGCTAAGAAAAGATCTTATACTTGGCAGAAAAAATAATTTTAAACTTCTTTTTTCTAATTTAATTATTATTCTTTTCTTTCTTTCATTAAACACTTAACTAGTCTTTTTTTATTTAGCAAAGTTTTTAAATGATTTATGTCTCCTCTGGAGTATACATGCGGAGTTGCCGGAGTGGTCAAACGGGACAGGCTTAGGACCTGTTAGCTTAGTGCTTACGCAGGTTCGAACCCTGCACTTCGCATTTCTTTATTTCATATTTCTATTTTCTATTTATATTATTATATTATGTGTGATTTGATGTTTATTGTCAGGGTTCGAACGTAGTTAGTTGAAATTTTTTCAACTCGCCAGAAATTTTTGTTTTTCTGAGCGTGAACCCTGCACTTCGCATTTCTTTATTTTTCACATTTTTTGTTTCGAATTTTTGGTTGTTTTGTCAGGGTTTAAAACGTAGTTAGTTGAAATTTTTTTTCAACTCGCCAGAAACTTTGTTTCTGAGCGTGAACCCTGCACTCCGCATTTTTTTTATTTAACTTCTATAGCAGTCATTTATCTGCTAAAACTAGGGTTTATCTTGGAACTAAGCACTTATTGTGTTCAATTAAAAAAATCCAATATATTCGAATTTGACTTGCTCGTGTTAAAGTAATTCATTTAAGAATTTTTAACAATTTTTTTTATTCCAACACATCTCAATCTTAAAGTGGGTCGCTCTAGATTATAAATAAGGCTTAGCAATGGATTTGAATTTTCAGTTTATTTATAAATAAAAAGATGAACATTTATAAATGATGATGCCTAAAATGCGTTCGTCACGAAGAAATGATGAATGGCTGAAAACCTGTAATCTTGGGTTTAGAGGCTGTTATGGCGAAGGTAACACTTAATCATACTCGCTTTTGGCGAAAAGTTTATAAAGAAATTCTATCTATATCAGCTTCACAAATAGCGTATGTCATATACTGGGGCATAATTTGTGATTTGAGGTCAAACTCAATTCAATAAGCGTAAACCCGGTGTGTGATTTATAACGTTGAAAAAAAAACTAAACACATGGAGGTGTTTAAATGAACGTGAAAAAAGCAATAAAAAGAATTGTTGCACTCGGAAGTGGTTTGGCCATGATCGGAGCAACAATAATGGGTGCTACTGCTCTTAATCTAGGAGATTATCCAGCACCATTTGTACAGAACGGAGCCTTTAACGGTAAGATCGTTATCGGAGCTGCAGCAAACCCAGCAGATGTTTTGGGAGCTATTGACATTTCAGCAAGCCTACAAGCTGCATCAAAAACAGCAGTAGATGTTGCAGGTTCAACAGCAACAACAACAATCAACGGTGGAGTTTTATTAGAAGACTCAAGTAATCAGGATTTGAACTTTCCAGATCTTCTAAGTACTTCTGCATTTGATGATCAGGATTTCCCTAACTTGCTTGCAGATGGAACTCTAGAAGATGATGATGGAACTGATTATAGCTTCACACAAGAAATTACTCTAGATGGTCATTCTGGTCAAGCACTTGGATTTGGTCTAGACAGTACACAAGATAATGTATATGATGAACCAATATTATATCTTAATTTGAAAGGTACTTCATCTTTCATTAACTTTACAGTGGACTTTTCAGGAGACGAAGTTAACTGGGTAAATCTTGATGATTCAGAAACAATTAAGATGTTTGGAACAGATTGGACAGTCAAAAATATGGCATCTGGTGATGATTTAGTTCTATACGGAAGTGACGTTTCACAAATCGTTTCACTAAACAGTCCAGTTGATGTTGAATCTGATGGAAAAACATACACACTAAACGTAATTGGAGCTAACTCTGACGACCACTCAGTTCAAGTTTCAGTAAACGGAAACGTAAAATCAATGGCTAAAGGAGAATCAAAGACTCTAGATGGTCTAAAAGTATATGTTGAAGATGTATTTATCTCAAACATTGCTGGCGAAAGCGCATCAGCTAAGTTGTTCATCGGAAGCAAAGAAATAAACCTTGGTCATGACTTTTCAGCAAATAATCTGGCAGATGTTGAGCTAGATTCAGAAACAATGGATGGAGTCCAAGTTCATCTAGAAGGATCAGACACAGCAGTTAGCAAAATTGAATTTGTAATTGATCCAACATCGCTAAACAACCCAGAAACTAATGAAGATTATGACTGGATTGCTCTAGGTGACTCATTCACAGATCCTCTATTTGGTTTCAAAGTTAATTTTGTTGAATCAGTTCCAAGTCTTATGGATAGTTCAAGAGACTATGTTGATTTGAAATCAAGCAATGATGACTTTGAAATAACCTACACCAACCACAAGGGTGTTGAGTACACTTTCTCACCTTACCAATGGGATGGTTCAAAGTTTATTGCAGGTAATGACTGGGTTGATTCAGGTACAACTGTTAACAAAAACGAAGAGTTCATCTTATTTGAAGATTCATCAAGTTCTGAACCAGTTTCAAAAGTGTTTAAATTCAAAGGAACAACTGATTCAGACACAAAAGCAGAATTTGAAGACCTTGGATCTGGAGCAACATACACTGTAAGTAATACATCAACACTTGCAAAAACAGGTGTAACTGTAACAACAGGAAATGACGTAATCACTCTTGGTTCTGCAGTTAAAAACTCAGTATACACTGACAGTGGTATGTTAGTCGAATTCCCAGCAGCATCAGGTACAGCAACTCCCTTCAACTTAACCTTTACTGAAGATAAACAAGGAACAAATAAAGATGAAGTTACAGGAGATGTATTCTATGCACAAGTTAGTTATGACTCAACTGATAAAGAATTCAACATAGCAAAACCAACAAGTTGGTCTGGAGAGATTGCTGATGACAACAGTGGAGACCATTACTATGGTGTTTCAGATTATGGTACATATTATGTATATGATGCTGACCAAAACACAGAACTAGAACTATATGTTCCACCTGAAGACGTAGACTACAGAGTATTCCTAGCTCCTTCAGATGCATCAACAGTAACATCTGGCGGTTCAAGCGATGGTACATACTACAATGTTAATCCACTAGCAGTAGGAATTGCACTACTAGATACAGACGCACCAGCAGTTGGTTCAACACCAATGATAGTTGTCGGTGGTCCATGTGCAAACACAGTTGCTGCAGAACTTATGGGTAACCCAGCAGTATGTAGTGAAGGTTTCGAAGCAGGTAAAGCAGTTATCAAATACTTTGATGACAAACAAGCTGTA
>Ga0114931_10008101_pt1 | contig 12761 bp, 14 predicted proteins | sample 2SBtaG_FD_89579 | JGI IMG/M metagenome (GOLD analysis project Ga0114931, IMG submission 89579) | Deep subsurface microbial communities from Kolumbo volcano to uncover new lineages of life (NeLLi) - 2SBTROV14_V59a metaG | ecosystem: Environmental > Aquatic > Marine > Volcanic | place: Kolumbo...
AGGTGCCTGAGCGCGGGGTATAGCCGCGCCGCCGCGGCGGCGCAATCGGCAATTGCCGCGCGTCGATCACTTTCGCCCCCCGCCCGGGGCCACGGGGCTGCGCGGCAAAAATATCAAGGGGCCACAGATGCATATGCAGCCGTGGCCCCTGATTTTGTTCCGGTGCGCCGGGAAATCCCGACGCGCCAGAGTCCGTCAACTCAGATCGGGTTGCCGTACTTGTCGTAAACCGGTTCCGGCACAACAACCGGGGCGGGTTCCTGCTGCTGCTGTTGGGCACAGGCGACGGCGCCAAAACCGATGGCCAGCAGAGTGACGAGATTGATCACTTTCATTTAGGCGGCTCCTTTTGCGTTAAACACGGGTTGATAAAACACACTGCAAAGCGGTTTGTCGACCGTATTTTCAAGAAAAAGGCGCCAAATCCGCATGATTACGGCAAGAGTTTGCAAGGTGTTGCCGAGTTGACGCACCACGTGGCGCCCGATCTCCGCTTCAGGCAAAAAGATCATGCGCCAGTTCCAGCGCCTCGACAAGCGCATCCACTTCGTCTTCGGTGTTGTAGAGCGCGAACGACGCCCGGCAGGTCGCCGTCAGCCCGAGATGATCCATCAGCGGCCCCGCGCAATGGTGACCGGCGCGCACCGCCACCCCCTTCTTGTCGAGAATCGTCGAGATGTCATGGGCGTGCGCGGCCCCGTCCATGGTAAACGAAAAGATCGCCGCCTTGTCGGGCGCGGTTCCCTGCAGGTTGAGCCAGTTGAGCCCGCCGAGGCGGCGCACCGCATAGTCGCGCAGCCGCTCCTCATGGGCGGCGATTCGCTCCATGCCGAGGCCCATCAGATACTCGAGCGCCACCCCCAGACCGATCGCTTGAACGATCGCCGGTGTGCCGGCCTCGAACTTCATCGGCGGATCGGCATAGCTGACCGTCTCCTTGTGGACCTCGCGGATCATGTCGCCGCCGCCCATGAAGGGGCGCATCTCGGCCAGCCGCTCGTGGCGGACAAAGACCGCGCCCGAGCCCGACGGCCCGTAGAGCTTGTGCCCGGTGATGGCATAGAAATCACAACCCATCGCGTCGAGATCCTGCGCCATGTGCACCGCGCCCTGGCTGCCATCGACCAGAACCGGCACCCCCTTCTCGCGCGCCGCGCGGCAGATCGCCCCGACATCGACCCTGGTGCCCAGCACGTTCGACAGCTGGCTGATCGCCACCAGCCGGGTCTTCGGCCCGATCGCGTCGATCACCTTCTGCGCGTCCAGCCGGCCGTCGGGTTCGATATCCACCCATCTGAGCGTCACGCCCTGGCGCTCGCGCAGGAAATGCCACGGCACGATATTGGCGTGGTGCTCCATCACCGACAGGACGATCTCGTCGCCGGCCTGCATCCGCGGCGCCGCCCACGAATAGGCCACCATGTTGATGCCCTCGGTGGAGCCGGAATTGAGGATGATCTGACGTTCGTCGGCAACCCCGAGAAAACGCGCGATGGTGCCGCGCACCGCCTCGTATTTCTCGGTCGCGATGTTTGAGAGCGTGTGCAAGCCGCGATGCACATTGGCATATTCGTGCGTGTAGGCACGCATCACCGCGTCGATCACCACCTGCGGCTTCTGCGCCGAGGCGCCATTGTCGAGATAGACCAGCGGGCGGCCATTGACCTCGCGGCTCAGGATCGGAAAATCGGCGCGTATCGCCTCCATGTCGAGCATCTCAGCCCCCTCTTGTCACAAGACCGCCCATCAGGCTGCCGATGAGCGCAGAAAGCAGCATCATCACCACCGAGGCCGTCACCGCCGCGACGACACAGACGCCCGCGGCCCGAAACATGTTGTCGAAACGGCCCGCGGCGTCGATCAGGCCGATTGTCGCCCATATCCCCCACACGAACATTGCCAGCACCGCGTAGGCGCCGATCACCGGCACGATCAGCCCGATGACAAACAGCCCCAGCGACAGCACCACCGAGACGATCTCGAGCCAGATCATCACCGCCAGAATATCGCCCAGATTGCCCCGCCCGCCAAGGATGCGGGCGCTCCAGTTGAGGATCAGCACCGAAATCACCGCCTGTATCCAGTTGATCAGGGCAAAGAGCAAGGGCGCGCGATAGGCCGGCGAGGCGCGCAGCATGTCGCCAAGCTCGTTGGCGGGCAGTTCCACCGCGTGAAGGAGCGCCGAGGCGATCAGCGACAAGAGCACCGCGATAAGCATCAGCGCAATCCACAGGCCCTGCATGGGCCAGCCCATCGCGATCACCTCCGCCCCGGCGCCGCGCGGATCGGTGAGCGTCCTTTGCAAGAGCGCCCTGAAACGGCGCAAATTCATGGGGCCGCCCTCCCCGCCGCGCGCAGGTTCGAAAGCCAGAACCACAGGAAAACCGCGCCCCACACCGCCCCCACCAGGTTCAGCTCCGCGCCCGGGCCGATGAACCCGGCGACAAGCCCGCAAAGCAGCAACAGCGGGTTGGCGGCGAGGAACGCCCAGAAGAGCGCAAGCCGCGTGGCAAGCCCGTCGGCCCGGACCCCGAGCGCGCGCAGCACGAGATGGCTGACGAGGGCCAGCGCGTAAAAGCCGAGCGGCGCGATGAAAAGCCACGCCAGAAGCGCGCCGCCGATCAACGGGTCAAGCGCGCGGTCCGCAAGATAGGCCTCTCGCGCCAGCCGCGGCCATTGCCCGACGAAGGTCACCAGACAGCCCGCCATCAGCAGCATCAGCACCCGGCCCTCGCTCGGCCTTGAGGCCAGCAGGCGGCGCATCACCGTCCCCGGCCCCCGGTAGGTGGCCGCGATATCGCTGGTCAGCGCCATCAGTCGCGCCGGCGCGCAAGCCACGCGTCAAGCCGGTCGGTCAGTTCCTCGCGCAGGCGCGCATCCTCGACCTCCTGCGTGGCCTCGGCGAGAAAGGCCAGCGTCAGCAGATCGCTGGCCAGATGCCGCGGCACCCCCCGGCTGCGCAGATAGAAAAGCGCCTCCTCGTCGATCGCGCCGATGGTGGAGCCATGCGAACAGATCACGTCATCGGCATGGATCTCGAGCTCCGGCTTGGCGAAGAACTGGCTGTCGCCATCGAGCAACAGCGCCTGGCTGATCTGATAGCCGTCGGTCTTCTGCGCGTCCGGCCTGACGAGGATCTTGCCCTGAAAGACCCCCTCGGCACCGTCCCGCAGCACCTTCTTGAATACCTGCCGGCTTTCGCAGCCCACAGCATCATGGGTGATGAAGACGGTGTCATCATGGTGAAACGCACCATCGCCGACGCAGGCGCCCGCGACATGCGCCACCGCGCCCTCGCCGGCGAATTCGACCACGCATTCGTTGCGCGTGAGCACCCCGTTGACGGTCAGGGTGAAGGATTTGAAGCGGCTCTGCGCCGCCAGGCGGGCAAAGACATGGGTCACCGCGCGGCGCGCGCGATCGCTGCCCTGCGCGCGCACATGGTCAAAGCGCGCCCCCTCGCCGAGATCGACCTCGAGCACCTTGTTGAACCGCGCCGCTGCCGGGCCGTTTTCCAGCAAGGTCAGCGCGGCGCCCGGCGCCAGCCGCACGACATGGTGAAGCATCGCGTCAGAACTCTCTGATTCATGGCAATAAATCAGGTTTATCGGTTTGCTCGTCGGGTGACTCACATTGATCAGCACCCCGTCCTCGGCAAAGGCCGTGTTGAGCGCCGCAAGCGGGCGTTCCACCGGGCTCTGCCCCCGCGCCTCGAGCACGCCGTAAACATCCCTCGCCCAGTGAAGATCGGCCTTTGCGGCCGTGCTCAGCCGCTCGATGCTGACCCCTTCGAGGCTCAGATCGTCGCTCGCCTGCGCGTCGAACACCCCGTCGACGAAGACGATCTTCAGCCGCTCGAGGGCGTCGAAGACCGGCGCCTCGTCGACCTTGGCAACCGCCGCCGCCGGAGCCTCGGGCGCGATCAGCGTATCGGGCCGGGTGAAGCGCCAGTATTCGTCGCGCCGCCCCGGCAAGCCGCTTTCGCGCAGCCGTGCCAGCGCCGCCTCGCGTGCCCTGCGCGCCCAGCCGCCTCCCTCGGGCAGGCGCAATTCGGCCAGCCGGGTCTCGGCGGCGGCGCGCTTGGCCGCCAGCAGTTGCGCCCGCGCCATCAGGCCACCTCCCCGAGGATGTCGGCATAGCCGTTTTCCTCGACCTCGAGCGCCAGCTCCGGCCCGCCGCTGCGGATGATCCGGCCGGCTGCCATGATATGCACGACATCGGGCACGATATGGTCGAGCAGGCGCTGATAATGGGTGATGACGAGGAAGCTGCGCGTGCCGTCGCGCAGCGCGTTGACGCCCTTGGCGACAAGCTTCATCGCGTCCACGTCAAGGCCCGAATCGGTCTCGTCGAGGATGCACATTTTCGGTTCCAGAACAGACATTTGCAGGATTTCGTTGCGCTTCTTCTCGCCGCCCGAAAAGCCCATGTTGACCGGCCGCTTGAGCATATCGGCGTCGATCTCGAGGCGCTTGGCCTTCTCGCGCACCAGCTTGAGGAACTCCGTGGCGCTGATCTCCTCCTCGCCGCGCGCCTTGCGCTGCGCGTTGAGCGCCGTGCGCAGGAAGGTCATGTTGCCCACCCCGGGGATCTCGACCGGATACTGAAAGGCCAGAAAGAGCCCCGCCGCGGCGCGCTCCTCGACCTCCATGCCAAGCAGGTCCTGCCCGTCGAGCGTTGCCGACCCGTCCGTCACCTGATAGCCGCCGCGCCCCGAGAGCACATAGCTCAGCGTCGATTTTCCCGATCCGTTCGGCCCCATGATCGCATGCACCTTGCCATCCGGCACCGCAAGCGTCACGCCCTTGAGAATGGCCTTGTCCTCTTCTTCAAGTTTGACGTGCAGATCATTGATTTCTAACATAATTCATATTTCCTTGCCTTGTCTTCGGGAGATCTTTCGACCTTTCGTCGCAGTGCCGCCCGCGCGCCTGCGCCGGGCCGCTTCCCGCTCACCCCAGAACCACCGCCGTGCCCGAGGCGGACACCATCAGCATCGACTGGCCAACCACTTCATAGTCGAGATCGACACCCACCACCGCATCGGCTCCCATCGCCGCGGCGCGACCTTCCAGCTCCCTCAACGCGGTCTCGCGGGCGTCCTGCAACTTGCTTTCATATGCGCCCGAGCGGCCGCCGACAATATCGGTGATCGAGGCGAAGAAATCGCGCACCACATTAGCGCCCATGATCGCCTCGCCAGCGACGATGCCCTTGTATTGCGCGATGGGTCGCCCCTCGACATTGGGGGTGGTGGTGATAATCATTTCACTATCTCCTTGCGCTGCGAGTGCCGCCCCTGCCCCTCAGCCGACGCTGCCTTCGAGCGAGATCGCCACCAGTTGCTGCGCCTCCATGGCGAATTCCATCGGCAGCGCCTGCATGACCTCGCGGCAGAAGCCGTTGACCACCAGCGCCACCGCCTCTTCCTCGTCCATGCCACGCTAGCGGCAATAGAAAAGCTGGTCCTCGTCGACTTTCGATGTCGTCGCCTCGTGCTCGACCTGGGCCGAGTTGTTCTTGACCTCGATATAGGGCACCGTATGCGCCCCGCAGCCCGCGCCGATGAGCAGGCTGTCGCACTGGGTGTAATTGCGGCTGTTGGTGGCTTTGGGATGGATCGAGACCAGCCCGCGATAGGTGTTCTGGGCGTGGCCGGCGCTGATCTCCTTGGAGACGATGCGCGAGCGCGTGTTGCGCCCTAGATGGATCATCTTGGTGCCGGTATCGGCCTGCTGGTAGTTGTTGGTGATGGCGATGGAGTAGAATTCGCCCTGGCTGTCATCGCCGCGCAGGATGCAGGAGGGGTATTTCCACGTCACCGCGGAGCCGGTCTCGACCTGCGTCCAGGAGATCTTCGAGCGGTCGCCGCGGCAATCGCCGCGCTTGGTGACGAAATTGTAGATGCCGCCGCGCCCCTCTTCATCGCCGGGATACCAGTTCTGCACCGTCGAATACTTGATCTCGGCATCCTCGAGCGCGATCAGCTCGACAATCGCGGCGTGCAGCTGCGCCTCGTCGCGCTGTGGCGCGGTGCAGCCTTCGAGATAGCTGACATAAGCGCCCTTGTCGACGATGATCAGCGTGCGCTCGAACTGGCCGGTATTCTCGGCATTGATGCGGAAATAGGTCGAAAGCTCCATCGGACAGCGCACCCCGGGCGGCACATAGACGAAGGAACCGTCCGAGAACACCGCCGAGTTGAGCGCGGCGTAGAAATGATCGCTCTGCGGGACCACGCTGCCGAGATATTTGCGCACCAGCTCGGGATGTTTCTGGATCGCCTCTGAAATCGGGCAGAAGATGACCCCCGCCTTTTCCAGCTCCTTCTGGAAGGTGGTGCCGACGCTGACCGAGTCGAACACCGCATCAACCGCAACCCGCCGCTCCGGCGCCTCGCTGAGGCGTGCCTCGGCCGGCGCCGCGCCCTGCGCGCCCTCGACACCGGCCAGAATCATCTGTTCCTTCAAGGGAATGCCGAGCTTTTCATAGGTTTCCAGCAGCTTGGGGTCGACCTCGTCGAGCGAGCGGGGCTTTTTCTCCATGCTCTTGGGGCGGGCGTAATAATACTGATCCTGAAAATCGATCGGCGGATAGTCGACCATCGCCCAGTCGGGCTCTTCCATCTTCTCCCAGCGCGCATACGCCTGCAGCCGCCAGTCGGTCATCCACTCGGGCTCGCCGTTCTTTTCCGAGATCAGCCGCACGATATCCGCGCTCACCCCCTTGGGGGCATAGTCCATCTCGATCTCGGTTTCCCAGTCGTGCTTGTAGGTGCCGGCCTCGCGCACCGCATCGACGGTTTCCTTCTCGACGCCCTGCTTGGCGTCGGGTACATCCGCTGCCGTCATCCTCAACTCCTCTTTCTCACGCCGCGCGGGCGCAATGCCTTTTCCACTGCGCCGCCCAGATCGTGGCAAAGCGCGCGATTTCCTCGCCCGTCGTCGCCGGGCCGAGCGAGACGCGAATGGCGCTCGCCGCCGCCCCCGCGTCATGGCCCATCGCCCGCAGAACCCGGCTTTCTCGCACCTTGCCGCTCGAACACGCGGCGCCGGCCGAAACCGCGAACCCTGCCAGATCCATCGCCATTACCTGGGTCTCGCCCTTCCAGCCCGGCGCAATGAAACAGGAGGTGTTGGGCAGACGCCGGTCCCCTTTTCCGACAAAAATAGTCTCGTTCTCGGATTCCGCAAGCACTCTTTCTAGAATGTTTCTAATTTCTTCGACCCGTTCCCAGATACCGGCTTCCAGATCCGCCATCGCCACTTCAATAGCGGCGCCGAACCCCGCGATTCCAATGATATTTTCAGTGCCCGACCGGCGCCCCATCTCTTGCCCGCCGCCCGTGGCAAGCGCGGCAATATCCAGCCCCTCGCGGACGATCAGCGCGCCCACCCCCTTCGGACCACCCAGCTTGTGCGCCGACAGAATCGCCAGATCCGCTCCGCTCCGGGCAAAGGAAAACGGCACCCGCCCCACCGCCTGCGTGACATCCAGCAGCAATGCGCCGGGGCGGTCGGCCGGCGGATCGGTGATGATGCCGGTCTCCGAATTGGCCAGCCCCATGGCCAGGATCGGCCTGCCCTCGGCTTCGGGCCGCCGATGCACCCAGAGCGCGTCATGCGCCGTCTCCTGCACCTCCACCGGCCCCGGCCAGCGCGCCAGCACGCCCGCCGCCTCGGTCGCGCCAGAAGTAAACACCACCTCGCGCGGCCGGCAGCCGATCCCTGCGGCCACCTGCGCGCGCGCGCGCTCGATGAGCGCCCGCGCCGCGCGCCCCTCTTGGTGCACACTCGACGGGTTGCCGACGACATCCATCGCCGCGATCATCGCCGCGCGCGCCTCGGCCCGCAACGGCGCCGTCGCATTGTGATCGAGATAGACCCGCACCATCACCGCCCCCGCTTCATCGTTCCGGCAAATACTCCGGGGGAGTCGAGAAAATTCGGCGAATTTTCCCGACGGGGGCAGCGTCTCCTTCCCCGCGCGCGCTCTATCGCCTGCACGCCCGCGCTCATTCCTCGTCCACCACCGAAAACAGCGTCGGCACCGCCGGGCACGGCGCCAGCGAATTGGTCACCACGTCGCTCAGCCGGGTCTGGTGGAGGAACACATAGACATGCGCCGACAACCCTTCCCAAAGCCGGTTGGTCAGCGACTGCGCCCTTGATCCGCTGGTGCCGCCCGAGGCCCCGGCGCCGACATGCAACGCGTCAACCGTCTCGTCCACCGCCCGCAGCACATCGCCGATGCGGATTTCTGACGCCGGCCGGGCCAGGCTGTAGCCGCCGCCGGGGCCGCGCACCGATGCCACCAGCCCCGCCCGCCGCAGCTTGACGAAAAGCTGCTCGAGATAGGCCAGCGAAATGTCCTGGCGTTCGGAAATCTCGTTGAGACTGACCCGCCCGTCATCCTGCGACAGGGCGATATCGACCAGCGCCACCATCGCATAGCGCCCTTTGGTGCTCAGTTTCATTGCGCGCATCCCCGTGAACAGATTGACCTCGCGTGAGCCAACGCTTATCTGCAAATGTAGCGCAAGCAGGCTGCGGCCGGTATCGCGAACCTTGCTAAATTGCCCGAGAGCTTTCGTCAAGAATGGCCCGGGCCCCATCGGATGAACGAAAGACCACATGCCCGAGGTAATCTTTCCCGGACCAGAAGGCCGACTCGAAGGCCGCTATCACCCGCAAAAGGAAAAGGACGCCCCGATTGCCATCGTCCTGCATCCGCATCCGCAGTTCGGCGGGACGATGAACAACAAGGTCGTCTACAACCTGCACTACGCCTTCTACAACATGGGCTTTACCGTGCTGCGCTTCAATTTCCGCGGCGTCGGGCGCAGCCAGGGCGAATACGACCAGGGGGTGGGCGAGCTCTCGGACGCGGCCTCGGCGCTCGATTATCTGCAATCGATGAACAACAATTCCCGGCATTGCTGGGTGGCGGGGTTCTCCTTCGGCGCCTGGATCGGGATGCAATTGCTGATGCGCCGCCCCGAGATCACCGGCTTCGTCTCGGTCAGCCCGCCGGCGAACATGTATGATTTTTCCTTTCTCGCGCCCTGCCCGGCCTCGGGTCTTATCATCAATGGCAGCGCCGACCGGGTGGCGCCGCCGTTTGACACCCGCGCCCTCGTCGCCAAGCTGCACGAGCAGAAGGGAATCACCATCACCCATGAGGAAATCGAAGGCTCGGGCCATTTCTTCGAAGACCCTCACATGGACACGATGATCGACACGGTGACGGGCTATGTCAAACGCCGGCTGACGGAAACCACGAGATAGACCATGGGTGTCACCGAAGACCTGGCCGACGATCTTGCCCAGCAGGTGATCCGCTATGTCGATGCCTCCGGCGACGAGCGCATCGTGACCGAAATCGTTCAGGTTCTCGGCGCCACCTCGCAGACCGCCGAGGAGGCCTTCCTGACCTCGATGCGCGTGCGCCGCGCCAACATCAAGGCGCGCGAATTGCTGCTCGAGCGGGTGCGTCAGTTCAAGCAGCGCCAGGGCGCCCCCGAGGCCTCCGCCGGTGACACCAGCACGGGCAAGGGCGCGCAAAAGGGCTGAGCCGGTCCCACCCATGACGGCCTGTCGCGCGCGTCCCTGCGCCGCCGCATCGCCCGCCCCTCAGCGCAGGATCGGCACATGCGGCGCCGCGCCCTCGTCGTAAAGCCCGCGCAGGCGCGGGTCGGGCGCAATCTCGATGTCGCGCCGAACCGGGACAAAGCCGCTGCGGCAATAGAAATCCAGCGCCGCATGGTGATCGAGCGTGCAGGTATGGACGTGAAAGCGCTCGATATCCCGCGCCCAGGCCAGGGCGATCGCCCGGTTCATCATCCAGCGCCCGGCGCCGCCGCCCACCGCCTCCGGCACGAGGCCGAAATAGGCCAGCTCTGAGGCCCCCGGCTGGCGAAAATCGAGCTCCACGAGGCCCAGCGCCTTCTCGCCGTCGCGCACGACATGGACATGCAGCGCCGGGTCGGCAAGCAGATCGGCCAGCGCGCCGCGCGCCATCTCCAGCCGTGCAAACCACAGCCAGTCGCGCCCGATGGCGCGGTAAAGCCGCAGATAGGTCTCGCAATCGGCGCCCTCAAGGCGCTCGAGTCTCAGCGGCAGGTCGGGCGCGGGGCGCGGCGGCGCGGGCGCGCGCATCTCCAGATGCGTGACCACCGAGGCCAGATGCCCCGCCGGCACCGCGTGCCATCCGCTCTCAAGCCTCATCCCCGCCTCCCGTCTTCCTCGCCGGCGCCTCTGCCGCCATCTTTTCAGCCAGATCGCGGGCGATCGCAAAGGCGCCCTTGATGCGGTCGCTGTCGCGGCGCCAGTCGCGGCGCACGACGATCTTGTTGTCCCTGACCTTGGCCAGCCCGTTCTGGGCCTTGATGAACTCCACCAGCCCGCGCGGAGCGGCAAACTTGTCGTTATGGAACTGGATCGTCGCGCCCTTGGGGCCGCCGTCGAGGCGACTGATCCCGGCGCGTTTGCACATCGCCTTGATGCGCACCACAAGCAGCAGCGTATTGACCTCCCTGGGCAGCTTGCCGAAGCGGTCGATCAGCTCGGCGGCAAAGCCCTCCAGTTCAACTTTGCTCTGCAACGCACTGAGACGGCGATACAATCCCAGCCTGACATCGAGGTCGGGCACATAAGCCTCGGGGATCAGCACCGGCACCCCGAGATTGATCTGCGGCGCCCATTGCCCGCCCGTTTCCGGCAGCCCCTCGGCCTCGCCCGAGCGGATCCGCACGATCGCCTCCTCGAGCATCGACTGATAAAGCTCGAAGCCGACGTCGCGCATCTGGCCGGATTGTTCCTCGCCCAGCAGATTGCCGGCGCCGCGGATGTCGAGATCCTGAGAGGCCAGCGCAAAGCCCGCGCCGAGCGTGTCAAGACTGCCCAGAACCCGCAGCCGCTTTTCCGCCGCCGGCGTCAGCGGGGCGCGCGGCTTGGTGGTCAGATAGGCATAGGCGCGCAGTTTCGCCCGCCCGACCCGGCCGCGGATCTGGTAAAGCTGCGCGAGGCCGAACATCTCTGCCCGATAGACGATCATCGTGTTGGCGGAGGGAATGTCGAGGCCCGACTCAACGATCGTGGTGGCCAGCAGAACATCGTATTTGCCGTCGTAAAAGGCATTCATCCGCGCGTCCAGATCCCCCGCTGCGAGTTGCCCGTGGGCGACGACGAAGCTGACCTCGGGCACCTGCTGGCGCAGGAAATCCTCGATCTCGGGCAGGTCCTTGATTCGCGGGACGACGAAAAAGCTCTGCCCGCCGCGGTAATGCTCGCGCAGGAGCGCCTCGCGCACGGTGACGCTGTCGAACTCGCTGATATAGGTGCGCACCGACAGCCGGTCGATGGGCGGCGTGCCGATGATCGACAATTCGCGCACCCCCGACAGGCTCAGCTGCAAGGTGCGCGGGATCGGCGTCGCGGTCAGCGTCAGCACATGCACGTCCGAGCGCAACTGCTTGAGCCGCTCCTTGTGGGCGACGCCAAAACGCTGTTCCTCGTCGACCACCAGAAGCCCGAGATTGTTGAAGCGGATCGATTTCGCCAGCAGCGCATGGGTGCCGATGACGATATCGACCTCGCCCGAGGCCAGCCCCTTGCGCGTCCTGGCGGCGTCGGTTTGCCCGACAAAGCGCGACAGCGCCCGCACGGTGAGCGGAAAGCCGCGAAAGCGTTCGGCGAAGCTCTGAAAATGCTGGCGCGCGAGCAGCGTCGTCGGCGCGATCACCGCCACCTGATAGCCCGCCATCGCGGCAACGAACGCGGCGCGCATCGCCACCTCGGTCTTGCCGAAGCCGACATCGCCGCAGATCAGCCGATCCATCGGCCGCCCCGAGGCGAGATCGGCCAGAACATCCTCGATCGCGCGCTGCTGGTCCTCGGTCTCCTGCCAGGGAAAGCGCGCGGCGAACGCCTCCCAGGCGTGATGTTCGGGCTCGAGCACCGGCGCGCGGCGCAGTTCGCGCTCGGCCGCCACCCGAATGAGCCGCTCGGCCATCTCGCGGATGCGCTCCTTGAGGCGGGCCTTGCGCGCCTGCCATGCTCCCCCCCCGAGACGGTCGAGCAGCCCCTCTTCCTGGCCATAACGGCTGAGCAGTTCGATGTTTTCAACCGGCAGGTAAAGCCTTGATCCTTCGGCATATTCAAGGCTGAGGCATTCATGCGCGGCGCCCAGGGCGGTCACCACCTCGAGCCCCTTGTAGCGCCCGATCCCGTGATCGACATGAACCACCAGATCGCCGGGGCTGAGGCTCTGCGCCTCGGTCAGGAAGTTCTCGGCGCGCCGCCGCCGGGGTGCCCGGATCAGGCGGTCGCCAAGGATGTCCTGCTCGGCGATCACCGTCAGGCCCGGGGCCTCGAACCCGTGCTCGAGCCCCCAGACGGCAAGATGCAGCCCGTGTTTGCCGATCCCGCGCGCATCGCGCACGCTGACCGCGCCGATGAGGCCCTCATCCTCCAAAAGCCCCTCAAGGCGCTCGCGCGCGCCCTCCGAACAGGCCGCGATCAGCACCGGACCGCGCGCGAGCTTTTCGTCAACATGGTCCTTCACGGCACTGAAAAGATTGACTGTTTGCTGTTGGCGTTCGGGGGCGAAATCGCGCCCCACACGTCCGCCCGCGTCAACCACCCCCGGCCCCGGGCTCTGCGGCAGCGGCGAAAAGACCAGCCGGCGGCGCACGCCCAGCGCCGCCTCCCATGCCGCCGCGTCGAGATAGAGCCGCACGGGCGGCATAGGAGGCGGAGCTG
>Ga0114931_10008102_pt1 | contig 12761 bp, 14 predicted proteins | sample 2SBtaG_FD_89579 | JGI IMG/M metagenome (GOLD analysis project Ga0114931, IMG submission 89579) | Deep subsurface microbial communities from Kolumbo volcano to uncover new lineages of life (NeLLi) - 2SBTROV14_V59a metaG | ecosystem: Environmental > Aquatic > Marine > Volcanic | place: Kolumbo...
ATCGATCGCCACGGGGCGACAAGTTTCCTCGTTCCGAGTTGTGCATCCGGGGCGGCCGGGCCTGGATCGAATCAATCAGGCATGCCGATAAGTGCGTTTCGGGCGATCCACGGCGCGGTCGTTACCCCCGGTCCTGAGTCCTGAGGACGTTCGCGGTCCTCAACCGGGCTATACGGGGGCCGACGGGCCCCGGTTCCCGCCTCGCTGCGTTCGGTTCGGACGCGACAGGTTGCCCCGGGCTCAAACCGGGCTCGCCCGATTCGACGGGTCGAGCACAACCGGCCCAGGCGGCACAATCGGCGCACGTCCACGCCCCGATCCGCCGGTTGGACTCGGCTCGGGGAGGGGATGGGCGATCGGGCCGATCCTGTCGTCGGCCCCGCGACGATTGGTCGCCGACGGGGCAAGCACAAAGGAGCACGCAGATGAGCAACGTGAGCGAGAAGGTCTCCCTGTACGAGCGGTTGGGCGGAGCGCCGGCGATCGACGCGGCGGTCGACCTGTTCTATCGGAAGGTCCTGGCCGACGACCGCATCAGCGACTATTTCGACGACGTGGAGATGGACGAGCAGATCGCCAAGCAGAAGTCCTTCCTGACGTTCGCGTTCGGCGGCCCGAACACCTACACCGGCAAGGACATGCGAGAGGCTCACGCCAACTTGGTCCAGCGAGGTCTCACCGACGAGCACTTCGACGCGGTGCTGGAGCATCTGGGCGCGACGTTGCAGGAACTTGGCGTTTGCGAGGCCGACATCCAGGAGGCCGCCGCTGTCGCCCAGAGCGTGCGTGGCGACGTGCTGGGCCGCTGATAGACCGTGGCGAGCCTGACATTCCATGGTGCTTGCGTCGAGCGGCAATCGGACGAGTCGGCCCTGGACGCGCTGCTGCGAGCGGGCTGCGCCGTTCCCCATTCGTGCAGGGCCGGCGCCTGCCATACATGCCTGCTGCGCTGCACGCGGGGCAGCCCTGCGCCCGAGGCCCAGCGGGGGCTCGATCCCCGCCAGGTCGCCGACGGGCTCGTGCTGGCCTGCCAGTTCCGCCCGGAGGCGGACGTGGCGCTGGAGCTGCCCGAGCGGGCGACCCCGGCGGTGCCGGCGCGGATTCTGACCATCGAGCCCCTCTCGGCGAGCGTCGTGCGGGTGCTCATCGGATGCCCGCCCGGGTTCCGGGCTCGCCCGGGTCAGTTCATCCGGGTGATCCGGTCCGACGGGCTGGCCCGTCCGTATTCGCTGGCGGGCGATCCTGCGGTGGACGGGTGGCTCGAACTGCACGTGCGTCGCGTCCCCGAGGGGCGCATGAGCGGCTGGTTCCACGACCGGGCCGCCCGGGGCGAGCGGGTCCGGATCGCCGGGCCCCTCGGCTCGTGCGTGTACGACCCATCGGACCGCTCGCGCGGGCTGTTGCTTGCGGGGACGGGCACGGGGCTGGCGCCGCTGCTGGGCATCGCACGCGACGCGCTGGCGCGGGGGCATAGCGGGCCGATCCGCCTCCACCACGGGGCGGTCGAGGCGAGCGGGTTGTACCTCGTCGATGAACTGGTGGCGATGGGACGCCGGTACGCGAACTTCGAGTACCACGCGTGCGTGCTGAACGCCGGCGACGGGGTCGGGGTGGGTTCTCAGTGCCCGCTGGATCAGGCTGTCCGCGAGGCGTTTCCCTCGCCAGCGGGGTGGTCGATCTATCTGTGTGGCGACCCGGACCTCGTGGGCAGGATGAGGAAGCAGATGTTTCTGGCCGGGGCCTCGCTGGGCGACATCCACACCGATCCGTTCGTGGCCGCTGCGTGAGTTGTGCAGCGCCCCGGGGGGCGGTTCCGATACTGCTCCGGTGCTGCGCTCGGGTCAGATCATCGCGCTGGCGGTCCTGTCGCTGCTGGCGATCGGCGTGGTGATGGTCGGTTCGGCGGGGATGGGGCTTTCGCCCGTGGGCGGCCCCGGCGACGCGACGGGCGTGGCGCCGATGGGACTGGGGGCGATGCTCGCACGGGTCATGCTCTCCCGCTCGGCGCTGTACGCGGGGCTGGCCCTGCTGGCGATGGGCGGGGCGTCGCTGCTGCCCATGCGCCTGATCGCCCGGCGGGCCTCGGGGCTGGGCGGCGATCGAATCGGGCCCATCGGATTGGCTCTGGGCGTGCTGGCTCTGCTTCTGGTGTTGTCCAGCGTCTACTGGCCCGGCGTCGGTGGGCAGATCAACGGCTCGCACCGCTGGATCGCCCTGGCCACACCGATCGGCGCCCTGTCCATCCAGCCCAGCGAGATCGCCAAGTGGGGGCTGATCGGGCTGTTGGCGTGGTACGGCGCGGTAGCCGCTCGGCGAATGGAGCGGTTCTGGTCGGGGCTGGCGCCCGCGCTGGCGGGGGTGGGGCTCGTGGCCGGAGTGGTGATGCGCGAGGATCTGGGCACGGCGGTCCTCATCGGGGCGGTGGGGGCGGTCGTGCTGATCGGGGCCGGGGCGAGGGCTCGGTACTTTCTGGGGGCGGCGCCGCTGGCGGCAGCGGCTGTCATCGCGGCGATCGTGACCAGCGAGTACCGGATGCGCCGCTGGACCGCCTTCATGGACCCGATGGGCGATCCGCAGGGCGCGGGCTACCACCTCATCCAGTCGATCAGGGCGGTCGGCGGGGGCGATCTGTTCGGGCGGGGGCTCGGGCTGGGGATCAGCAAGTTCGGATATGTGCCCGAGGACACGACGGACTTCCTCTTTGCGATCATCAGTGAGGAGACGGGGCTGGCCGGGGCAATCGTAGTGGTCGGCCTGTACCTGGTGATCCTGGCGGCGGCGCTGTCGATCGTGCGCCGCGAGTCGGTTCCGATGCTCAAGCTGCTGGGCCTGGGCGTGATGGCCACGCTCGGGCTCCAGGCCGCGATGAACCTGGTTGTGGTGACCGGGCTGGCGCCGACGAAGGGGATCGCCCTGCCCCTGCTCAGTTCCGGGGGGACGGGGTGGGTGCTGACGGCCGGCTCGCTGGGGCTGCTGCTGGCGATCGATCGTGCCCAGGCGGTGGCGGAGCGGGCGGCGGCCCAGCGCATCGCTCGCGAGAATGAGCGTGCCCGGGAGATCGATGGGGCCCGGGCCCCGGCGCGGGTCGCGGCGACGGTGGGGCAATGAGCCGGTGGACGGTGGTCTTGGCCGGTGGGGGAACGGGCGGGCACATCTATCCGGGCTTGGCCATCGCAGAGCGCCTGACTGAACTCAATGAGCCGCCCACGATCCAGTTCATCTGCTCGACTCGGGCGATCGATGAGCGGATCTTGGGCGCCCGGGGCATTGCCCACGAGGCGATTTCCGCGCGCCCGCTGATCGTGCGTCCGAAGGGGCTGGCCCGGTTCGTCGGATCCTGGGGCGGGGCGGTGCGGTCGGCACGGAGGATCCTCCGGGAGGCCCGTGGGCGAGCCGATCACGTGGATCTGGTGGCCCTGGGCGGGTTCGTGGCGGCGCCGGCGGTCCAGGCGGCCCGTGCCGAGCGGATCGGCGTGACGCTGGTGAACCTGGACGCGGTGCCCGGCAAGGCCAATCGCTGGATCGCCCGGCACGCCCGGCGTGTGCTCAGCGCCTGCCCGACGGGGCGGGCATCATGGGAGACGGTGGGCCCGATCGTGCGCGCAGCGGCGATCGGATCGGACCCGCGATCGGCCCGCGAGGGCCTGGGGCTGGAACCGGACGCGCCCACGTTGCTCATCACGGGCGGGAGCCAGGGTGCCGCCTCGATCAACGGGGCCATGGCGATCCTGGTCGAGCGGCATCCGGGGCTGTTCGGGGGCGGGGCCCGGCGCTGGCAGGTGATCCATCAGACGGGGGGCGGGGGTGTCGAGCGTGCCAGGTCGTCGTGGGAGTCGGCGGGCATCACGGCTGAGGTCGAGGCATTTATCGAGGAGATGGGGCGGGCGTGGTGCGCGGCGGACGCGGCGGTGAGCCGGGCCGGGGCGGGAAGCGTCTTCGAGGCGTGGGCGAACCGGACGCCGACGGTCTTTCTTCCCTTTCCATACCATCGCGACCAGCATCAGCGGGCCAACGCCGAGCCGCTGGTCAGGGCCGGGGGGGCTGTGCTCGTCGAGGATCGAATCGAGGCGTCGGCGACGGCCGATCGACTCGCCACGGCGCTGGAGGCGGTGCTCGGCTCGGAACGGGTGCGGGCCCAGATGCGCGAGGCGCTGGGGCGGCTGGGGCCGGTCGATGGGGCGCGCCGGGTCGCCGAGGTGCTCGCAGGGCAACGTCCGATTCGATGAATGGGGCGGGCGCAGGCGTCGAGTGTTGACGGGCGCGCGCACAAGTGGTGGTAGAATGGATCTGTGGGTGGACATGTGCCCAATCTGGAGTTGCGGTGCATGGTCTGGCATGCGCGCGGGGCCGAGCCACCCGCGTCGCTGCTAGATGTCCTGAGGCGTCGCGGGCTCAAGCCCGATGCCACGTCCAGCGCGCACGTCGCGCTTGGATGGGCCTGCGGCTCGTCGGGGCCTGATCGATCCGAGCCGGTGATCCTTGTGCTGGATCGTCCCAGGGAACTGCCCGGCGCGGAGGACGTGCTCGGCGTGCTGGCCTGGGCGGGTCCTGGGGTGGTCTGCTGGCTTTATGATTCGGAGACGAACCCGAGGCTGAGCGCCGTCGTCCCATCAACGATGACGCGAGGTTCGATCCGTGCAGTGTTCTCGTCGGCCCCGAGTCCGGGGCGAACGTCCGGCGCCGATTCGCCCCCGGCCCAGACAGCCGTGGGGGTCGTCCTGCCGGCCGTGGGGGGGGTTGGAGGGGCGGGGAGATCGGGCGCGAGCCCGGCGCTGAAACTGGCCGGGACAGCCTCGCTGGCGACGGAATCGGGCGAGCCGGTTCGCGCCCGGCCCAGCGCGCGCGAGTTGCTGACCGACGAGGAACTGGCGATGTTGCTCTCGGAGGATCCGGCGGGCGGCGTGGCGGGGTCCGGGTCTGGCGGGGAGAGTGCGTCGTGACGCGGGGGCGGGGTGGGTCGGTTCAGTCATCCGGTGCCGAGGCGCTGCGGGTCGTGCTCGTGGGGCGGACGGGCTTGGAGCGAACGCTGCGAGGGCAGTCCGGGCTGGAACTGATCCGTGCGGGAACAACGCTGGAGGCGATCGGCGAGGCGGGCTCCGGTCCGGGGCGGACGGTGGTGGTTGTCGCGCCCGATGCCGAGCCGGGCAATGGACGGAGCGACGGTTCGGGCTGCGACCGTGGTGACGGGGCACCGCCGGAGGAGGTGGGTGAGTTTGCGCAGGGCCTTCGCATGGCCGATCCGGACGCGGTTCTGCTGCGCGTTGGGAAATCGGCGCCCCCGCCCTACGACGGGGCCATCGCCCCGGAAGCGACGGGGCGACAGATCATGGCGGCGGTCGAGTCGGTGCGGGGGACGAGCGACGAGGCGGGATCGGCGGGCCGGGCAGAGGAATCGGCCCCGCCGCGGGAATCGGCTGTCGACGCGCCCGTCGAGGCGATCGAGTGTGGCGACGAGGCGATCGTCCGGTGTGCGCTTGCTGGCGGATCGATCCTCGAGCGGGCGCTGGAGTTGATCCGGCGGCGGACGGGCGATCCGAGCGTGCGATTCGTGCCCGGGGCGGGCGAGCGGGGCGGGGCCGCGGTCGTGTGGCGCGGGCGGCGGTTCGGGACGCTCGTGGGCGAGCGGTCGGATCCGTCGGCCCACGCGGGGTGGCTGGGTTGCTGGCTGGCGCTGGAGCGGCAGCAGGAGCAGCTGCGCCGGTCGGCCCTGACCGACTTCCTGACCGGTGCATGGAACCGGCGGTTCTTCGATCGATTCCTCCGGTCGGCGATCGAATCGGCGCGGAACGATCGGCGGAGCCTCACGCTGCTGATCTTCGACATCGACGGGTTCAAGACGTACAACGATCGGTTCGGGCACTCGGCGGGCGATGAGATCCTCGTCCAGAGCGTCCGCCTGATGGGGAGCGTGATCCGCCCGGACGACAAGGTCTGTCGAATCTGGGGCGACGAGTTCGCGGTGATATTCCACGAGCCACGCGGCCCGCGCGAGCCCGGGAGCAAGCATCCCGAATCGATCAACGACATCGCCCGGCGATTCCAGCGGCAGATCTGCGAGCACCGCTTCCCCAAGCTGGGGCAGGAAGCGCCCGGCCCGCTGACGATCTCGGGCGGGCTGGCGACGTTTCCATGGGACGCGGGCGACGCCGACGAACTGATCGAGGTTGCCGACCAGCGCGCCTGCCAGAGCAAGCGGCAGGGGAAGAACGCGATCACGTTCGGGCCGGCGGGCGAGGGCGGGTCCGTCTGCGAGGCATTCGGAACCGACCCCTGCGAGTGACGCGCACCGGACCGATCCAGACGAATCCCGGAATCCCCGTGCAGACGCTCTCCCAGATCAAAGCGATGCTCGAGCAGCGCGGGCTGTCGCCGCGCAGGTCGCTGGGGCAGAACTTCCTGATCGATCAGAATCTGATCCGCAAGATGGTGGACGCCTCGGGCGTCGGGCCCGGGTCGCTCGTGCTGGAGGTGGGGCCTGGCACGGGAACCCTGAGCGAGGAACTGCTCGGGCGGGGCGCGCGGGTGGTGGCGTGCGAGCTGGACCGCGGGCTGGCGCGTCTGCTGCGCGATGAGTTGGGCGGTCGCCCCGGGTTCACGCTGATCGAGGGCGACTGCATGGAGACCAAGCACACCCTGTCGGCACGCCTGCTGGCGGCTCTGGGCGATGAACCATTCACGCTCGTGGCCAACCTGCCCTATGGAGTGGCGACGCCCCTGATGATGACGCTGCTGACCGATCATCCGCGCTGCGGCTCGATGTTCGTGACGATCCAGCGCGAGGTGGCCCAGCGGCTGCTCGCCGGGCCCGGATCGCGGGCGTATGGGACAGTGAGCGTCCTTTGTGGGGCGCTGGCCGGCGTCGAACGGATGGCGACGCTCGGGCCGGAATGCTTCTGGCCCAGGCCCGAGGTGAGCAGCGCGATGGTCGCGATCCGGCGCGTGCCGCGGGCGCTGGTGGATGACGTGGGCGCCCTGCGGGCCGTGTGCAACGAGGCGTTCTCGCGTCGGCGCAAGCAGATCGGCCCGATGATCCGTTCGTGGGGGATCGGGCCCGAGCGGATCCCTCCGGGGATCGATCCGGGCGCCCGGATCGAGGCTCTGAGCGTGGAGCAAATCGTGGCCCTGGCTCGGGTGTTCGCGGGCCGATCCGGGGGGTAGGCTTTGGGCATGGATCGGGGCGGACCAGGGACGGATCGAGGTCTCCCGGAGGGATCACGGTGGATCATTCGGGCCTGAGGGCCGAGGGGGTCGGCCCTCCGCACGGCGAGTCGCTGGGATCCTCGCTGGAGCCGGCGCTGATCGCCGAGTGCGACGGTCGGCTCTCATCGATCCAATGGTTCAGGGCGGATTGGCAGCACGGGGGGGCGTCCACGGGATTGGCCTCCTGGACCACGCCCGAGGGGCGCACGATCGAGGTGATGGTCAAGATTCCCGTCGGGCCGGCGGAGCATCGCTGGACGGTTCGCCTCGGATCGATTGACCCGGACCGATGGGACGACGGCGAGGGCCTCCCGACGCCGAGGATCCTGGCCGCCGGGACGAGCCTGGGCCAGTACGACCTGGGCTGGCTGATCGTCGAGCGTCTTGCGGGGCGACCGATCGCGGCGGAGAAGAGCAAGCGGGCGGTGCAGGACCTGCTGAGCGTGGCGGCGGACTTTCAGGCGGCGGCGGTCCGTGCCTGCCCGGAGATCGGTCCGGCGCCCGAGACGGACTGGGATCGCCTGCTGGATTCGGCCCGGCGTTCGGCGACGGACAACGATCTGCCCGAGTCCCAGCGATGGCGGAACCAGATCCGAAAGGTCCACCGAGCCCTGCCGGCGCTGCTGGAACGCTGGAACGCGCGTCCGCTGGACACGTGGTGCCACGGCGACCTGCACCTGGGCAATGCGATGCGTCGCCGCTCCGGGACGGGACGGGAGCCGGGGGCGTGCGTGCTCATCGACTTGGCGCTGGTCCATCCCGGACACTGGGTCGAGGACGCGGTGTACCTTGAGCGGATCTACTGGGGTCATCCCGATGGTTTGCACGGGATCAAGCCGGTTGCTGCGCTGGCACGTGCCCGGCGTGAACTGGGACTGGGGGGATCGGGCGACCACGCGGCGCTGGCGAACATTCGGCGGGTTCTGACGGCCGCGTGCGCCCCGGCGTTCCTGGCTCGTGAGGGGAACCCCGCCTACATGGCTGCGGCTCTGGGGATCATCGAGCGGATCCTTCCTCAGGTGGCCTAGCAACGGGGGAAAGAGGGCGTGGGCGGGTCGAGAACCAGCGATCGGCCATCGGGTGTCGGTCAGGTGCGTCGCGGGGCCAATTCCGAGCGAAAGTATCGTAACATCATATTTTTCAATGACTTACATTGATTAGTGGACGGATGGACTGTCCCCGGGGGACGAGGATCGGTGTGGCGAGGTGGTCCCCGGACTTGCCAAGGCGTCGCGGATCGGGAATATAGACAACCGTCCGGGTGTTGCGGCGTGGGCCGGGCCGACGGGCGGATTGAGCAAGGAAGGGGCTGCCGTGGAAGCATTCGAGAATCTCAAGAGGCTGATCGCCTCCGCCGAGGAGGACATCCAGAAGGCCGAGGGGGGGAACAAGGCGGCCGGGACGCGGGTCAGGTCGGCGATGCAGCAGATCAAGAACGCGGCCCAGGACGTGCGCAAGCAGGTCCTGGAGATTCGTTCGGCGCAGGCGTGAGGAGAGGCGGGCGATGTCGGTGATGTCTCGACGTCCGATCGCCGATAAGGTCAAGCCACTGTTCGACATCAGTGGTGTGGATCTTTCGCGCCTGATCCTGTCCCGCCGACAGCTCGAGCGGTACAACGCCCATCGTGACCAGATGGCGATGCTTGACGGGATCGTCTGGCAGTCCGAGGACTACACGCTGGGCGTGGCGATCAAGCACGTCCGCGACGATGAGTTCTGGGTGAAGGGGCACTTCCCCGGGCGTCCGATGTTTCCCGGCGTGCTCATGATCGAGTGCGGGGCACAACTGGCCTGCTATCTGTACAACGTGCGGATGACGGAGCCGCTGCTGGCCGCGTTCCTGCGGATCGACAGCGCCTCGTTCAGGGCGAGCGTCTGCCCCGGGGAAGACCTGCTGCTGCTGTGCAAAGAGGTCAAGTTCAGCCGGCGCCGATTCGTCAGCGACATCCAGGGGCTGGTCGGGGACCGGGTTACCTTTCAGGCCAGGATCACCGGGATGGGGATGGGTGAGTTGAACTTTCGGTAGGGGGCGTCGGTTGGCCCACAGGGGCGTGCCGTGCATCCGGGAGTCTCCGGTGCCGGATCCGTATCCGCTAATCTTCGAGCCGATTCTCAAGGAGAAGGTCTGGGGCGGGCGTCGCCTGGAGCGCTACGGCAAGCGGCTCCCACCCGGCGCTCGAATCGGAGAGAGCTGGGAGATCGCGGACCTGGCAAGCACGTCGCCCTCCGGCGGCGGCGGTGGGCAGGCGAGGTCGGTCATTGCCCGGGGTCCGATGGCGGGGCGAACGCTCCACGAGGCGATGTCGCTCTGGGGCGAAGATCTTCTGGGCGCGGTGCGGCCGACGGACGATGGCGGGTTCCCGCTCCTGGTCAAGTTTCTCGACGCGCGCGAGCACCTGTCGGTCCAGGTCCATCCGAGCGTGGCGTACGCATCGGCCCACCCGGGGGTGCACCTCAAGAGCGAGTGCTGGTTCGTGCTCGAGGCCGAGGCGGGCTCGCTCATCTTCAAGGGGGTGCGTGCGGGGGTCACGCACGAGGACTTCGAGCGGGCGCTGAGGCGGAGTCGGGGCGAGGGAGTGGTCGAGTTGCTCGACACCTGCGCTGCGGAACCGGGGCAGTGCCACAGCCTGCCCAGCGGCACCGTCCATGCGCTGGGGGCGGGCGTGCTCGTCGCGGAGGTGCAGACGCCCAGCGACACGACGTTCCGCGTGTACGACTGGGCCGCCGAGTACGCCCGGGGCGGGCGGGAACTGCACGTCGAGCAGGCGTTGGCCTGCATCGATTTCGGTCCGGCGCCCGTCGCGACCCGAGCAGGGGCGGGGACGGGTGTGCTGGCGCAGACGGAGCGATTCACGATCGAGCACGCTCGGCTCGAAGCGGACCGGGGCGTGCCGCTGGGCGACGATGGATTCGTGATCGTGATGGTGGTTCGGGGGCGGGCGTGCCTGGAAACATCCGGGCACGGCGCGGGGCGTCAGGATCTGGAGATGGGGCGAACGGTCCTGGTGCCGGCGGCCGGCACGCCGGGAGCGGCGCTCGCCTGCGTCGGCGACGAACCGGCGAGCGTGCTGCTCGTGCGATGCCCGGTCGTGTGAGCGGTCGCTACACTCTCGGGCGGCCGGGCTGGGCAGCCGAGCAACAGGAGCGTGCGTCGATCATGTCACTGGTTGTCACAGGAACGGTCGGGATCGATACGGTGGTCACGCCCTCGGGCGCCCACGCCGAGGGCGTTCTGGGGGGTTCGGCGGCGTATTTCGCCGCGGCGTCGTCGTTCTACACGCCCGTGCGGATCGTGGCGGTGGTCGGCGACGACATGCCCGCCGAGCACCGGGAACTGCTGGATCGGTTCCCCAACGTCGATGCAAGCGGGCTGGAGGTCCGGGCCGGCTCGACCACCTTTCGCTGGGGGGGCAAGTACCTGGACAACATGGACCACCGCGAGACGCTGTTCACGGAGCTGGGCGTTCTCAACGACGAGCCGCCCCGTGTTCCGGGTCCATACGCCGACTCGCAGTTCGTGTTCCTAGCCAACACGCATCCGAAGATCCAGCTGGACATGCTCGGGCAGTTCCCGCAGCGGCGTCTTGCTGTGGCGGACACGATGGACCTGTGGATCGAGTCGGCCCGGGATGAGTTGCTGGAGTTGCTCACGCGCGTGGACGGGCTCGTGCTCAACTACGACGAGGCCGAGCAACTGTCCGGCAAGACCAACACGGTGGCCGCTGCACGGCACCTGCTCACGCTCGGCCCCCGCTTCGTCGTCGTCAAGAAGGGCGAGCACGGGTGCATCTTCGTACATCGCGACGGGATCGCGGCCCAGCCGGCCTACCCGGCGCAGGAGGTGCTGGACCCGACCGGCGCCGGCGACGCGTTTGCCGGCGCCATGATGGGGCACATCGCCGCGGGCGTGCTGCACGGGCGGGTCAGCGACCCCAGCGCCTTTGACACGATCCGGCGGGCCCTGGCCCACGGGACGGTCGTGGCCAGTTTCAACATCGAGTCGTTCAGTCTGTTCCGCCTGGCCTCGCTGACGCAGGAACAACTGGACCGCCGATTCGACGAGTTCGTTCACATGATCGACGTGCTGTAGGCTCGGTGCGGCGTCGGCTGGGCGAGGTGGTTGCCGGGGGGTGCCTAGGCTGGTTCGGCGTGGGTTCTGAGGCGGGCCAGCACGAGTCGGGCGGGGACGCGTATCTGGAGCCGTATCGGGAGGCGGTCCGTCAGGTCGGGCCTCGCTTCGAGGCGCTGCTCTGGAACAGCGTTCAGACACAGGAGGCGCGATTCGCCGCCCTGATCGACGCGATCGAGCCGGCGGGACGGACGATCGCGGATCTGGGCTGCGGGCGGGCGGACCTGGCCGCCTGGATGACGCGGCAGGGCGTCGCCCCGGCCCGGTACGTCGGCGTGGACGGTCTGGGCGAGATGATCGAGTTCGCCCGCGACCGGGCAAAGGACGGAAGCCTGGGCCTGACACGATTCATCCATTGCGACTTCGTCGCCGACGGCGCCCTGTTCAATCGGCTCGTGCGCCGGCACCACGTGGACACGCTGGTGTTCAGCGGATCGCTCAACACGCTGGAGCAGGGGACGGCACGGGCCGTGCTGGATCAGGCGTGGCGGGCGACGAGCCGGCGACCGGGCGCGATCCTGGCGTTCAACTTCCTGAGCGACCGGAGCGGGCGGTCCGACGATACGGGGCCGGCCCGGCGCTTTGACACGATCAAGATGCTCCAATGGGCGATGGAGCGCACGCCGCTGGTCCGATTCCGTCAGGACTACCTCGGCGGCAACGACGCGATGATCGTGATGCGGCGGCCCGAGGGCGATCGCGACGAGCGCTCCCGTTCCGGAACCTGACGCGCAGCGTCGGAGAACCGCCTGTCGGCGGAGCGATCGATCAGCACGACCTCCCGCGACCAGTCGCCATAGATCGGCCCGCAGCGTCAGATGCGAACCCGCGCCGGAGGCGTGGCTCGGGCGCGCGACGAACGGCCGACAACCATCAGCCCCGAACGCCGATCTCCGTTCGTTTCGCGAGCTCTCCTCCAGCGTTCGATCCGTGTCCCACTCCCTTCGCACGACACGAGGTGGTAGCCATGCAGGGATAATCCCCGGCATTCTGTGGTTGTTTGCCCTCCAAGTCGCCCAGAACCCCAACAAAACTCTGGTTTCCTGACGGATTCTGGGTTCGCGCCACCCGGGGTTTTGCAATAATGGTTTTCATTCTGGGGCATCCGCTTGTTCACGGTGTTTGTGGGCGAGAATGATGCGCGTGCCACTTTGTGCGGAGGACATGAGAGAATGCGTTACCACAGGATGATTCCCGCGGCCGTGCTCGCGCTCGCCGGTTCGACCGCCGCCGCGCAGGTTCTGGACTGGAACAACGCCGCCGGCGGCAACTGGAACGACGTCCTCAACTGGACGCCGATGGGCATACCCGACGCCCTCGGAGAATCGTCGCGGATTTCCCTGGCGGGGATCTACACGGTCACGATGGACACCTCACCGACGATCGACGAACTGCACCTGCTCAATCCCGACGCGACGCTGACCATCCCGCC
>Ga0114931_10008103_pt1 | contig 12756 bp, 16 predicted proteins | sample 2SBtaG_FD_89579 | JGI IMG/M metagenome (GOLD analysis project Ga0114931, IMG submission 89579) | Deep subsurface microbial communities from Kolumbo volcano to uncover new lineages of life (NeLLi) - 2SBTROV14_V59a metaG | ecosystem: Environmental > Aquatic > Marine > Volcanic | place: Kolumbo...
GGCACATGAACCACAAACGTGACCAGCCTGTCGTCATTCTGGCTTGCGGCTATAAATGCATCGTTCAGGTCAGCCATGCCGCGCAAACAGATGCCGCAGGTCGGCCCGACTAGAAACATCATTCGCACCCGTCCGGTGTTTGCATTGAAATCGTCTTTGAGTTGTTGCAGGTCCTCGCCTAAGTCCACGTAGGAATTATGATCACCGGGATTGCCCGACCCCTGGCCACAGGCTGTGAGCAACAAACCGAGCATCATCAAAAAGGTTTTCGTCGCCTTCATCATCTCAGTCCTTCGGGTGTGGCGTCCACGAGGATCCACTGCAGATCAGTTGCGAAGAACGCGAGTACAATCATGACGGCCGCGACCCACAGCATCACCTTCAGCCAGATTGAGGGCCCGGTGGGGCAGGAGCCGTCCTCGCAAACGGGCTGCGGCCGATATACGCGCCAGAAAGCCCAGGCGAGCATGATCGCGGCAACACCGATGATGTAAGGCCTGATGGGTGCCCAGCGCGCCATGGTCACGGCACCCGGTACGCCAAACAAAACGACCGCCCAGGGCCCGATGCAGCAGAGGCCGATAAATGAAGCGATTGTGCTGATGCCAATCGCACCGCCTGTCGTCGCTGCCGTTATCTTGTGCGAATCCTTTGATACCTTTTGCTCCATATACTCTGCCTTCCTCACTATTCGGCGCGAAACTACCACCGTCCGGACAAGTCTAAAGCTTGTACTATAGAACCAGGTCAACTATTGATTTGGACTATGCAGTGGAGACTGGGCGGTGAAGGCATTAACAGTGAATGGGGTCGTGAAAGCGACCGGCTTATCGCGCGAGACGCTACGCTATTACGAAAGGATGCAGCTCCTCAATCCGGCGCGCCAAGCCGCCAATGGCTATCGCGTATACGTAGCCGATGATCTGGAGCGCCTTGAATTCATCCTGCGAACCAAAAAGGCCGGTTTCACGATTCGAAAAATCCGTGAGTTGCTGGATTTGAAGAAAAGTATCGATGCAACGTGCCGGCTTGGGCGGGATTTGGCGAACGAGCAAATCCGCCAGGTGGACGAGCAAATCACCGCACTTAAGGATATTCGGGAAATCCTTGTCGACTTCGCCGAGCAATGTGAGAAAGAAGGGCTCGATGAGCCCTGCAGCCTGAGCTTCAATATGAAGCCGGTGCTGTCCAAAGAGACATCACCCAGCTCCTGAATACATTCATCCCTGATACCTCGGACTACGCAAACCAGGCGGCAACAGTTTTTGTCGATGGTATGCCACCCGCATGCACCAGTTGGCCATCGATGATGACGCCGGGGGTGGACATCACTCCGTAACTAACGATCTCACCCATGTCTTCCACTTTTTCGAGATCCACTTCGGCTCCCTGCGCGGCGGCAGCCTCTTCGATGAGGCGCATTGTCGTTTTGCAGTTTGCACAGCCTGGACCGAGTACTTTGATATTTTTCATCATCCACTCCTCACAATACGATGTTGAATAAAAAACCGACCAAAAGAATGCCAACCGAGACCACGGCAACAAACGTGGCAATCAGCGGCAGCTTGAGAACCTTGCGCAGAATCAGCATTTCCGGGAATGACAGGGCAATGACGCTCATCATGAACGCGAGCGTAGTGCCCAACGCCGCACCCTTTCCCATCAGCGCTTCGACAACCGGGATCACACCTGCGGCATTGGTGTACATGGGCACACCCATGACCACGGCTGCCGGGACCGACCACCAAACGTCCTTACCCATGAAGGAGGCCATGAAGTCTTGCGGCACGTAACCGTGGATACCAGCGCCGACCGCGATACCGACCAGCACGTAAGGCCAGACCTTGCCGACAATTTCCTTCACGTGATGCCAGCCCGCAAGAAAGCGGCCCTCCCAATCCATGGCAGGGCCATCGACCAGCGTTGTCTTGCCAGCATGTATTTCCCGCACCCAGTCCTGCAGGTACTTCTCCATGCCGAGCTTGCCGATGACGAGTCCGGCCACGATGGCGATCGTCAGTCCCAACAGGAGATAGAGTCCTGCCACCTGCCAACCGAACATGCCCAGTAATAAAGCCAGCGCAATTTCGTTAACCATCGGTGCCGCGATCAGGAACGAAAATGTCACACCGAGCGGCACCCCGGCTGAGACAAAGCCAATGAACAGGGGCACGGCCGAACAGGAACAAAAAGGTGTAACGATACCGAGGGTAGCGGCGAGGGTATTGCCTATCCCGAGCTTCCTGCCCGACAACAGGGCACGTGTCCGTTCCGGGGCGAAAAAGGTCTGAATAATGCCCATCAGGAATACGATTCCGGCCAGTAACAACAATACCTTCGGCGTATCGTAAAAAAAGAAATGCAGTGCCTCGCCCAAACGACTGCTGCGATCCATAGCCGTCAGTGAAAGGACAAAAGCGGCGAAATCTTCGAGGTGGCGATAAGCCAGGAACCACAGCGGCGCGGCGACGGCAATACCGGCCAGCCAGGCAGCCAACCTGCTATTGGCGCGCTGGTTTTTGTCAATCTGTACCGAAACATTGTGCATGCTGAATCTCCACAAGATATGACCTGGCTCACCGGCCACTCATAGTGAAGACGTACGAGCCCTTGAAAAGATGCAGCCTTTGACCCGGAGCCGACTCCCACCGCAGGAGCGCGCCTTGCGCGCGACAAGCAGGGTAGCCAATGGCACTTCGATCAGAACTGTCACCCGCAGGGCGAATCCCGAGGCACGAAGCAGCATACGTTTCCAGCCTCGTCATAGCGGACCTGGCAGGCCTCACTCAGATGTTGTTTCAATCGGCGGCGTGCCCGTTGCAGCCGGGATTTCGCTCCGGGCAAGCTAATGCCAAGGTGATCGGCGAAATCCTGCTGGGACATTCCGTCCAGATCACAAAGCTGTATCGCCTCGCCGTCTGCCGCTGACAGCTCGCCGATCGCACGCGGCAGGCACTGCGCCAGATTGGCGACGGGTTCATCGTCCGGTGCTATGGCCGGCAGGTGGTCCGGGACTTCAACCGTTACCTTGCGGCGACGGTAATGATCGATCAGCTGGTTGCGCGTTACCCGGAACAACCAGGCCCTGGCATTGTCCAGCTCGCAGAAGCGGCTACCCTCGGCGATGGCCTTGATGAAGGTTTCCTGCAAAAGATCATCGGCCTGCTGGCTGTCTTGCAGCTGGTTGACCAGGAAACCCTTGAGCTCCTGTTCATGTTTTTCCCAGGCCTCTACAACACAGTTCACTATTTACCTCGACCAACACACCGACAACTGCCGCCAAAGCGGCTGCGTCAAAACTTCCACGGATTCCGCCCCATCATTCCGTTACTGCGGTTGTGAAACACGGCGCATCTATATAGTCTTTCGCGGTCTAACAGCAGGTATTCGCCGGATTCAGCCGTGGCAGGAGCGAGAATGCCAGATACAAAGAAAATCGCAACGGTGCCGGATCTGGACGCCAACATCCAGAAGCTCACCGATACCATCGAACGCCTGCATCGACGGGGGGCGGTCCGTCCGCTGCGACGCATCATGACCAAGCTCCATCCGGCCGACCTGGCAGCGGTTCTCGGCGTATTACCGGAAGGTTATGTCACGCCGATATTCAAAACAATCGTCGATGCCCAACAGGCTGGTGAGGTCTTCGTTGAGCTGGCGCCGCGGATACGCGACATTGTGCTCGAAGAGATACCCCTGGCACAACTCGGTAAAATCTTCGAGCAGCTCCCGCCGGATGAATTGACCGATCTCGTGCAACACCTGCCGCCCGAGAATGCCGAGCAAATGAAAGCGTTGCTCGAACAGGAAAGCAAGCAGGAGCTGGAAGACCTGCTTCAATACTCGCACGATACCGCGGGCGGCATCATGACCACGGATTTTTTCGCCCTTGGCGAAAGCGTCTCGATTCAGGAAGCCATTCGCGACGTACGTCAGCATTACGATGTGGAAATGGTGTTCTACCTGTACGTGACTGACAGCGAAGGCCACCTGAAGGGAGTCGTTTCGATGCGCCAGCTTTTGCTCGCGGATCCGGACCAACCCCTGAGTACAATCATGAATACGCGCATAATCAGCGTGCATACCGATACTCCGCAACAACAAGTCGCAAGTTTAGTCGACAAATATCAATTACTGGGCATTCCGGTCGTCAACTCTGACAACATTCTGGTTGGTATGGTAACGATCGACGACGTGATCGAGGTCATCGAAACTCAGACGACCCGCCATATGCTGCAAATGGCAGGCACGTATGAATCGGAAACGCAGACTAATTCCGCATTGAGAATTGCTGCCATTCGTCTGCCATGGCTGTTCGCCGCGTTCGCGGGTGGCCTTTTGGCAACCACAGTCATTCAGCGCTTCGAGCCCATACTGGTACAGGTCCTCGCATTAAGTGCATTCTTACCCGTCGTGATGGGTATGGCTGGCAACGTCGGAGTGCAAACGGCTACGGTGGCAGTGCGCAGCCTGGCGACCGGTGCACTGGAGCTCAACAGAGCGGGTGCGGTGCTACTAAAGGAACTACGCGTCGGCATGTTGCTTGGAGTGGCCTACGGCGTCTTGCTGGCGGCCTTCGGCTGGTTTTTCTTTGAGGATATAAGGTTGGCCGAAGTGGTCGGTCTAACCCTCCTCGTCAACATGACCGGCGCCGCGCTGCTGGCCATGGTGCTGCCACTCACGTTTTTCCGCCTGGGTGCCGATCCCGCTATCGCTACCGGCCCGTTCGTTACCACGGCAATCGACATTCTCGGTGTACTAAACTACTTTCTTATCGCCAGTTCGATTTTCGAACTGGCCTGAATCCATCGACGCTCACGTTCCTGTGTTGCCGACAACCATACGTGCTGGTTCGCCTCGAGGACGTCGCCCGCATCGAGCTGTGTTCGGAGAGCTACGATACCATCAGCTGGTTTAACGGGGCGCCGGGGATCTCGGCATCAGCATGGAGGAGATTGCTCGAGCGTGAGTTCCGGCTTATGACCGGGCCTCATACCAGGGTTTGGTCCGATTGACGATCCATACGACTGACAACATGACGGGCACCTCGACCAACACACCGACAACCGTTGCCAAAGCGGCGCCCGATTGCAAGCCAAAAAGGCTGATCGCGGTTGCGACGGCGAGCTCAAAGAAGTTGCTGGCACCGATCAAAGCGGAGGGCGCGGCCACAGAGTGTTGCTCCCCCAGTATCCTGTTCAGCCAATAGGCCAGCCCCGAATTGAAATACACCTGGATCAGAATGGGTATGGCAAGCAGCAGGATAATGAAGGGGTTCGCAATAATTTGATTGCCCTGAAAACCGAACAGCAGCACCAGCGTAATCAGCAACGCGGACAACGACACCGGGTGCAAGCGATCCAGCAGCTTTTGCAGGCGGGCAGGTCCATCATCACCCCGCACTAGGAACTTGCGCCACAGGCCGGCGATGATGACCGGCAAGACGATATACAGCACGACCGAAATCACCAGTGTGTCCCACGGTACGTGGATCGACGAGATGCCGAGAAGCAGGGCAACAATCGGTGCGAACGCGAAAACCATGATCAGGTCGTTGAGTGCCACCTGCGACAGCGTAAATCCCGGGTGCCCGTCGCTAAGGTTGCTCCAGACGAAAACCATGGCCGTGCACGGCGCGGCCGCGAGCAGAATCAGCCCTGCAATGTAGCTATCCAGTTGCTCGGCCGGTAACCAGCCGGCGAAGATATTACGAATGAATATCCAGGCGAGCAGTGCCATTGAAAAAGGTTTCACGGCCCAGTTGACGAACAGCGTCACGCCGACGCCGCGCCAATGCTGCCTGACATCTTTGAGGGAATTAAAATCGATTTTCAACAACATCGGCAGGATCATTAGCCAGATCAACACGGCAACCGGCAGATTAACGCTGGCAACTTCCATCGCGCCCAGAGACTTGAACAAGCTTGGAAAGAAGTGCCCGAGCGTAATTCCGGCGACAATACAAAGCGCGACCCATAGGCTGAGAAAACGCTCGAAAACGGGCATCTGGGCTCCGGCTGCCCGCCGGCCGGTGGTTTCACACTGGACACTCATGTCTCTTCACTCGCTATCAATTTAAGCACTCGCCGTTCAATTTCATCACGCGTATTCCTGAACGCGAGCATGATCTCTTCCTCTGTTCCGCATGCCTTCGCCGGGTCTTCCAACGGCCAGTGGACTTTACGTACCCCGGGGGGCAGGACCGGGCATTGCTCGTCGGCATGCCCGCACACCGTAACCACGAGGTCGGCTTGCCGCAGCCTGTCGGGGTCCAGAACCTCGGACTCCTGATTCGAAATATCGACGCCAACTTCCTGCATCACGTCTATGGCCCGCGGATTCTTGCCATGTGCTTCGATGCCGGCAGACTGCACACTGAAGCGGTCCCCACCCAAATGGCGCATCCACCCCTCGGCCATCTGCGATCGGCAGGAGTTGCCGGTACACAAAAAGAGTATGTTGGTCGGCTCAGGCACAGGCCCTGGCTCCCGGTCGATTGGGCATTGATGTCAATTGCTGCAGATCACGTTTATAAGGATCGAGTCCCGCGATCTGCTGCAGCGTTTGGCTGAGAAGATCTTTTGCCCAAGCCGGCAGGGTATCGCTCAGCCGGTAGTGCATCCAGGTGCCGTCCCGGCGAGACTCGACCATGCCGGCCTCGCGCATCAGTGCCAGGTGACGCGAGATCTTCGGCTGCGATTCACCCAGCGCATGCGTCAGTTCACAAACGCATAGCTCGCCTTGTGCTTCGATGAGCATGAGTGCTCTCAGGCGAGTCTGGTCCGATAGAACGTTGAAGAGGTAATCGGGTTCCATAGGAGGAAATTATATACGGTTTCCCATATATATGGCAAACCGTATATTATCAGCCAGAGACCTCGCTATACGTCGCGATCGATACCTTCAATAATTGGGCAGCCGTCTTCACTCCCTTTACAGAGGTTCAATAACAACTGTAATTCATGATGCAGGCGCTTGAGGTCACGCAGGCTGCCCTCGATTTCGTCCAGCTTTGTCTGTGTTCGCAGTCGGACTTCCGCACGCGCTTGCTGCGGATCTTCTCGCATGCTCAGCAGCGCGGCGATTTCCTTGAGACGAAATTGCATTTTTTGCGCCCGCTGGATAAATCGCAAACGTGAAATATCCTTGTCGCTGTACAAGCGAATTCCCGAATCGCTGCGATTGACGTTCTGTAGCAATTCGATTTTTTCATAGTAGCGTAGCGTGTCAGCACTAATTCCGACCATCTCGGAGACCTGCCCGATGCGATAACTGTTGCCTGCACCTCGGCTCATTCGTCCGCTGCCAATAGTTGTGCCTGTAGTGCGTCGCGTAGCTCGCTGCCGGAGGGATGACCTGTGAACACCAACTCGCCACCGATTGCGACGGATGGCATCGACATCACGCCGAGATCAACAGCGTAATCCAGCTCTTCCACAACATCGACCTTGCGCCACTCGAACTGACCCGGTGGAAATTCGAGTATCAACTCGCTGATGAGATCGATCGTCCGGACACATCGACTGCAAGCCTGTGAGGAGAAAATCTCAATCTGAATGGGCATCGTCACTACTCAGTCAAAAATGAATTCGTGTTCCAACAAGCAATCGTGATTCCTGTGGACCATTCAGGTCCTGGACAAACCCGCCCTCAAGAACCCAACGACGATGTATCCACTGCAAGCCGATCGTCACCTGGTGAACCATCGTGCCACCCTCCGCCCAGCGGCCATTCAGCTCCAATACGACATCCCATTCACTCGCCTGCCCCCATTCCGGATAATGCGCCGGTGTAAGACGATACTGCCAGGACACATCGTAGCGCGCCGCGTTCGGCGCATTATCAAGTCCCTGTACCCAAAGAGCGTCAAGGTCCCACTCGTGGCGTTGATGGTAAAATGTAGCAACAGCACCGACCTCGGCACCGACGTCTCGACGCTTGTCCGTCGGGATCGCCACTCCCCCGAGCAAACCAAGCCTGCTTGTCCCACTGTTGTCATCGACCTGCCATACGACATGTCGATACAGAAGGTTGACGTCACCAAAACGATCCGGCCCGGAGGGCGATATGCGATAGGGTAGGGAGAGGAACAGGGTTTGTTTGCCGCTCAGTCCGTAAGCCAGACTGGTCGTCAATCCATTGATATCGCGATCAAAATTGTACACATCGAAAAGTCGCAACACCGTGCCGTTTTTCTCCAGCGGCAAGGCCACGAAAGACCGCAAGCCCATGGCAGCCGTATCGGTACTGATCATCGCCAGCGTTGTTGCGACCAATATTGAGGTCGCGACTCGAGTCACTCGGACTCTTCGGTATGACGGCTACTCGCATTGGGCGTGAAACCGCCATCGCGGATAAGCTCACGGATTCGTGACTCATCGGCGCTCACCCCCGGTCTCATGACAACACGCGCTTTCTTGAGCTCCAGGCTCACCTCCGCCTTGTCCACGCCCTCGAGTTCAGAGAGATTTTTCTCGATTCCGTAGGCGCAAAACGTGCAGGTCATACCGGCAACATCGATCTCCAGCACTTCATGCGGTTCTGCATTGGCCGGCACCCAATAGAACAGCATCGCGGCCAGGGCGATGCTCACCTTGTATACTTTCATATCAATTCTCCAATACCGGTGGCGACTATCGCTCCAGCCAAACGCGTATCGGCAGCGCCAAATAGGCGGCAAAAAAGCCAATACACCATATAAGGGCAGCGCCCCAGAACACACGCTGATTCCAGGTTTGTGCGCGCAGGCAGGTGCGCGCCAGTGCGGGATCGCTTGGGCAGGTCCGCCCCGGCCGGTACATCAGCCATGCTGATAACAACAGCAACACGCCCGACACTGTGAAAACCCAGACTTTATGAGTGGCCAGCGAAATCAGCAGCGGAAAGTTGCTGGTCACGGCAGCCACGACCGAACCAAAGCCCAACGTCACGAGTACGATAGGTAACGCGCAACAGAGCAGGGTTCCACCGGCTGCAAACAGCGTCAGCCAGCTTACCGATGTCTCCGTCCTTAGGTCTCCGTCTCCGAGCATTCGACAATATCCCAGTTTGCCGGCACATGCCGACCGCCACAGCCTACACCCTGGAGTTCACTCCAAGTCAAGCGTTTGACCTTCAATTGCCGGGAGATCTGGCCTCAAGCAGAATTCGGCGGCCCCCGAGAACGACCACGGCGGCGATTACCGCACCAATTAGCAAGTCGGACAAATTACTGCCCGTGGTCGCGACCAACACACCGGCCAGGATGACGCCGAGATTGGCGATGACGTCATTGCGGGAAAAAATCCAGCTCGCCCGCATATGAATTTCGCCATCCCTGTGCTTTGCAATCAAAGCCAGGCAGATGGAGTTCGCGATCAAAGCCAGAACGCCGAGACCTATCATGAACAATGGTTCTGGTGTACTTCCGCTGATGAAGCGCCGTACGACTTCAAGTAACACGCCAAGTCCCAGCACGATTTGAAAAAAACCGCTTATGCGCGCGGCGCTGACTTTATGCCATTCATTCCTGCCGACGGCGTACAGGCTTAATGTGTACACCGCGGCATCGGCCAGCATGTCGAGTGCATCGGCAATCAGCGCCGTGGACTCGGCAAGTAAACCCAGCACCAACTCAAGCACGAACATGGATCCATTGATAAGCAGCAAAATGATCAGAATTTTCTTCTGCTCATCGTTCTGTGCTTCAATTTCGCAGTCGCAACTCATTTGCTTGTGATCAGATTGTTCGGACAGACAGGCATGTGACTAGTCAGTTATTTCAATACTGGTCTCTATTTTACTAACAAAAATCCAACCAGCCGACGGCTGGCCTGTCCTGGCGTTCTCACGAATCGCTGCAACGGCCACCGCGGTCCTGTCGTCATTATCGCACACAACTTCCAGCTTGATTTCCTTCACGACCTTCTGTCCGATATCCACCGAATAGCTTTGCTCCTTGTTGCTCAAAGCCTTCAATATCCCCTGGACATCGACCAGCGCAATTCTCCGGAATCCTGCAACGCTAAGCGCGTTCACGACATCGGCAACCCGATTACGGTGAATGAATGCTTTTACTTCGCTTTTGCTCATGTCTGATCTTCCTTTGTGGTCTCGGACCATTCGTAAATGACGGGAAGCAATATCAAGGTCAGCAAAGTAGACGTAATCAGCCCGCCTACAACTACTGAGGCAAGGGGTCGTTGGGTCTCTGCACCAACGCCCGAAGACAGCAACATTGGAACAAGACCCAGGATAGCAACACTCGCCGTCATCAGTACCGGCCGTAATCGCAACTCCGCTCCCCTGCGAACTGCTTCGGCAACAGATAATCCCTTTTCGCGCAATTCGTTGATGAAACTCACCAGCACGATACCGTTCAACATCGCCACACCGAAGACGGCAATAAAACCGATCGCTGAAGGAACGGATACATATTGCCGGCTGAAGAACAATGCGAATATGCCACCGATCGTCGCAAACGGTACGTTGGCAATAATCATTGTCGCGTATTTGGTCGAATTGAACGCTGTGTAGAGCAGAACAAAGATGAAGAAAATCGTGAGCGGTACGATTATCGCCAATCGCGTTAATGCACGTTGTTGATTCTCGAATGCGCCACCCCACTCGATCCAGTATCCGGCAGGCAATTCCACGTTAGCCTCAATGGCGGCATTCGCGTCACTAACGAACCCGTCCACATCTCGTCCACGAACATCCATTTGAATAACGGCATAGCGTTGCAGTTGCTCGCGCCGCACGAATGAATACCCCTCTGCAACCCGGACATCGGCAACAGCGTACAGTGGCACGATTGCCCCGGACCCGGCCCGAATCAGAATTTGTTTGATAGACTCAACAGAGGCTTTCGAAGCATCGTCAATTCGCGCAGTGATATCGAAACGTCGCACACCATCGATCAAACTGGAGACGGGTTCGTTTCCAATGCCTGTGCGCACAACCGATAACGCATCGTCAGCATTCAGCCCGTATCGTGCCAGCTTCTCCCGATTGACCTCAATGCGGATCTGCGGCTTACCGATATTGGCCTCGAGAGAAAGATCCGCGACACCTTCAACCCCAGCTATCGCATTCTTGATCTCCTCACTTAACCGGTCGAGTTCAATCAGATCCTCGCCATAAATCTTCGTGGCGAGCGTTGCCCGCACGCCTGATATCAGCTCTTCGACACGCATCTGGATCGGTTGTGTAAAGGCTATTACCGTCGTTGGCACGACCTCTTCCAGCTCCTCACGCATTTGGTCTGCAAGCTCCGGCACCGTACGTTTCTCCGGCCACTCGTCCTCGGGATTCAGTTCAGTGTATATCTCCATGTAGTTAACATCGGCCGTTTCACCTTTCTCGGCGCGCCCAATCATCGCGACGGTCGTTTTGACTTCCGGATATTTCGTTAACGCGTTTTCGATGTCTTTCGAGATCTTGATGGATTGCTCCAGAGACGCAGAAGGTATCGAGGTCACTCGCCACATGATCGATCCCTCCTGCAAGGTCGGCATGAACTCTTTGCCGAGAAACGGGTACATCAACAGACTGACGGCTAACAGACCGAACGCTGACATCACGACTTTCTTCTTGTTCCCGAGTGACCACTCGAGTAGTGGAAGGTAGCGACCCTTTATCGTGCGAACCAACAATGTGTCCCGTTCTTCTTTCGGCTTGAGTATTAACGCCGCAAATACGGGAATGATTGTCAAGGTCAGCACCAGCGAACCGGCCATCGCATAGCTAATGGTGAAGGCCATCGGCTTGAACAGCTTACCTTCCAGCCCCTCAAGTGCGAACAACGGCACAAACACAACCACAATAATCATGATGGCGAATGCGATCGGGTTTGCGACTTCACGAGCTGCCGCGAGTACCGCACTGCTGCGATCAACGGGACCACCCGATTCACGTCGCTCGGCCATAATGCGAAAGGCGTTCTCAACCATAACAACCGCACCATCGACCATCATGCCGATACCAACCGCGAGGCCCGCCAGCGACATCAGGTTCGCCGATAATCCTGCTTGGCCCATAAAGATGAAGGCGATGAGCATGGCCAGCGGCAATGCCGTAATAACCACTGTTGCAGAACGCAATTCTCCCAGAAACAGGAACAATACGATGGCAACAAGAACAGAACCTTCCACCAGTGCCTTCACGGCCGTATGGACAGCCTTGTCCACGAGTTCGGTACGCTCGTAAACCGGCCGCAATACCACGCCCTCAGGCAACGCGTCGTTCACGATCTCGACTTTGTCCTTAACCGCGGATACAACATTGGCCGCGTTCTCGCCAATACGCGACAACGCCATACCGAGGACGACCTCTTTTCCGTCCCGGGTAACCGCACCGAAACGCAGTGCCGGGCCTTGTTCAATTTTGGCGACATCGCGAAGGTACACAGGTACACCATCTTCAACCCTGACGACCATCGTACCGATGTCCGCCTCATTCGCCACCAGCCCCAGACCTCGCACCAGGTATTGCTCTGCACCCTGGTTTATGTACTGGCCACCCACCTGCCGGTTATTGGCCTCAATGACTTCCATGACGTCTTTGAACGTCAGCTCGAATTTAATGAGACTCAGGGGATCGATGATCACCTGGTACTGCCGCTCTTGCCCACCCCAAGACATAACATCGTCGACACCCGGGGCGGTACGGAGCATTAAGCGCACGGTCCAGTCATGCAACGTACGAAGATCCATGTCGGTGATGGCGGCGTTCAGTTGCTCGTCGGCGCGCTCCAGTGTGTACCAAAATACCTGCCCC
>Ga0114931_10008104_pt1 | contig 12756 bp, 12 predicted proteins | sample 2SBtaG_FD_89579 | JGI IMG/M metagenome (GOLD analysis project Ga0114931, IMG submission 89579) | Deep subsurface microbial communities from Kolumbo volcano to uncover new lineages of life (NeLLi) - 2SBTROV14_V59a metaG | ecosystem: Environmental > Aquatic > Marine > Volcanic | place: Kolumbo...
GTTTAAAGTTTTACTATAATTAAAACCATTAATATCTGTATAATTAAATTTCAATGAAATATTGCCGAATGAACTAACATTTAATGTGGTATTAAGAGTTAAATTGTTGTATTTATTTGTGATATTAATTAGTGATGAGCCGTTGTAATAGAATATCTCTGAGACATTATTTGAAAAATTTGCTATTATTGGAACTTCCTTAATTGTCGAGTTTAAAATTGAATCTTGAGTTGGCGAGAAAAAATTCATTTGCGTATCTTTTATTGTAAATGACCTCGTTGTCGAATTTATGTTATTATACATATCCTTGACATAAAAAGTTACATTATAGTTACCTGGGGAGGTGAAAAAATAATTATATACGTAAGTCTGATTTCCAACTACAGTCATTGTCAAATTCGCAGCACCATTAACTGAAAAAAAAGATGAATTTGTTATGTTTGAAGAAGATGTGAGATTAAATTGTAAATTTGCTAAACTATATGTTAGATTATCTATTGGCGTATTAATTGTGATTTCTTGTTCTGTTAGTGGATAAGATATAATTAATGCGAATGGTTGTGAAGTTGAGGGGACATTATATCCTGAAACTATTACTTGATATTCTCCTCCTATTGGATTTAATATGTCAACTCCCTCAACATTATTTAACCTGTCATGTGAATCATTATATGGTGCAGTAAAATCATTTCCATAAAATATTGAATTATTTGAATCTATTAAACTTAAATCCAAATCATTTACCAAGTTTGTTGCTGCAATTGTTGTAGAGGGATAGTCTGTCCAGACAAGTGTTACTCTTAACGGAATAGAACCATCATAATTACTAACACTAAAATTATATGTTACATTCTGTGAAACTGAAATCCCACTTCTATAATCAATTAATTGTATATATTTTGGCCACAGAGGAAACATTGAATTTTTTAAATCCATTCTTCCCCAACCTTGAGAGTTGTCTGGTCTCTTTGTTATTTCTTGAGTAGCACCTGTGCCATACTGTCCAGGTGTCATGTCATGTGCTCCATTTATTAGAACCCCTTTAATTAATGCTGCACTTGGGGTTGAAAATGATCTATTTTCTTGAAGATATTCTCTAATAAGAGTAACACCACCTGCAACTATTGGTGTTGCCATAGAGGTTCCTCCTGAATAAATATAATTTGAATCATAGACACCCCACTCAGTTCCAGCACTTGAGGTTTGTGATCGTGTTGAAATTATATTTGTTCCTGGTGCTACAATATCAGGCTTAATTCTCCCATCATCAGTTGGACCTCTTGAAGAAAATGCGACAATACCTTCGCGATTATCAGACATTAAATCATTTTTTACAGGATTTGTTTGAAAATCTGACGGCCATTCTGTTCCATATGAAAATTGATCTCCACCAGAACTTCTTAGGTTTTCTGAGGCACCAACTGTTATCACATTTTTCGCAGTTGCAGGACATCCTATTGAATCATTATCAATCACACCATCAGAATTAGAATCATTTCCTGAATTTCCTGCTGCAAAAAGAATTGTCATATTAGGATTATTCCAAAGATAAGTGTCAGTAGTCTCTGAAGCAGTTGAATAATCACCTAAACAATCCCATCCCCAACTATTTGAGTGAATTGAAACATTATTTAAACTTGCTTGTGTAAACAAATAAGAAATGTCTGAAGGTGTATAAAGACCCCCAGAATATTCCATTGATTGAAAATATAATCTTGCCTTTGGTGCAACACCAGCAAACGAATTTGTAAAATTATTACTTTGAGGACTACTTCCAGAGTTATTTCCATCTCCTAAAAGTGAACCTGCAACATGTGTACCATGTGCGTTATCATCTTGAGCACCATCTTCATAAATTGTATTTTGCCAAATGTCTACAATATCAACTATTCTACCTTGAAAATCGTTTAAAAGTGAAGCATTATTAACTCCTATGTCTAAGCCTGTGTCTGCAATTCCTACTACCTGACCTGAACCATAAAGACCATAATCCTCAAAAATGGTATTAACATTTGTGATGTTTCTTGCAATATTATTAAAAAGAATAGCCTGTGGTTTTTTCTCAATTGCTTTTACTTCATTTAATACTGAAAGTTCAATCATTTTTTCCTTTGTTATCTCGGCTGTAATTGATTCTCCTAAATTTTCTATAACTGTAATATTTTCTTTTTTTAGAATTTCTATTAATCTTTTTTTTTTTTCTTTATCATAAGTTGAAATTGTAACATTATTTGTTGATTCATTTGAAAAATTATTTTTATCTCTTATTTTATACTCGGGAAAATATTCTGAAATTGAATTAATATATTTGTACTTTGAGATTTTATCAATAATTGTATGATTCAATTTAACAATAAAAGAATTCTCAGGAACATAAGACTCAAACTCAACATTTTCTCTTTCTAAGTTTTTAATCCAAAGAGGATCTATTTTTTGAGAAAATTGAATTATATAAGTATCTGAAGTCACCCTTTTTTTAGACTTCAATTTAATTTTAGAATGGGTGATTAGTGCTATTTTTGTGTTTATAGGTTTGTTTCTTATGATATTTACATATTTTCCTTCATGGTTACTAGAATAAATCTTGTGAGCGTTTTGTTTATTATCTTCATCTAAATTAGAAACTGCAAACAAATTTAATATTAAAATAAAAAAGAGAAATAAAAAACTAATGTACTTCAAATTAAATTTCATTACATAATGTCAACTCCATAGGATTATAAATCTTTCTTATATTTTTAAGTAATATTAAGTATAAGATTTTCAGTGTAAGTTCTATAACTATTCTATATAATTATTGTATATGATGAAAGTTGAAGACTTTTGCCTAATATCTCATAAAAAAGCAAGTTATATAAATAATATTGCTTACCTATAAAGTATGGCGTTTCAAAACATATTAATCTCTATTCTAACAATTTTTATTATTATTGTTGTTTCTTCATTACCACTACATCTATCTGTTTTAACTCTTGGGGGTCGCTCATCAATTCTAAAATCATTTATGGTAATGCTTGGCACAGGTGTTTTAAGTATTGGTGTGAATTTCATTTTTCCTATTTGGGGCACTATAATTGCATGGGTTCTATTAATTTGGATTTTTCATGAAGTATTTAGATTAAGATGGCTAAAGGCTGTAATTGCTTGGATTTTATGGCTTGTATTTATTTTTATTTTTATCTTTATTTTTACTTTAATTGGGTTTGCTAATATATTTATTTTTTCACTTTAATGTTATTATATTTTGATTACCAATCTAACCTCAATTTTATAAATCACTTATAATTTAGTTTATTAATGATAGATAAAATTAAAGTTAAAGGAGCTAGAGAGCATAATTTAAAGAATGTTAGTGTTGAGTTTCCTCGTGATAAGTTTGTTGTTATTACAGGACTCTCGGGTTCTGGAAAATCTACACTTGCCTTTGATACAATATATGCAGAAGGGAACAGACGTTATGTCGAATCATTAAGTGCGTATGCAAGACAATTCTTAGGAAATATAAATAAACCTGATGTTGACTCCATTGAAGGTCTTTCCCCTGCAATTTCAATAGAACAAAAAACCACTTCTAAAAATCCGCGTTCAACAGTTGGAACAGTAACTGAAATTTATGATTATTTACGTTTACTTTTTGCTCGTGTTGGTTCGTCTCATTGTCCAAAATGTGATACTCAAATTAAACCACAGTCAGCCGAGAATATTGTAAATCTAATTCTTTCTGAAACGAATAAAAAAATAATCATACTTGCCCCAATAGTTAGAGGACTTAAAGGAACATATGAGAAAATTTTTGATGATTTGAAAAAAGATGGTTTTTCAAGAGTTCGTGTTGATGGAAATATTTATCATCTTGATTCAGTCAAAGAAGAAATAAAACTTGAAAGATATGAAAAACATTGGATTGAGGTTGTTGTTGATAGAGTAACTATTTGTGATGATGAACGTTCAAGAATTACAGATAGTGTTGAACAAGCTCTTCAGGTTGGAAAGGGGACACTCGTTATATTAGATATTGCAAAAAATGAAACTTTGATTCAAAAATTTGACTCAAAAATTAAAGAGAAGGATCTAAAAGAAATTCAAAGGGAAGCCGAAACACTCTACTCAACATTTGGAGCATGTCCTAATCATCCTGAGGTTGTTTTTGAGAAACCAGAACCTAGACAATTTTCATTTAACTCTCCTTTTGGAGCATGTTCAAGTTGTTTAGGGCTTGGAAATATTATGTCTTTTTCTCCTGATTTAATAATTCCAGACAAGACTCTTTCTATTTTAGAGGGTGCAATTACAGTTTATGGAAGAATGGATTTAAAATGGAGAGCACAACAAATAGGGCATGTTGGAAAAAAATATGGTTTTAAATTAACAGACCCAATAAATAAATTCACATTAAAACAACAACAAATACTATTTTACGGAAATGGAGGCGTTCCTCTTAGAAGCAAATGGCACACAGGTGCTACAATGAGAATGGCTGATGGTTGGGAGGGTTTAATACCACAATCTGAACGATTACTCAAACAAACAGATTCTGAGTGGAGAAAATCTTCTCTTGAAAAATTTATGATTTCAAATCCTTGTCCAATGTGTAAAGGAAAAAGACTAAAAGATACTTCGCTTGCCATTTCAATTGGTGGTAAATCAATAATTGATGTGACTGATTTTTCTATTGAGAAGGCTGTTGAATTTTTCAAAAAACTAGAGAAGAAATTAACTCCAAAAGAACTTTTCATTGCAAAACAGATTTTGAAAGAAATTAATGATAGATTATCTTTTCTAAATAATGTTGGACTTGGATATCTTACATTAAGTCGTTCGGCAGGAACTCTTTCTGGAGGGGAAGCACAAAGAATTCGACTAGCAACACAAATCGGTGCAAACTTAATGGGAGTATTGTATGTTTTAGACGAACCTTCAATTGGACTTCATCAAAGAGATAATGCGAAACTTATCGAAACATTGCATAGATTACGTGATTTAGGAAATACTTTACTTGTTGTAGAGCATGACGAAGATACAATGAGAGCTGCGGATTATATTATTGATATGGGACCCGGTGCAGGTATAAATGGTGGGCATGTTGTTGCAAAAGGAACTCCTGATGAAATAATGAAAGCAAAAACTATTACTGGAGATTATCTCTCTAGAAGAGTTCAAATTGAATTGCCAAAGAAGAGACGAGAGGTTCATCTTTTTTAAATTCTTTAAATCCATTGTGTTCTAATGTTCTCTTATATGTCTCCAATTGCTCTGTTGCATCAAATGGCAAAATGAATGGGGTTGCATATTTACTTGTAACTATTATTCTTCCTGAATTCTCATTTTCTCTTTTGAAAACCTCGTATCTACACAATCTTTGTAATGATTTGGGATATTCTTCTCTCTCTAACAAATCATTTGGGGCAACTTTAATTTTAAATCTAACTACAGGAAGCAAATTTTTAAGAGAAGGTAAATACATCTCAATTCTATCAGGTATTTCTATCTCAAGAGGAGAATAAATATTTCTTGCTGTTTCTTGAAGCTGCTTGGAAGCTAGTCGTCTTGCCCACATTAACTCATATGATTTTCTGTGAGCACTTACAATCTCAGCCCTAAGAGGATAATATGGAAACGAACTTGGAATAAATCTTGCGTTTAATAACTCACTTTCAAGTGAAACATATCTTCTACTTAATTCTCTTTTTTCTTTTCTTGATAAAAATCTTTCAAGAAATCTTTTTTTTGACTCATCATATGTTCCTTCATATAAATCATCAGACGTTGCAATAAAATATCCTGGAATTTTCTTTCTTTTTTTCTCATCTCCTTTCAAAAATTCTTTATCCAAAATAAAAACACCACCATTCCAAATAATATATTCTCCATTATGTTCTTCTAATCCATTTAAAAGACCCTCAATCTCAGCAGGAAAAGTAAACGTATGTGGTGACAATCTCGAGGTTATATGAAAAGGAAGATTTTCTATCATAGCAATCTTATAATTAAAATCATTTATATAATTTACTACTTTAGAGTTTTTAATTTACAAAAGGTTTTTAAATAATTATAATCCTATTAAATAATGGAACAATGTGAGAAATTATGTTGTTTCTAAAAATAATTAGAGATTCTACACACAATTACAGCATTACTTACAATTGTAAAAAAAGAGATATGAAATTCAAAAACTCCCTTATTGAAAAAGCATAACAATTATAATTATTAAACTAATAATCCCTCAGCTAAACTCAAAAAAACAAAAAAACCTACAATGTCAGTTGCAGTTGTTACAAATACTGTTGCTGCAATAGCAGGATCAATTTTTAATCTATCTAAAACAAATGGTAAAAGAGTTCCAAAAAACCCTGCTACAACTAAATTTATAATCATTGATATACAAATAATTAAACCTAACATTGCATTACCATTCCAAAAATAAGCAATGATTGCAACTAATATTCCATTTACAATTCCATTTAAAAGCCCTGCTCCAACTTCATGAAATAAAACTCTAAACCGTTTTTTTCTATCTATTTCATGTGTAACAATTCCTCGAACAACTACAGCAAGTGTTTGTGTTGCAGCATTTCCCCCCATTCCACCAATAATTGGCAAATATATTGCTAATAGAACTAATTTTGATAATGTGTCTTCATATAAACTAACTATAAAGGCTGCTAGAAAAACAGATCCTAAATTTAAAATTAACCATAAATATCTTGACTTAAATTTAGAAAATGCATTATCCAACATATCTTCCTCCTTTTTAACACCTGCAAATTTAAAAACATCTTTTGTACCTTGATTATTTGCAATTCTAATTAAATTAGGTGTTTTAATCATACCTAAAATTTGTTTTTCTTCATCAACCACTACAATAGCATCTATCTCACTCTCTTTTACTCTTGGAATTATGTCTTCATAATAATCATTGTATTTAACATAAGGGATTTCCTCAATTTTTTTTTCTAAATCTCTTGGTTCATTAAATAGAAATTGTGTAAATGCAATATGGCCTCGAAGCATTCCATCTTCTGACTTAACTAATACAATAGGAGGTTTTTCATTTTTCTTTAAAAAAGAATTTATTTTTTTTTTAATAGTCTCAAAATTAGAATTTGATCTTATTGTTATATAATCCAGACTCATAAGTCCCGCAGCACACTCGGGGTCAAATTGTAAAAGATATTCTACTTTTTTTTTTAATGAACTATCAAATTCTTTTAAAATTCTTTTTTTTTTCCTATCAGTAAATAACTCTAAAAAATCTACAATGTCACCAGGATCAACTGTTTTTAAGATTTTTATAATCCTAGAAATCTTCATTTTTTTGGAAAATAATTTCTGTAAGTGTTTTGGAAGTTCTAAAAAAACAACAGCTTTTTTTTTCCTTGGAACTTTTTTAAATTCTTCATAAGGTTCAGATGAATTTACAATTTCTGATAAATATTCTTCTAAATGTTTCTCATCCATATTCTCATTCTCTTGTTTAAAATCCAAAAAAAAAGTTTTTTTATCAGCCATGAATATAGAAATCTTTTTCAATTTAAAAATACTCACAAATCTTATGAATTTATAACTAAATCGACACTTGTTATATGATGAAAAAAATTAAGATCTTATTATATTTAATTGAGAAAATGGAAAAAGGTATTGAAGAATTTCTTGAAGGATATTTTTTGGGGTTTAATTTGTTCAACTATTTAATTCTGTAACTATGTCCTTTTTTACTACTTTAGAGTTTTTAATTTACAAAAAGTTTTTAAATAATTATAATCCTATTAAATAATGGAACAACCTCAGAGATTATATAAACCAAGTGAAATATTATATGTTGATTCTAATTATTCTGAAAGACAAAATTGTTTTGGAGTTGTTGTTACTGATAATTTTTGGATTGAAGCTGTAGAGAGAGAAGGAAAAATTCCTGAAGAACGTTATAGCCAAGCACTTGAAATGAGAAATGACTATACGCTAGTAAGAGTATTAGGAACTAGAGTATTTAGAAAAGGCTGGGAATGTCTTAATCCTGATTTTCTAGAACCTAATGAGGAAGATGTATTTAATTATACTTCACGAGCCAATATCTATTGTGAACCCTTTAATTTAAAACCATTTATTGACTCAGATGATTTTCCTGAATATAATAGGGCAAATAGTTTTGTCGCAACATGTGAAATTAGAGGTTGTAATTTGCTTTCAAGAGAAAATTTAGAATATAGATATCAAGCACTTGAAGATGCAGAGGTAGTATATTCTTATCTTGAGGGGAAAAGATTTCAGCCTGAGGATGATGATTATATTTCAAAAGAAGATAAACTTTTAAGACTTCTTGAAAGAGCAATCCCTTTAAACTAATATTTGTTTATTTTCAAAGTTATCTTCAGCATAATCACTTTCACAAAAACCTCTTATTTTATTGACTTCCCCATTTCTAAAAAAACCTCCATCAAATAAAAATATTCTTGAAGCTCTAGGGATGTAAACACCACTGGATTTTTCTATTTTATCTAATTATTCTGGAACCTGATACTTGAAAGTATAATTTTGTGGAATTAACCTAGATGTTATATAAAAAAGCAATCTTTTTATCATGTCAAATGCAAAATTAAATCGGTTTATATATTTTATTCCTTGTTAGTTGAAATTTGACTTAAATACATTTATAAAATATAAGAATATAAATCTATTATGGAAAAAAAATATACTAATCAAGATCTAGAAAAGGAAATTAAAATTTTGAGGGAAGAAGTTACTGATCTTAGATATAAAGTAGAAGTTCTTGAAAAAAGTAGAAACTTTACAAAAAAAGACTTAGATGCATTATATCTCATTGAGAAGATGGAAAAAGAAGGGATGTGGAAAACAAAAGAGGACATGAGAAAAGTTGGACTTAAAGTTTGAATTAGTTCCATCAACATATTTTCTTAAACAAGTTGAAAAGCTATCTGAGAAAGAAAAAGATAAAATTTCAACAAAGCTTAATTTGGTGAAAAATAAACCCTTTAGATTTAAGTCTTTGAGTGGATATAAACATTTTAAAAAAAGTTCTTGGAATGTAGTGGGAAGAATTTGGAAACTTTCAACAAAAAATCTCTCTTTAAAGGTTGTTAGACAACTTGAGAGAATGCGAGAGCACACGGCGGGTGTCGATGCGTAAGCAAAAAAGTAAGAGGGTGTTTTATTGTGATAGCCACTTTGAAGTAAAGTGACCTAAGGGAACGGTTTTCCTTATTTTGAAATATATTAATATTTGAATTTCTTTTCATAAGATTTATGATCCATCCATTCTAATATGATTGAAACTACAACTATGTCTCTATTTTCAACAGAATATAATAATCTCCAGGCATTTGGTAAATTATATTTCCATAAATTATGAACTTCATATTTTTTCTTATATTCTCTTGGAATTAATCTTTTTGGAATTTGAATACCACAAAAAGCATTCTCTTCTATATCTTTGAAAGCACGAACTAACCACACATATACTCTCTTTTCATTTGATGTTCCTTTTTTTAATTCCATAAATGCTTTTTGAACATCTTTATCAGTAAATTTAATTCTTGATGATAATCTCATTCTCCACCCCAAAACAATTCTTTATTTTTAATATGTTTATTTACACTTTGGGGATAATGTATCCAACCTATTTTTCCTTCTGCATCAATAGATACTTTTCTTGAATAAAGCAAATAATCTAAAACAACACAAAAAGTCTGATACATCATTTTTTTAGGCAAATGTTCCCATAAAGCTCTTTTCTTAAATTCTCCATCATACTTTTTAATGAATTTTTCAACCATTAAGACAGTATCAAGTCTTGGAAACCTTGTCATTTGTTTAATTTGCATGTTATATCAATTAATATAACAAAATTTATAAAACTATCGTTTGTTAATCATAAAATATTGCATACTTTACTTCACTATTTGATTCATCAAACTTTACAGCAACGGCAATAAAGTTTCCATAAAAATCATTAACAGGCAAATCATTTACAATACACTCAGCCATTTTCTCATTTGACATTGTACTACTACAACCTTCCACATTAAAATAAAAAGGAACTGAACCTGAATACCCCGTAAAATCTCCATAATAACCTAAATAATTTATGCAGTTTTTTATACATTAAAGAATGAAATTAGAATATTTGGAATCTTTGATAGGGGAAAAGATTTTAAAGAATTCTATAATATTTTTAATAGAGAGTTAAAAAACTTAAAAAAATAATTTTAAAAAATAAATATGACACAAGAAACACCCCATATACTACTTGAAGGAGCATCATCTAACAACCTTAAAAATATAACTATTAAGTTCCCTTTAGGTGTTTTATGTGGAATTACTGGCGTTTCGGGTTCTGGTAAATCAACACTTCTTACACAAACATTAATGCAGGCACTACGTAAGCATTTCAAACATACAATAGATGTGGCTATAGGGAAATACAAATCAATTGAAATCCCTAAAGAAGTAGATGGAATTATTGTAATAGACCAAGACCCAATTGGAAGAACTCCTCGTTCAAATCCCGCAACATATGTTAAAGTATTTGATGATGTAAGAAAACTCTTTGCAGGAACAAAAGAATCTAAAATTAGAGGATACAAAGAGGGAAGATTTTCTTTTAATGTGAAAGGTGGACGTTGTGAGACTTGTCGTGGAGATGGTCTAATTAAAATTGAGATGAATTTCTTACCTGATGTGTATATTCAGTGTGAAGATTGTAAAGGAAAAAGGTATAATAAAGAGACTTTAGAGGTTCTTTACAAGGGGAAAAATATATCTGATGTTTTAGAGATGGATGTAGACTCTGCTGTTGATTTTTTTGAGAATCATTCATCAATTTTTAGGAAAATAAAGACATTACAAGACGTCGGCCTTGGTTATATTAAATTAGGACAGTCTTCAACTACATTATCTGGAGGTGAGTCTCAACGTATTAAATTAACCAAAGAACTAGCAAAATTCAAGAAGGGTAAAACAATTTATATTCTTGATGAACCTACAACGGGATTACATTTTGATGATGTGAATAAGTTAATTAATGTTATGAACAGATTAGTTGATAAAGGAAATACAATTTATGTGATAGAGCATAATCTTGATGTGATTAAATGTTGTGATTGGATAATTGATATGGGCCCAGAGGGAGGAGATGGTGGTGGAGAAGTTATTGCAACGGGAACTCCTGAAGATATTGTGAAAATTGCTAAGAGTCATACTGGAAGATTTTTGAAACCTCTGTTGAAATAGAAATCTTAAACTTCAATTTTTAATACAATAACTTAACCATTCTAAGGAGGATTACAAGATGTTGATAATACTTTATTGTCTCATTATTTACTTTAAATTCTTTTCCTCTTGTAATTTTAATGATGGTATTTAAAACAACGTCAGGACCTGCATTATACCCTATTGCAAGAATTACCATGTCGCTTATTGTCAAAGAGTCAGGATTTATCTTGTATCTTTTCATAAGATATTTTATATAATACACGCCAGCAATTAGTTTTTCATCATTGTTTGAAATTGAGAACTCGGGAAGATTCAATTGTGGAAATTTTTTTTCTATTTCATTATATGAAATTTCTTTTACTTGCATACATCCCTGAGCAAATGAGGAGCTTATCTCATCTTCTTTTTTACACATATTACTCTCAATTATCGCTTTTGCAATTGAAATAAATGGACTTACACCTGCTTTGTTTGATTCTCTAATCAAAACATTTAATCTTTCTTGGTTTACGTTTCTAAGATTAAAGTTTATAGTAACTTCCCCCTCTCTTGAGATTTCAAAAATCACCTTGGATGAATTTTTACCTGTTTTTTTCTCTCCGGTTCTATTATCAATTATCTCTATATCTTCATATGAGAAAGCAATTTTCCTTATAATAGTTGCAAAAAGATTTTTATTGTCTTTGTCAAAAAGTTCCTTTCCAAAATTTAATAGAGAATTACTATCCTGTTTTGTCTGAGTTTCATCTTGAAATCCTAGACTTGCTTTAAGCATTGAATCAATATCTTTTTTGTCTGTTTCAATTCTTTGCAAAATATCTCCCTTTTGGGATTTAATGTAATCTTTAAATTGGGGAATATAGTAAATTTCCCTGAATTTTAGTGCATAAAATTTTATGTCTTTTTGAAATTGTTCAAAAGATTTCTGATTTTTTCCTCTGAGCTTATGATTTTCAAATACTTTCTTTAATTCTTTTGGATGTTCTATTAATATGCTTAAAAGCTCGAAGAGTGTTTTTTTTGTATCAGTGTTATTTCCTTTATCGTAATCAGAAAGTTTAGTCTGGACTCCCTTGTAAAGTGTATAGTCATCAAGTGTGGCTCTTACAAAAAGAAAAACTATTTCAAATTCATAGTCATATGACTTTCCTTCCCTTGTATATTTTTCTGCTATATTTTTTACTCTATTTGTAAATATTCCCTTTTCTTCTCCAATATAAATTTCTTTATTAATTATTGCTCTAAATGATTCTCTATATTTTTCTAACAACTCTTTTAATTCCTTTTCTTTTTCTGGAAAAAGTTCTGAAGTATAAGCAAGTGTGAGAATAATAAGTTCTTGTTTTGTTAAAATATCTTTTTTTCCTTTTTTGATTGAATCAAGTGTACCCTCAACATATGGTTGTAGAGTTGATTTGTCTTTTAAAATCCCTTTATCAAATATTCCTGAATTTTGAATTGCAGATTCTAATTTTTCTTTTATAATTTCTGCAGAATATGGAATTTCTGGAGATCTTATCCTATTTA
>Ga0114931_10008105_pt1 | contig 12755 bp, 12 predicted proteins | sample 2SBtaG_FD_89579 | JGI IMG/M metagenome (GOLD analysis project Ga0114931, IMG submission 89579) | Deep subsurface microbial communities from Kolumbo volcano to uncover new lineages of life (NeLLi) - 2SBTROV14_V59a metaG | ecosystem: Environmental > Aquatic > Marine > Volcanic | place: Kolumbo...
AACAAAATTACATTAAAGAAAATTGAGAAACAAGGAAAATAAAAACGGCCTTGTATCAAAATGATAAAAGGCCGTCAAAAATATCAAATCGGATTTTTTTATTCCCCGAGACCGAGAGCGCCTTCGGTTTTCGCACCGTCAAAATTTGTATTATCCATTTTAGCTTTAACGAAAGAGGCATTTCCGAGATCTGCCTCTTTAAAGGAGGCATTTGTCAAGTCGCCTCTTTCCAGATGAGCATGTTGGAGGTTTGCACCATCCAGGCGGGCATCTCGCAATGAAGCGCGTTTCATGCGCGCACGAACCATATTTGCTTCACGCAAATCCGCCCCATCCAGAGTTGACCCTAAAAATGCGACGTGTTCAAGGTTGGCTTTTCTTAAATTGCATTTTTCCAGATTGCTGTCTTGCAAATTGGCATCCTGGAGATTAGCCCTTTCGAGATTTGCCCGATACAGATTACATCCAAACAAAAATGCACCCGTTAGATTTGCACCGCTTAGATTTGCGCCTTCCAAATTAGAATTTTGCAGATGTGCATTGGAGAGATTTGCCCCGGAAAAATCAACACCTTTCAGGGATTCATAGGAAAGATCACTCTCGGTGAGATCAGTTCCGGATAATGATTCACCAGCTTTAATCTTTTGCAGTAGTTGGTCTCGTGTAAATTGCGACATAGAATTCTCCTTAAATAAGGGGACCTATTCATTCAAAAGGTCTTGTCCGGGCGGGGATTATTGATAACTCTTTACAGCTTGTTCAACGGATGAAAATTCACGAAAGACTGAATCAAGTTTTGTAATCTCCATCGGTCTTCTCAGGCGCTCGGACATATTTGCCAGACGTATGTCACCGCCGCTGCTGCGAAGGCTTGTCAGGGCGCTGATCATCATTCCAAGTCCGGAACTGTTCATCCATGTAACTTTTGTCATATCGATCACCACATTCACCTGCTCATTTTCAATAGCTTTATCGATGACTGTGCGAAACGTGTCGAAATCCGTACCGCCCATCAGCTCGCCGCTCAACTCGAGGACATGCGCATTATCCATTTGTTTTTCGACGATCTTCATATCTCCTCCAATGGAATATTACGATCATAAATTAATTGTCAACTAGCTTTTCATACTACTCGAATCGAAGTGCGGTAATGGGATCCAGACGAGCGGCCTTTGTTGCCGGGTAGACCCCAAAGAGAAGGCCCACTGCAGAGCAAAAGGCCAGTCCTAAAATAACCGTCCACATGGGCACAGCAGCCGGTACTGGTGAAACAGCCTGAACAAGTTTTCCTACTCCGAGTCCCATAAATATTCCGATAACGCCGCCAAATTCGCTCAGCACAACCGCTTCGATCATAAACTGCCACAAAATATCCCGACGTTTTGCGCCAAGAGATTTGCGAATACCGATCTCCCGTGTGCGCTCGGTGACTGAAACCAGCATGATATTCATAATGCCAACGCCGGCAACGATGAGCGAAATGGATGCAATGGCAATGGCCACAAGACGAACATATTTCGTCAAGTTATCAAAAAAGTCCATAAATTGATCGTTGGTTCGAATCTCAAAATCATTTTGCGCCCCGGGTGGCACTTTTCTCACTGCTCTCAAAACGCCGATTGTTTGCTCCATTGCCATATTATACAATGCTGCACTTTTGGCTCTCACTGTAATGTGGATCGAACGATTTTTCCCATAAACCTTTTCAAATCGCGTTATGGGAATAGCCACCCTGTCGTCTCTGCTTCTGCCCAAAAAACCGCCCATTTCCTTGAAAACGCCGACGACTTCAAAGCGTTCTCCTTCAATTTTTATATTTTTACCAATAGCATCTTCGTAAGGAAATAAGCGATTGAGGATTTCCACTCCAATAACTGCAAGACGACGACTGTACTCATTATCCTGATCAGTAATAAAGCGCCCTTCTGCGATTTCGTAACTATTGTTTTCTAAAAATTCCGGCGTTACGCCAACGATACGAATGCTCGGCAAAGTCTTTTTTTCTCCACGTCTTATCTCCCTGCCAAAGTTCCAAACCTCAGCCCCGACATTTTCTGCCGCAGTAACTTTTGCACGTACCGCATTTGCTTCCTCTATAGTCAAGTCCTTACGATTTTTGTATTTGCTCCAATCTCCGGTACCAATGGAAGGATATTTTTGGACCTGAAATACATCGGAACTCAGGACACTGGCTTGTTTACGAACGCTGTTGCGCATCCCGGTGATCAGTGACTGCATGGCAATAATCGTCATCACGCCAATAATGATGCCCAACAGCGTCAGGGCGGAACGCATTTTATTTACCCGGATCGAAGTTAAAGCGATGTTGAAACTTTCTCCTACGTGCACGGCATACTCACATTTTAGTTATTCATAACGCAAGGCTTCTATCGGGTTAAGGCGGGCTGCTTTGCTCGCCGGATAGATGCCAAAAAATAATCCAATTGCAACGATAAAAACCATACCCAGAGCGGCAATCCATAATGTAATGGCTGCAGGGATGGGTGTTGTTGCGGCAATGATCTTTGCTACGCCAATGGCCACCAGAACGCCAATCAGGACACCAAGTGCGCAAATCATCATCGATTCAATGAGAAACTGGATCATTATATCGAACTTGCGCGCGCCAATGGCTTTACGAATTCCTATTTCGCGCGTTCTTTCTGTTACGGAAACGAGCAGTATGTTCATAATCCCGATTCCGCCGACCAGCAGAGAAATGGCACCCACGCCAATGGCAACCGCCCATAAAACATTCGTGAGATTTTTATACGTGTCCATAAGCATGCTTTGTTTGTTGATAGCAAAATCGTTTTCTTCGCCGGGCGGCAAACCGCGGAGCCGCCGCATAATACCCGTTAATTCAATCTCCGCATCTTCAATGACAGCCGGTGAGATTGCCTTGACCTGAATATCGACAGACCGCCAGCGCGCTCCAAATGCTGTCTGGAAAATGCCGATGGGAATGTATACCTGGTTATCCATATTGAAATCGAACATGGAGCCTTTTTTCTCAACAACGCCAATAACCTTAAACTTTCGCCCGCCAACGATTATGCGTTTTCCCACGGGTTCCACATCGGTAAATAGGGTCTTTGCCACATCCCATCCGAGAACGCAGACGGCTTTTCGGTGACGGATATCGCTATTCATTAAAAATCGGCCCTGCTCAGGCAATGCATTTGCGGTAATGAGATGGTCTTCATTCGTTCCCACAACCAAAACATTTTCCGCCGTTGTTCCGGCATATTTTACTGAGCGTTGGGTCATTAAAGTAGGCGAAACGGCGCTTACCAGGGTTGCAGATTGCTTTATTTTCTTTGCATAATCAACAGTGATATTTCTCCTGTTACGATAGGAAAACCACTCTTTGTCGCTGCGCATGATCCATGGCATTTTGCTGATGTACAAAGTATCCGTTCCAATCGCAGAAATCTGGTTGGCGAATGCTTTGTTCAATCCTTGCACCAGGGCAACGATCGTGATCACTGTTGTAACGCCAATAACAATACCGAGGGTTGTCAGCAAAGAACGCATTTTATAAGAGCGCAAAGCCTCAAAGGCAATTTTGATACCTTCCCATGCGTAAATAAAAATTCTCATATCTGAATCTTTCTCAATTCATTGCTTCATCACGTTCGATTAAACCATCGCGCAAACGAATAATTCTATCCGAGTGCTCGGCAATGTATTCTTCATGCGTTACCAAAACAATGGTATTGCCCGCTTCGTGAAGGGTTTCAAAAATTTCCATAATTTCTTCGCCGGTGCGGCTGTCCAGGTTTCCGGTCGGTTCGTCCGCTAAAATGATCGAAGGATTGTTCACCAAAGCTCTGGCAATGGCAACGCGCTGCCTTTGACCGCCGGAAAGTTCATTAGGCCGGTGATGCATTCGCTCCGCCAGGCCAACCTTTTCCAGGGCATTTTGAGCCAATTTCTTTCGTTGCGACGCCGGGGTGCCGTTATAAATAAGCGGCAGTTCAACATTGTGCAGAGAATTGGCTCTTGGCAACAAATTGAAGGTCTGGAAGACAAAACCGATCTCGCGATTTCGTATTTCAGCGAGTTGATCATCTGTCATTGCACTGACGTCATTGTCGTTCAGGGAATACACTCCTCCGCTAGGGGTGTCCAGGCATCCCAGGATATTCATTAACGTGGATTTCCCGGATCCGGAAGGCCCCATGATCGCGACATATTCATTCTTTGCAATAGTCAGATTAATCTTTTTCAAAGCAGGCACCTGAACAGTACCGATTTCATACGTCTTTTCTATTTCTTTTAATTCGATTAACATCGACGTCTATTTCTCCTTTTCTTTCTTGCCAAATATCTGCCCCTTTTTGATTTTAACTTTGCTGCCATCTTTTAGTGTAATCGACAGGGCTTTATAACTTCCGGAAACCACCTGCTCTCCCTCTTCGAGGCCGGAAAGAATTTCAATGTTCGTATCATCACTGATGCCCGTCTTTACCGGCACAGCGTGTGCGATGCCCTTTTCAACAACAAAAACGACTTCCCTTTTCTTATTTGCCTTTTTGTTGGTTTCAGCGGATTTCTCTTTTGCGTTCTTGCCTGAATCTTCCTTTACAGCTCTCATAGTTACGCATTGGATAGGAACGTTGAGAACATCCTTGTGCGTATCGGTGATGATATCAATAGTAGCTGACATACCCGGGCGTAGATTTTTAACTTGCGTCGTAACTGCAATTTTTACTTCAAAATTTGTAACCTGTTCCTGTGTTCCTTTCCCGCGGGTTGTCGCCTCGTGAGCGATTTCGGAAACCCGCCCGTTAAAAACAGTGTCCGGGATGGCATCGATTTCGATTTTTGTTTTATCATTCAGGCTCACAAGAACAACATCGTTCTCATCGACTTCTGCCAAAACTTCCATCTGACTAAGGTCGGAAACCGTCATAATTGGATCAGCTTGAAACTGTGAACCAACAGCGATTTCTCCTTGTTCCTTAAAAAGTTTTGTGACTGTTCCATTTATTGGAGCAAGCAGGCTTGTTTTATCAAGGTCATCCTGGGCTTGCCGCAGCGATGCCTGGCTTTGCTGCAGCTTACTTTGCGCCAGTTGCATATTTGCTTCTGCGGCATCAAGATCAGCCTGGGTGGTTAAGTTTTGATCAAAAAGCTCTTTTGTGCGCATATAATCTGCCTGGGCTTTTTTTAATGATGCCTGGCTCGATTGAACGCCTGATTCGGCCTGTTCGACCAAAGCGACATAACGCATTCGATCCAGTTGAACGAGCAACTGCCCTTTTTTAACATAATCCCCCTCTTCAACCAGAATTTGTCTTATCTCCGACGATATTCTTGCTGAAATCTGTACATCCAATTCGGGTTGAACATATCCGGAACCGGAGACAGTTCTTGTAATATCGCCGCGGGTAACTTTTACAGTGTTCACTTTTACGACATTTCCACGACTTTTTTTCAAATTTAGAAACACCATTACTGCAACGACAATGACGACGCCGATGAACAGAAACATCTTTGCTTTTTTAGACATTCACTTTCTCCATTTTTTAAACCGAATTTTCTGACAAGACATATCGTTTCTTACCCCTCGATCAACCAGAAAGCATAACTGCGCACAAATTGATCATCTATGTGAACCTCGGCAATCCACCGTCCCGCGGGAGATGAATTGGTTGTGTCGATAAAGAAATGTGTAATGGCTTTGCCTGTTTTCGAGTTAAAGCTTTCAGTTATGTCGGAAACCACATTGTCGGAAGGATCAAGCCAGATAATCTGCACTTTGTGATTTCCCGGGACATTCCCCCAACTGAGCCATAAATAAACAATGTCATCCGGGAAAAAATCATTGTCAATCCCGGTTGGTTTATTCTCAAAAATCCCGGAACAAATAAAGCCTTCTATGATTTCCGCCTCATCACTTCCAGGTTCCAGGCTGCTGCTTCCCTGACCTTCGGTTTTATCACAGGAAATAAAGACAACAGCCAGCAAAGGTAATAAAATCCCTGCTAAAATGCCTCTGGATATTTTCATTTGATGATCCCCATCGCGGCTTCCAACCGAGCTTTGGCGACTTGTGCATCGTGTTCCGCCTGGACATAGTCACTTTGCGCCCGTGTCAACTGAACCTGAGCATCCGTAACGTCAAGTTCCGTGCCGGCCCCTACGCGACGTTTCTCTTGCTGTAATCTCAAGTTTTCTTTTGCAGCGTCAATGTTTTCTCTCTGAATATCTAAAATTTCTTTGAATGCTTCCAATTCCAAAAAGTGTTGCTTAACCTGCGCGACGATCTGGCGCTTTTGTTCAGCCAAATTTTCCACAGCCATTTGGTAGTTTAAGGTTTCCCGCTGAATTTGCGCTTTATCCCGCATTCCATTAAATAAATTTAAATCCATTTGTAAACCAAGACTTGCGCTGTAATCCTCATTCAGCTTGGTTGAATAGACCCGGCTGCGTTCATCATTGCTTCTTGTATAGGAAACACTCGCATCCAGGGAAGGATAGTACTGAGCTTTTGCAGCGCGCTTGCTGTACAAATAATTTTTAACTGTCAGTTCCAATGATTTAATCTGCGGATTATTTTCAATGGCGATATTGACCGCATCATCAAACTTGTACTCAAAAAATACAGGCGCTGAGGTTTCCTGAATGATTTCAACACTTGTGTTCGGGTCCCATCCCAGGGCGTTGTTAAGATTTGCCTTGGCAAACTCGACATTATTTTTCTGGGTAATATAATTCCTTTTATTCGATCCCCAGTTTACTTTGGCTTGATAAACTTCAGCCTGGGAAGAAATGCCGATGTCCATCATTGTCTTGGCACGATCGACCTGGTCCTTGGCCAACTTCACCGCGTCGTTATAAACTTCTTCAAGTTTCTCAGCTTTCGCCAGCTCAAAAAAAGCAACCTTGACGTTTTGAACAACCGCTTGTCTTGTACTCAACATGTCCTGCTCGGATGCATCCCTGTTTGCCTTGGCTTGTTTCAGCTCATTAATACTTCTGCCAAAATCAAAGATTTGTTGATTCAGACTGATTCGTGCCTGGTTAAAATTCCGATCCGTTCTGTCCTGAAAAGTTGATCGCTGCTCATAAATGTATTTTCCTGTGGCCGGGTTATAATCCACAGGGACATCTTGCTTTATGAGTCGGGCTCCCTGAATATACTTTCCCGAACTGAAGGAAGCATTGACTGAGGGCAAAAAGTTTGAGCGCGCTGTCATGACATTTGCCTTGGCAACCAGATGCTGCCGGGCTGCATTGCGCAAAGAGGAATTGTTTTTCAATGCTATTTCAATACAATCTTTTAGAGAGAGAACTTTGGTTTCCTGAGCTACTGCGAAATGCACACCCATAAAAAGGAAAATCATCGAGAACAGCAGCCGCATTATTTTTGTCATTTTTGCATACTCCACTAATTTATTTACAATCTTGATTTTCAAAATATTTTACCATTTTTTCAATTTGTGAAGACCTATCCCCCGAACATGCTCCCCAAAGCCGCCTGTGCAACGTACCAGACAACATAAACCAAAACAACCCAGGGCCACACTTTCTTGGTATCGAGTTTGCTCACCACTGCAATACCGATGGAAAGGACGACAATAGCCCAGATATTGAACAATTCCACCTGCATGAGCATCTTGTATAAAAATGTGGTTTTCTGGTCATCGGGAAGAAATGTGGCCAGGCTGAAATGAACATTCATGGTTTGTTTGGAAAGCATAATCGGCAGTTTGATCAAAAGGCCGATCGTTGTAATAAAATAGCGGTAAACATTGACCCCCAACATCTGCGCATAGCTCGCCTGTGCACCCAGGACTATATTTGAGACAAACAGCCAGATTGCCGCCCAGATAAAAATTCCGAGCGCTGTCGTTACCGTTACTCCGACAAACATCCTTAGGCCCATACTTGTTTGGATACGATTGAGCACAGTATCAATCTGGTCCTGTGCTGCTCCCTTGCTCTCCATCATTTGCTGAACGCGCGTTACAGTCTCCTGAATAATGACCGGTTTGGCCAGGTATGTAAATAGGAGCATCAGGAGAATAATAATAATAGCGGGTACAAGCCAATTAGGTTTTGCGCCAATCGCTTCCGCCGTTCTCCCCGGAGAGGTGAATACGCCGACAATTCGGCTCAACAATCCCATTTGCGGGGATTGCGCATTTTCAGTTAATTCCGTTTCATTCATTTATGATTCCTTTAAATTAAAACTGTAACCGCCAGCCCTGCCCCCTTGTTTTTAAGATGTTCTGATTCATTCCATGATTTGAGGCCTATTCAAATAGAAGTTTATCGAAATGAAATGATTGATGTGATTCAGCATAGAAACATTATAATAATTACAAGCAAAGACGAATAATGGAGACAAAAGTTTCGGCAAACATTACATTATCAATTTAACCATTTCAGGGAACTGCTTATTTCGATAATTTTGCATCATTAAGCCAGACAAGTTATCAAAAAAGAGCCTTCAAAACATAAAGAGGTACACCATGATGCAATTAAAATTCAATTAAATTCTGAGCTGCGCGAATGAATCAATAACAGGAACGCCACATTTTGCCAACTTGTATTTCGGATGATGTCCGCCGGAAAATAAAACACAATCCACCTGAATTTCACGCGCTACCTCAAAATCATGGAGAGTGTCGCCGATGAACAGCACTTTGTCGGGGGAAAAAGAAAGAGCGCGCATATATTTTTTTGCGAGTCCAACCTTACTGCTTGCATAATGGTGATCCAGACCGATCAAATCGACAAAGTATTCAGATAAATCAAAGTGGTCAATACAAGCACGCAGCAATTTGATGTCAGCCGCCGAAAGAATGGATTGGGTCATTCCCCTTTGTGCATTTGTTTGCAGAACTTTGAGAGCGCCGGGTTGCAGCCGGCATTCTTTCCATCGCTGCCAATAGATTTCCATAAATTCCGTGCCTACTTTTTCAAAAGGCATAACCGAAAAATCAAAACCAATACGCTGATAATAATCTTTGACCGGAAAATCAAAAACCTTGTGATAGGTTTCCAGGGTCAGCCGTGGTTTGCCATATTTTCCGAGAAGGGAATTAATAATATCGACGCACAGCCATGCATCGTCTATCAAAGTTCCGTTCCAGTCCCAAATAATGTGTTTGTATTTTGCCAATTTGCAGATCCTTTTTTTTTATTCAAAGAAAATAGCAATTTTTTTTCAATTTTGCTTGCACTGATTTAATCTTGTTGATTATTATCCCTGAAATAATTAATATCCCTGAAATAAATTTTTTATCTTATTTTATTGAAAGAATCGAAAAATGGAACACAGAATATTGGCCAGGGCAAAAGACCTCTTTGTTGTCATGCTCGTTCTATTGCTGCCCGGCTTGTTTGTCGGCACAAAGTCCGCTCAATGCGGCACGTGTTCTTGTTTTTCCGTCGAAATTTTTCCGTTTGTAAAGGAGCACACCCACGGTGCGACGATTGTCGAACTGGGCAACGGGGATCTGCTGGCCGCCTGGTTTCAAGGCTCAGGAGAACGCTGGGCTGATGACGTACGAATTATGGGTGCCCGTCTGCACCGCGGCGAGGACAAATGGAGTCAGCCATTTGTGATGGCCGATGTTCCGGGTTTTCCTGACATCAACCCTGTTTTGTTCATTGACCAAAAAGACAGGTTATGGCTTGTCTGGTACACTGTAATTGCCAATCAATGGTCCACTTCTCTGCCAAGATACCGCATCAGCGAAAATTATATGCAGCAGGAGGGACCGCCGGAATGGCTTTGGCAGGACGTCATTCTTTTCAAACCCGGTGATAAAACGGAGCGCGGAATTCAACCCAACGATCGCTTTGTAAAATCCGTTGAACGGCAAGTCAAAGAATATTCAAACTATTTAGCGGAAACGACGGGTTCGTCGGTTGTGCAGGAAGTCTTGCTGAAAAAATGGCGAGATGAACTGCTCTCCAAAGCGCGCGGAGAAGACATGATGCGCCGCGGCACACTTTACAGCTCTGATGGAAAAAACGTCAATAAAAAAATGGGGTATCCCTATTTCCGGCGCATGGGCTGGCAAACAAAAAACAAGGCTATTCTGATTGGTGAAAATCGCATTATCATTCCTTTTTATTCCGACGGATTCAGTTTTTCCATCATGGCAATAACAGACGACGGCGGAAAAACGTGGCAGTTCAGTGAACCCCTCGTTGGTCCGGGAAATATCCAGCCCTCCATTGCCATAAAAAAAGACGGGGCATTAGTAGCTTACATGCGCGACAACGGGCCGCCGCCACAACGCCTGATGAAAAGCTACTCAACCGATGATGGCATGACCTGGAGTCCGGTGCGGGATTCTCAATTGCCCAATCCAGGTTCGGGAGCAGATATTGTGACACTAAAAAACGGCCACTGGGTTCTTGCTTATAATGATACAGAGGACGGCCGCTATTCTCTTGCCGTGTCCGTCTCAACTGACGAGGGAAAGACGTGGCCTTATACACGCCACCTGGAGCTGGATACAAGGGACAAACACATCGCCACATCAAGCGCATATCCGTCAATCATTCAGGGACGGGATGGCACATTGCATGTTGTTTATAGTTTTCATCGTAAGGATCGCAAAGGCGGCCCGAACGAAACGATAAAGTATGCGCGCTTTAGCGAAAAATGGGTGATGGAGAAAAAAGAGTAACTCATTTTTATTTATTTGGAAACATTATATTCACAGAGGTTAAATTTTGATTAAAAACAACTTTTACACAATCGACCGACTACCCCCGTATGTCTTTGCCGAAGTCAACGAGGCGAAAATGATCGCCCGCCGTGCAGGGGAGGATATCATCGACCTGGGAATGGGAAATCCTGATTTGCCGACACCTGAGCCCATTGTTGAAAAGCTGGTGGAGGCTGTGCATAATCCGCGCAATCATCGCTATTCGGCTTCGCGCGGGATCACAGGGTTGCGAAAAGCCATCGCAGAGCATTATGCCAATCATTACAATATCAAACTTGACCCGGAGACTGAAGCCATCGCAACCATCGGTGCGAAAGAGGGGTTGGCACATTTGGCGCTGGCAATTATTGCGCCCGGCGATAAAGTGCTCGTCCCGAATCCAACATACCCGATTCATGCTTATAGCGTTATCATTGCGCACGGAGATTTGCACTCGATTCCTCTCACAAGTGCAGAGCAATTTCTGTGCGACCTGGAAAAGACGTTTTTTCAAGTCTGGCCAAAACCGAAATTACTGATCGTTTCCTTTCCTCACAATCCTACAACTATTGATGTTGACCTGGATTTTTTCAAAGAACTGGTGCGCTTTGCAAAAAAGAATAATTTGATAATTATTCACGATTTTGCTTATGCAGACATAACGTTTGACGGATATGAGCCGCCAAGCTTTTTGCAGGTTCCGGGCGCAAAAGACGTGGGAGTTGAGTTTTATTCCATGTCAAAAAGTTTTAGTATGGCCGGCTGGCGTGTCGGGTATTGCGTCGGCAATCCGAAAATTGTTGCCGCACTGGCGCGCATAAAAAGTTACCTGGACTATGGTATTTTTCAGCCGATTCAGATTGCTGCCGTTACGGCTTTGCGTCACTGTCTTCATGATGTGCCGGGCATCGCGGAAACGTATCGAGCCAGGCGCGACTGTTTGATCAGCGGGCTGGACAGAATCGGCTGGCATATTGAACCGCCCAAAGGCACAATGTTTGTCTGGGCGAAAATTCCCGATCAATTCCACGGCATGGGAAGTATCGAGTTTTCCAAGATGCTGATTGACAGAGCCAAAGTTGCCGTGTCTCCGGGAATTGGCTTTGGAGCCTTGGGGGAAGGATTTGTCCGCTTTGCATTGGTGGAAAATGAACATAGGATCAGACAAGCAATCCGGGGAATTAAAAGTGTGTTGCAGGAGAAGGAATAGCACTACAGCGCAAGATAAACTATTGATGACTATTTTATCCAATCATGTCATTCTGAAAGACTCTTGTTAGATATGCAATGAAATTAAGAAAATACTATTTACAGATTTGTCCTTACAAGATTCCTGCTGAATGACACGATGTTTTCGTTATCGTTAAAAATATTTACTGACCTCAATATATCATTTTGAAAGTTGCGCTGTCGTGATAGTAAACAAATCAGATATTAAATCGTCTTTGCATCGATCGGCCGATGAGTGCAACTAGAAAAGCTTTCAACAATGCTCCGGGCAAAAAAACAATGGCGCCGACCAAAATGATATGAAATAGCGAAACCGTCTTGCCCACTCCCAATTTGAGCGCAAAATAAAGCCACACATCGCCAAAAACAAGGACAAGGATCAAGCCAAAGAGTGCGCTGCCCAAAAGGCCGGAAAATGAAAGTGATTTTTTGCTGCGCATGCGCAATCCGGCAACGACGTATGCAGCCAGCGGCAAGCTGAGTAAATAGCCAAAAGTGGGCTGGAGAACATAGCCAATGCCACCCCCATTGGCAAAAACAGGTAATCCCGCAAGGCCAAGAATAAGATAGGCAATCTGGCTCAACGCAGCGTATTCCGGCAACAAGATCATGCCACTCAGCACGGTGAATAAGGTTTGCAAAGTAAGCGGAACAAGTGGAAATGGAATTTTTAAAAAAGCGCCGATTGCTGTAAGCGCCGTAAAAAGTCCGGCAAGGACAAGGTTTTTGGTCAGGATATCAATTTCTCCTTTTTGTCGTTTCCGCGTATTTATAGCAGGAATCCATTAAAAAGCGACCGGACAAATGCCCGACAAGAGTATTCCGGTAATCAATGTATTAAAA
>Ga0114931_10008106_pt1 | contig 12754 bp, 13 predicted proteins | sample 2SBtaG_FD_89579 | JGI IMG/M metagenome (GOLD analysis project Ga0114931, IMG submission 89579) | Deep subsurface microbial communities from Kolumbo volcano to uncover new lineages of life (NeLLi) - 2SBTROV14_V59a metaG | ecosystem: Environmental > Aquatic > Marine > Volcanic | place: Kolumbo...
CACCGCGCGGTGGAGTCCCGACTGGAGCAGCATATCGGTCACGCCGACCGCGAACGAGGTGCCGACGAAGAGCGCGAAATCCATCCCGGCCGCGGCGCCCTGGACACGCTGCCATTGGTAGTCGTGATGGTCGTCGTAGCACTCGTCGAACCACAACACATGCTGGCGCAACAGACCGTCGCAGACCGGGCAGCGGGGCAGGGTGAGCGCCGACGGATCGGCCTCGAAGCGGTGCATGTCCACCTCCGCACGCCGCATCGAACCCGCGGGTGCGGCGTTGACACAGCCGCTGGTGGTGCAGCGCACCCGGTCGGCGCTGCCGTGGACCTTGACCAGGCGCTCGCTGCCGGCGCGTTCGTGCAGCGGGTCGACATTCTGGGTGATCAGCACGAAGCGTCCGCCGCGTTCGACGTGCCAGCGTTCGATCGCGGCGAGCGCGAAATGGGCCGGGTTCGGTTGCTTGTCGAGTACCCGATCGAAGCGCTCCATATACCAGCGCCAACTCCCCACCGGATCCTCGCGAAAATAGCGAAAGGTCCCGAGTTCGGTCACGTCGCGGTGCCAGACCGCGTCCGGATCACTGCCGCGAAACGTCGGTATGCCGCTCGCCAGACTGACCCCGGCGCCGCTCACCACCACCAGATAGCCCTCGCCGAGATCCTTGAGCGATCCCGCCAGGGCATGCGCCGCATCGTCCATCATAAGCACCTCTTGCTCGTCGTGCCGAGTATTCGCGAGGGTAGCGTTCGAAGTCTATCGAATTCTTGGCGAGACGATCCCGGCAAGGGCTTGGAATTCAGGGCCGCGGACATCCACGGCCGGATCGATGCCCTGAACGATCATGAACCCGCGGGTAGCGCTTCGCGCCGGGTATACAGCGTGTACACCGAGGCGCGCGCATCGCCGAGCGCCCTGGTGAGCAGTTTACGCGCCCTTTGGCCGAGTTCGCCGTCGAGCAGTGCGGCATAGAAGCGTGCATAGAAGGCGTCGGGGGCGACCCGCACCTGGTAACGCAGCGTTACCGCTCCCGGCACGCGCGCGACGCGGTAGTCGATCTGCGCGGCCTCGCCGGGGGCAATCCGGGTGTCGAATTCCTCGCGGCTCAGGTCGAGCGGGACGCGGCGCGCGATCAGCAGTTGCCGCACGCTGCCGGCGATGGCCTTGCCGGCGGCGTCGAGCTGCGCGATCTCGGCCGTGACCGCCGGCGTGACGTAGGTCGGAAAGCGGTGTCCGGTGCCGGTGTTACGCAGCCGCAGCCGCGCCGCGATCCGCGTGCCGTTCATCTTGGGCGGCCGGGTCTCGATGGTGACGCCGCGCGCGACCATTTTGCGGTCGTGGATCCCGCGCCACCGGTGTCGCCGGTCGGGCATGTGACAGGACTGGCAGGAGACGCCGCGGGCAGGGTAAGGGCTGGCGCGCCATTCGGCGACGGTGTTTTCCAGCAGCTTGCCGTTGAGCGCGAAACCGCCGGCGTCGAACTGGTGGCACGCGCCGCAAAAGCGCGAGTCCTCAAAAGCCGCTTGCGCGCGCCAGCCGCGGTGCGGGAGCAGGCGTGCACCGGTCGCGTCGGGTGCCGAACCGTCGCGCCGTGGTGGTCCCACCCAGCGATAGCCGCGCACATGGCAAGCCGCGCACACCAGCCCTGAACCATGCAGCCCCGGCGCGAGCGTTCGGCCCGAAACCGCCCGGTCGAGCGCGGCGCCGAGGCTTCGGGCCTGTTCGGCGAGCGGCGCATGGCAGTCGAGGCACACCTGGCGGCCTTGCGCATCCCACGCGACCAGTTGCCCGAGCATTCCCGGCCCCATCGCCTGCGCGTGGCGGCTTCCCTTCCAATCCTTGAGTTGTGCCGCGTGGCACGTCCCGCAGTCCTCCGGGCGCAGCCCGGTTGCCGCAACGCCCGCCGGCGGCTCGCCTTGCGCCGCGAGCGGCCGCGCCCAGTGGCGATCGAGAAATGCCTGAATCGGGTCGGCCTGCGCCGAGCCGGTGATCGCCCAGCACAGCAGCGCGAGAAACCCGCCGCGAACGGCAGTATTCACTGTCGTCCGCCTTGATCCGCGATCGGGATTAGGATTCGACGCCCGCGACCGCGACAAAATGGCCGTTGGCCGCGCCCTCGCGCAACGCCTTCGCGGCCTGATACTCCGGTGATTCGTAAAATGCCTTGGCCTGTTCCATGCTTGGAAACTCGACCAGCACCACTCGACCGGGTTGCTGGTCACCCTCCAGGGTCACCGTCTCACCGCCACGGGCGAGAAAGCGACCGCCGAATTTAGCGATCGCCGCCGGGGAATGTTTCATGTACTCGCGGTAGCGCTCCGGGTCGGTGACCTCGACGCGCACGATCAGATAGGCGCTCATTCAGTTACTCTCCGGCAAGGCGCGCGACGAAATATCGCGCGCTCATCAAATCGAGATGCCCGCCGTCGCCGTTCTTGTACAAGGTGATGTCATCGGTCGAGCGGGTCGGGGCGACGCGGCACATATCATAGAGATCCGCCTCGACGTCACCGGGAGTCAGCGCGCCGGACGCGATCGGCAGAATCAACTCGCCGATCTCGGCGAGGGTGGTATCGCGACAATCGACGAACACCCGCGCGCGGCGCATCGCTTCGTCGTCGCACTCGCGCATGGTGGGCGTATAGGCGCCGACCAGATCGAGATGCTGGCCGGGGCGCAGCCAGCGGCCCCGGATGATCGGTGCCTCGGTCATGGTCGCGCAACACAACAGATCGGCGCGAGCGACCGCGGCCTCCAGGTCGGCGCTGACCGCGTAGTCGACCCCCGGCGCCGGCGCGGCCGCGGCCAGTGCCTCGGCCCGGGCCGGCGATCGGTTCCAGATCGTGACGCGGCGGATCGAGCCCAGCACCTCGCAGTGGGCGCGGATCAAATGTGGCGCCATCGACCCCGCGCCCACCATCAGCAGTTCGGCGCAGTCGGGGCGCGCCAGCAGGCGCGCGCCGAGCGCGGAATCGGCGGCGGTCTTCCAGTAGGTGAGTTCGGTGCCGTCGAGGGCCGCGAGTGGACGCCCGTCGTGGCCGTCGAAGAGCACGTAGACGCCCTGTATAGACGGAAGCCCGGCGCCGCTATTGCCGGGAAAGATGGTAACCAGCTTCGCGCCCAGCCCTTCGCCGCGCCGCCACGCGGCGCGGATGAAAAGGTGGTCGTCGCCGCCGTCCGCCGCGGGTTGGTCGAGCAGCATATCCTCAAGCGCGTCGGTCGGTGCTCGATGGGCGGCGCACAAGGCGTCGGCGAGCGTGGTGAAGGACGCGCAGGCGCGCATCCGGCCACTATCGTAGAGTTCCATGGGTGGGTTCCGTGGTTCCGGGGTTCAGGGTTCCGAGGTTCGGGGTTCAAGCTCCCGATTGCGCGAAAATACTGCCTGCGTTCTAGGCATCGCGAACCAACACCACGTGGAGGCGCCGCGGGCCGTGCGCCCCGACCTGCAGGGTCTGCTCCACGTCGGCGGTCTTGGACGGTCCGGAGATCAGGTTCACGGTGCGCGGCATCTCGTCGAACTCGGCCCGCAGCCGTGCCCAGGCGTCTTCCAGATAGCGCACCAGGCGCGTCTCCGGCAGCACCACGATGTGATCCTCGGGCAGGAAATTGAGCGTGGTGGGGTTATCGGGACTCGACAACAACACCGCGGTGCCGGTCTCCGCGATCCCCGCGAAGGCCATCGCGACGCTGACCCGATCGTCACCGGTCGCCGCGCGCCGTTCAACGGACAACTCGTTCGACCAGGGGACCGAGTTCAGCCACGGATCGGGCGCGACCAGCAGTTGCCGGCCGCACTGGAACTCCGAAAGATGCGCGCTGATCAGTATCGCGAGTTGCACCACGTCGGCGGCGCGCGACACCCGGCCGCCGGCGGCCGTGAGTTTGGTCGTGAAACACGCGGCCAAACCCTCTTCCGCCAGCGCCGGGAGGGCGTTCGGCCGAGGCTCGGTGAGCCGCGCTTCGAGGCCCGCCGCGATGCTTTCCGCGAGCGGTTCGTCGCGTTGCAGGGAATGACGCACGCTGGCCAGGATCCGTTCGCGTGCGCCGCTCATCGTGCGTCGCCCCGGCTACGCATCCAGGCCGACTGGAAGGTTTCGCCGGCCGGCGCCGGGAGGTCGCGCGCGCGCGTCCAGCCCCCGGCCAACGGCAGGCTGGCGAACCTCCCGCGGCGGCGCCCCAACCAACCCAGCGTCGCCACGCCGAGTTCGGTGGCCCAGCGGTACAGATTCGGTCGCCGCGCGAGATACGCCCACAACCGCAACGCGAGGCGCGCGCGCGGCGGGTCGAGACCTTCCTCAAAGACCCGGGTGCGCAGATCGCGCAGCAGTTCGGGCAGCGGGATCCCCATCGGGCACATCTCCTGGCAGCGGCCGTTCAAGGTGCAGGCGTTGGGCAGATCGCGGGCCTCGTCCAGGCCGACCATCAGCGGGGTCAGCACCGAACCCATCGGCCCCACGTAGACCCAACCGTAGGCGTGGCCGCCGACCGCCTGGTAGACCGGGCAATGGTTCATGCACGCGCCGCAGCGGATGCAGCGCAGCATCGGGCGGAATTCGTTGCCGAGCATCCGCGAGCGGCCGTTGTCGATCAGCACCACGTGGAATTCCTCGGGGCCGTCGCGATCGGCGGCACGGCGCGGGCCGGTCGAGAAGGTCGTGTAGCAGGACATTTCCTGGCCGGTGGCGCTGCGCGCCAGCACCCGCAGCAGCGAGTTGGCGTCTTCCAGGGTCGGTACCACCTTGTCGATTCCGGTGGTCACGATGTGTACCCGCGGCAGGGTGTTGGTGAGGTCGCCGTTGCCTTCGTTGGTGACGATTACCGTGGATCCGGTTTCGGCGATCACGAAGTTGGCGCCGGTGATCCCCACGTCGGCGGCGAGAAAACCCTTGCGCAATACGGTGCGCGCCTCGTTGACGATCGCCGGTACCTCGGTGACCCGCTCGGTGAGCCCGAGCTTGGCGTGATGGGCATGGAACAACTCGGTGATCTGATCCTTGGTCTTGTGCACCGCGGGCGCGATGATGTGACTCGGCGGCTCCTTGGCGAGCTGGATGATGTACTCGCCGAGATCGGTTTCGAGCACCTCGAATCCAGCCTCTTCCAGCGCCCCGTTGATGGCGATCTCCTCGCCCACCATCGACTTGCCCTTGGTGATCCGCCGGGCGCCCGCCGCGCGGCAGATCTCGACCACGATGGCGCGCGCCTCGGCCGGGGTCTCGGCCCAGTGCACGTGGCCGCCGCGCGCCTCGCATTGCCGTTCGAAACGCTCCAGGTAGAAGTCGAGATTCTGTAGGGTGTGTTCCTTGATCTCGCGCGCCGCCGCGCACAGCTCCTTCCATTCGGGCAGCGCCGCGACCGCCGCCTGGCGCTTGGCGACGAAGCCGCCCTCGGCCTTGGCCATCGCCCGGCGCAGCGCCGCGTCGCCGAGCGCGCGGCGCGCCCTGGCCTTGAAGTCATGGGCGGTGGACTTCATGCGGCCGGCTTCGGCGCGGGTGCGACGCTCGCGCGTGCCTCACCTATCGGCGCCACTTCAGCGGCCATTCCGGCAAGCACCTCGGCCGCGTGGTAAACGTGCAACTCGCGTCCTTCGCGCTGGGCCCGACCGGCGATGTTCATCAGACAGCCGAGGTCGCCGCCGAGCAGCGTATCGGCGCCGGTCCCGCAGGCACACGCCACCTTGTCGCTGACCAACCGCTCCGAGATCGCCGGATACTTGACGCAGAAGGTGCCGCCGAAACCGCAACACACGCCGCGATCCTTCATCTCCTCGATGCGCAGGCCCGAGACGCTCGCGAGCAGCCGCCGGGGCTGCTCGCGCACCCCCATTTCACGCAGCCCCGCGCACGAGTCGTGATAGGTGGCGCGGGCCTCGAAACGCACGCCGGGGACCTGCTCGAAGCCACGCACATCGACCAGAAAGCTCATCAATTCATGGGTGCGGGCGGCCAGCGCGCGGGCTCGTTCCGACCACTGCGCGTCGGCCGCGAACAGCTTCGGATAGTGCTCTTTGAGCATCCCGCCGCACGACCCCGAGGGCGCGACCACGTAGTCGTAGCCGTCGAAAATTTCGATCATGCGTCGCGCCAGCGCCCGCGCGTCGGCCGCGTCACCGCTGTTGTAGGCCGGTTGTCCGCAGCAGGTCTGGGGCGTCGGCACCTCCACCTCGCAGCCCGCCGCCTCGAGCAGTTTGACCGCCGCGAAGCCGATGCCGGGGCGCATCGTGTCGACCAGACAGGTAATCAGCAGCGCGACCCGCGGGCGGGTCGGCGTCGGGACGGGATCGGTCATGATCCCCTCTGGCATCGCGCCAAGGTGGCGCGCGGTATCACGAATCGCTGAGTCAAGCTGTTTTCCCCCCGAGATCCGGACGCAAGGATTGCGTGAGCAGTATAGCGTTTCGTCGCCGATTCGCCCTAGGCGAGCCCCTGCCGTCGTTTCGCGCGCGGCGCGATTGCGGGTATCCTTGGACGATATTTGGTGCCTGGAGCAACAACGGATGGCGCAACGCAAGGCCAGCGTCGAGCGGGTCACGCGTGAGACCCGAATCGAGTTGAGTCTGAACCTCGACGGCGACGGCGCGTCGCAACTCGATACCGGACTGCCGTTTCTCGATCACATGCTCGAACAGATCGCCCGCCACGGTCTCATCGACCTCCGGATCAAGGCCCGCGGTGACCTTCACGTCGACGCCCATCATAGCGTCGAGGATATCGGCATCGTGTTCGGGCAGGCGCTTGGCCAAGCGGTCGGCGACAAGGCCGGCATCACCCGCTACGGTCACGCCTATGTACCGCTCGACGAGGCGCTCTCAAGGGTGGTCGTGGATCTCTCGGGACGCCCGAGCCTGCACTATCGGGTCGCGTTCCCGCGCGCCCGGATAGGCGACTTCGACGTCGATCTGGTGCGCGAATTCTTCCAGGGGCTGGTCAACGCGGCGGCCTTGACCCTGCATATCGACGCGCTCCACGGACTCAACGCGCATCACATCGCCGAGACCGTGTTCAAGGCCTTCGGACGGGCGCTGCGCATGGCGCTCAGCGCCGATCCGCGCCATTCCGGCGTGCCGTCCACCAAGGGCGTGCTGTAGGGCGCCGAGCGGCCATGACCCGTCAACGGATCGCCGTCATCGACTACGGTATGGGTAATCTGCGCTCGGTCGGCAAGGCGCTGGAGCACGTCGCCGGCGCCGACAGCGAGGTCGTGGTGAGCGGCGATCGCGACGTAATTGCGGCGGCCGAGCGGGTGGTATTTCCGGGTCAGGGGGCGATTCGCGACTGCATGGCGGCGTTGCGCAGCCACGGCCTGGCCGGCACCCTCGTCGCGGTGATCGCCGAGCGCCGGCCGCTGCTCGGGATCTGCATCGGCCTGCAGGCGCTGCTCGAGAGCAGCGAAGAGCACCGTGAAACCGCGGGCCTCGCGCTGGTCGCGGGCGACGTGCGGCGCTTCCCGGCCGACATGCACGACGCGCGCACCGGCGAGCGCCTCAAGGTGCCGCACATGGGCTGGAATCAGGTCCGTTTCACGCGCCCCCATCCGCTGCTGGACGGGATCGACGACGGTACCCACTTCTACTTCGTGCACAGCTACTACGCGGTGGCCGCCGATCCACGGCTCGCGATCGGGCGCACCGAATACGGGATCGAGTTCACCTCCGCGATCGCGCGCGAGAATGTCTTCGCGGTTCAGTTCCACCCCGAAAAGAGCGCCGCCGCCGGGCTGCGGCTGCTGAGGAATTTCGTCGCATGGGACGGTCGGGAGTGAACATCGCGAACTCGGCAGCGGCAACCCGACGAGCAGATTTCTCCCGTTGGTCGAAATGACACACGTGGTGATGGCGAGCGCCGACACGCATTCATACAGGGTGCCAATACCCTGTCATTTCAAGCGCCAGCGAGAAATCTCCAACGTTCGCAGTACCGCAATCGTGTACGTATACCGGTCCCCGAACAAAGTGGCGGCGGCTGAACGACCGAACCCCTCGCCTTCGACCGATCAACCATCCAACAAGAGGCCACCATGACACGCACCGTCCACTGCATCAAACTTGGCCGCGACGCCGAAGGCCTGGATTTCGCCCCCTATCCCGGCGCGCTCGGCCAGCGGATCTTCGAGCAGGTCTGCAAGGAGGCGTGGCAACAATGGCTCGCCCATCAGACCATGCTGATCAATGAGAACAAGCTGAACCCGATGGACCCCGAGGCGCGCAAATTCCTCGCCACCGAAATGGAACGCTACTTCTTCGGCGAGGGCTCGCAACGCCCCGAGGGCTACGTGCCGCGCGAAGACGCCTGAAATACCGCCCCGCCTTGACTCGCTAACACGCGGCGGATTAAATAGCGGCCCTTCCGCAGGGCCAGGTAGCTCAGTTGGTAGAGCAGCGGACTGAAAATCCGCGTGTCGGTGGTTCGATTCCGCCCCTGGCCACCAAATCCCCTTCCAAAACCATCCAACAACGTCCATAAGCCCGTGTAAAAGCGGGCTTTTTTGTGCTACTCTTGTCCCACGTTGTCCACTGCCGTACACGTACAACCGCGCGGAAAATGGTACAACTTTGGGAACAACTTCGAGCGGGGATGTACAACTTTTTCCGGGAGGCACGAAATGGCGCTCACCGACACCGCGATCCGCAACGTGAAATTGAAGGCTCGGACCTTCGGTTTATACGATGGAAAAGGGTTGTATCTCGAAGTGACCCCAAAGGGTTCAAAGCGTTGGCGGTTCCGATACCGCCGGCCGGGTATCGGCAAGGAAAACCGCCTTTCGCTCGGCCTTTACCCCGAAATTTCCTTGAAGAAGGCGCACGCCAAGCGCGACGAGGCGCGGGCGCTGCTGGCCGATGGCGCGGACCCCGGCGATGCTCGGAGGGCCGCCAAGGAACACAAGGCGCAACTGGCCGCCGAAAGCTTCGAGGCCGTAGCGCGCGAGTGGTTCGAACGTCACCTGTCCAAGAAGGCGCCCGGCCACCGTGACAAGGTGGTGCGGCGATTGGAGCGCGACGTTTTCCCCTATCTGGGTCGCCGGCCGGTGGCGAAGATCAAAGCGCCTGAGATCCTGACCGTGGTTCGACGAATCGAGCGCCGCGGCGTGTTGGAAACCGCGCACCGCGCCTTGCAGAACATCGGCCAAGTGATCCGCTACGCCATCGCGACCGGGCGCGCGGAGGACGACCCGACCCCTGCGCTGCGCGGCGCGCTTCCGCCGGTAGCGCCCAAGCACATGGCCGCGCCCGTAGAACCCGCCGCTGTAGGGGCCATACTGCGCGCCTGCGACGCGTTCGAGGGTGGGCCGGTGGTAGCGGCCGCCATTCGCTTGCTGCCGCTGTTGTTCGCGCGTCCGGGTGAGTTTCGCACCATGCGCTGGGAGCACCTGGACCTTGAGGCGGCCGAGTGGCGATACACCGCCAGCAAGACCGGCACCGAACACCTGGTGCCGCTGGGTCGGCAAGCGGTGGCGATCATCGAGGACCTGCGTCCGTTGACCGGCCATCTGCCCGGCGGTTGGGTATTCCCCGGCGGCCGTACACCGCTGCGCCCGATGAGCAACGCCGCGATCAATGCCGCGTACCGTCGACTCGGCATCGACACCCGAACCGAATTGACCGGCCACGGCTGGCGAGCAACCGCGCGGACTCTGCTGAACGAACGGCTGAACTACCCGCCAGAAGTGATCGAGCATCAGTTAGCGCATGCGGTACCCGACACGCTGGGGCGCGCCTACAACCGGACCAAGTTCCTGAAAGAGCGCCGCGAAATGATGCAAGCGTGGGCCGACTACCTCGACACGTTGAAACATGGCGCTGACGTTGTGCCGATACACCGAAGCAAAGGGGCTTGAGCGCCGGGAGCCGAGGGAAACCGGGTCCCCTATCGAAAAGGCCGATACCCGGAATTGGCGCGGCATGGGGTCCCCGTGTGACTCATACAACACCGCGCAAATTTTTTTCAGTTACGCGGCGAGGTTGGTTTCATAACTGCCGGCTAGGCAGATCACCGAAAACCGGGCACCTTCACCCGGCCCGCCGGCGGTTTCTTTTCTGAAGGCTGCGCTCGGAAGGAGGTGCGGCATGACGATCAACACTCATCTAGCCCGGCATGGCAAACTGTTTCGAGACGTGGTTACCGAGGTTCTCGAACCACTGACGGCAGAAGACCTGCGCCGTCTAGCGCGGCCAGGGGTGGATACCACCTTGAAACGCTATGAGGCTATTGCGAACCGAGCGCTTGATCAACTCCCCGTCGATTCTAAAACAATGCGGAAATACACACTTCACAAGAAGGGTTTGATCGCTAACGCAATGCCTCCGCTCCGATATGTAAACGACGATCTGGATACCCGACTCTACGATCCTCAAACCTTGGGTCTTTCGCACATTCAATGTGACGCGATGGACGTGCTTATTTCGGCCCGCGCACTTCGGCAGATGTTGGCTGAACAACACCCGGTTAAGTTATTGCTGAGAGTGTGCATAAAATATGCGATGCGACTCGGCTTCTTAGTCGCGCGCCTGGAGGCAGAAACTGCAATCGAAACTTCCGATAAATCCCGATCGCGCAAGGCAACAAAAGCGCGCACGACCAGCGTTGAGACTCGCCGCGACTGTCTAGTAGAATTCGCCCATAAACATGGCTGGATGAAAGGCCACGCGCTGCCTAACGAAAAGCTGCGATCCCTCTTCGATGAACTGAGAACAGCGCATACGGAATACACCGCTGTCACAGACCGGACATTCCACCGTGACGCGAGGGCGCGCGGTCTAAAGTAACCGCTTTTGCATACCGACGTTTTCGCGCGTAAATGTCGATCTACCGACACTTTCGTACGAAAACGTCGATCGCCGATTCCTCGTTTGTTGACCATATCATTTTGCTCTCTATTCTAGCGATGTTCGTTGCCGCCGCTGGAGGTGCAAAATATGGCTACTCACGCAATCTTACGACTCCCCGAGGTTCAAAAGCGTACTGGATTGTGCCGTTCGGCAATCTATCAGCGCATGAGCGCCAGGACGTTTCCGGCCAACATTAAGCTCGGTGCGGGCGCGCGCGCCGCCGGCTGGATCGAGGAAGAAGTTTCAGACTGGATTGAGAAACAAATTGAGGCGTCACGCCAGCCGCGGCCCGCCGCGTGAGCACCAAGGCGCATCGACTAGACGCCCGAGCCATTCGCACTGCCAAAATCCTAGGCCACACACGCCGGCACATTGGCTGAGGGCGGCGCTATGGATATTTCAAATTGTCCGCACTGGCAAAAATGCAGCGCCCCGATTTGCCCGCTCGACTCCGATATTCACGACCGGCGCCACCTTCGAGGGGAGCCGATTTGTTTCTACCTCCGGGAGTACGTGAAAACGAGCGGGAAAGCGCGAATACGGGGGCGACTCACGACGGAATATGCCGAGGCGATAGGTAGAGTCTACCCCCGTGTCATCGCCCGCTGGCCTGACATTCGGCGGCAGTTGGAGCGGTCAGCGAAAACCGGATCGCGTCTTGGTAGGCAGCCGGTAAAGGCCTCAGCATGACAGCTCCGCGTGCCTGCCTGACTGCTGCGCTCGACTACGCGGGCCGCGGTTGGCGGGTAGTGCCGATCACGCCGACCAAAAAGCACCCGCTGATCCGGCGCTGGACAGAGAAGGCGAGCACTGAGCCACGCACCATCACGAACTGGTGGCGACGGTGGCCCGCGGCCGGCGTTGGGATAGCAACCGGGCGCGCGTCAGGTCTGTTCGTCCTCGATGTCGATTTGCCGGAGGGCGACCTGTCGCTCGCGGCACTGAGTGTAGGTGATATCACGCCCCCGCATACGCCAATCTCAGCAACGGGTGGCGGCGGTCAGCATCTCCTCTTCGCATGGCCTGAACCCTGCAACGTTGGTACCAGTGCGGGAAAGCTCGGGAAGGGTCTTGACGTACGCGGTGACGGCGGGTGCATCGTCGCGCCTCCAACCATTCACGAGAGCGGACGAGCTTACCGGTGGTTGATAGGCCCTGAAGTACCTCTCGCTGACGCGCCCCGTTGGCTCCTTGCGGCATTGTCGACGGCCCGTGCCCCACGAACCGCCGATCCGAGACTTCGATCTGTTGGCGACGCGATTCCGTTGAAGATGCGCAACTCCGAACTCACGAGCATCGGCGGCGAGCTTCGCGCTGCCGGATGGTCGCATCGGGACATTGAGCGGCGACTGCTTGAAGTGAATCATCGTCGATGCGAGCCGACACTGCCAGATCGGGAGGTTCTAGGCGTTGCGAGGAGCGTTGCCCAATATCCGGTCGGAGACAAGCCATTCCGCTATCGCTGGTTGGACTTGGTGCGCTCCGAGTCCGGGCCACGGTGTGGGGTTCGCCACATCCTCGATGAACTCAGCCGGTTTATGGACTTGGATGGCGGGCACTGTTTCCCGTCACAGGAAACGCTCGCGGTCACCAGCGGGCGATCCGAGCGAAATGTTAACGAACTGCTGAGCGAGGCCGAGGACAAGGGCTGGATCAGGACATTCAAGCACCGTGGGCGAGGACGAGCATGGGCGCAGCAGAGCTACATCGCCACGATCCCCGAGCACCTGAAGTTTCTTCTGGACCATAAGAGCGATGGTCCCGAACTTTGCGCAGTTTCCCTGTCGGAAAGTTCCGACTAACTCTACTTAACTGAAGTTTCTCCGTTTCATCATGCCACGAGCCGCATGATGGTTGCGATGAGAGGATTTCGGGCAGGTCTGAGCGGAGTCGAGCAACCGATATCGAAATCGGCCTTTCCGATCGCGTGAG
>Ga0114931_10008107_pt1 | contig 12753 bp, 10 predicted proteins | sample 2SBtaG_FD_89579 | JGI IMG/M metagenome (GOLD analysis project Ga0114931, IMG submission 89579) | Deep subsurface microbial communities from Kolumbo volcano to uncover new lineages of life (NeLLi) - 2SBTROV14_V59a metaG | ecosystem: Environmental > Aquatic > Marine > Volcanic | place: Kolumbo...
GGCGGACTGCAAGGCGAGGCGATGGTCGAGCGAGGTAAGAGCGGGTTACAAAGCCAACGAATCGATGGCCTGACGAATGATCGTAGCGCTGTCGTGAAGCGCGTTTTGTTCGTCGTCGTTGAGTTCCAGGGGCAGCGCGGTCAAGACGCCGTGGCCACCGAGCAAGTGCGGCAGCGAAACGGTGACGTCACGAACACCGGCCACCATCGGGTTCGGGCTGCAAACGGTCAAAATGGCGCGTTGATCGTCGATGATCGCTTCCACGATTCTCGACAAGGCACAGCCGATGCCGTAATAGGTAGCCCCCTTGCCGGCGATGATTTCATAAGCCGCTCGACGCACGCGCCGGTCGATCTCCTGTCGCGCTTCGTCGTCAAGGCTTATTCCGCGACGCTCTCCGAATTCCTGAAGCGTCATGCCGGCAATCGTGGCGGCTGACCAGGTGAGCACCTCCGAGTCGCCATGTTCGCCCACGACATAGGCGTGTACGTGTTGGGCGTCGACGCCGAAATGGCGACTCAACAGCGTGCGAAATCGCGCCGTGTCCAAGGCCGTTCCGGAACCGATCACCCGCGTCGAAGGAACCCCGGCGTCGGCGGCAAGTCGAGCCGCCAGGTGGGTCATCACGTCGACCGGGTTCGTGGCAACCACCAACACCGCTTCGGGGGCATGGCTGAGAGCTTGGGGGACGATCTCACGAAAAACGGCCGCATTTCGCGACAACAACTCGAGCCGGGTTTCGCCGGGCTTTTGCGAGACGCCCGCGGTAAGGATCACCACGTGGCTGCCGGCAAGATCGGCGTAATCTCCGGCCGTGATTCGTAGCGGATGGGCAAACGGCACGGCATGCAGAATGTCATTCGCTTCCGCCTCGGCACGCGTACGATTGCGATCCACCAGCACGATCTCTCGCCCGAACCCCTCGAGCACCATTGCATAGGCGGCGGTCGAACCGACCAACCCGCTACCGACAACGCCAACTTTCATGACCTAACTCCTCACGGTAAGAGGGCCGGTGTAATGAATCCGTAACGAGGTCGTGCAAGGAAAGCCAAGTTACGTCCGGCCAGCCCGGCCAAGGCGTTTTTCAACCTCCAACACATGGCGTGTGGTCCCGAGCACGGAGTCCGGGTTGAGACTCATCGAATCAATGCCGATTTCGACCAGAAACTCAGCCATCTCGGGATAATCCGACGGTGCCTGACCACACAAACCCGAGTGCCGGCCGTTGCGGCGGGCCCCCTCAACGGCCAAGCGGATCATTTCTTTGACGCCCGGATCGCGCTCGTCAAAATCGAAGGCGACCATCTCTGAGTCACGGTCGACGCCCAAAGTGAGTTGCGTCAAATCGTTCGAGCCGATGGAAAAGCCGTCGAACCGTTTTGCAAAGGCGTCGATCTGCACGACGTTGTTGGGAATCTCGCACATGACGTAGATCTCCAAACCGTTTTCGCCTTGCTTCAGGCCGTGCTCGGCCATGGTCGCCAACACCTTGTCGCCTTCCTCCACACGGCGGCAGAAGGGGATCATCAACTTGACGTTCGATAGGCCCATCTCGTCGCGAACCCGTTTCATCGCCGCGCATTCCAGCACGAAACCTTCGGCATAAGCGGGATGGGCATAGCGAGACGCGCCGCGGAAACCGAGCATCGGGTTATCCTCATCGGCCTCGAACCAGCGGCCTCCCAAGAGCGAGGCGTATTCGTTGGTCTTGAAGTCAGACATCCGCACGACCACCGGCTTGGGATAAAACGCGGCCGCGATGGTTCCCACGCCCTCGGAAAGCCGTTGAATGAAGAAATCGGCTGGGCTGTCATAATACTTTGCCAGCCGCTCGATCTTCTCGCGCTCCGTGTCATCCTCAATCCGCTCGGGGTGCAATAGCGCCATGGGATGGGCTTTGATCGATTCGTTGATGATGAACTCCATCCGCGCCAGACCGACCCCGTCGTTGGGCAGAAAACTTGTCTTGAAGGCGATGTCCGGGTTGCCCAGATTGATCATGATTTCCGTGGCCGGACGACCCATGCTCGCCAGGTCGGTTTCCTCGACCCGGAACGGAACCTCTCCGGCGTAAACACGTCCGACGTCGCCTTCGGCGCACGACACGGTAACCAGATCGCCGGAACGAATGGCCGAGGTCGCGTTTCCGGCTCCAACGACGGCCGGAATGCCCAATTCACGCGAGATGATGGCGGCGTGACAGGTTCTTCCGCCGCGGTTCGTGACCACGGCGGCGGCCGTCTTCATGACCGGTTCCCAGTCGGGCGTGGTAGTATCGGCCACGAGAATCTCGCCCGGTTGAAACTCGGCCAAGTGGGCGACGTCGGAAATCACCCGCGCCCGCCCCGAGGCAATTTTCGCGCCGACCGAACGGCCCTCGGCCAAGACGGTGCCGGCCTTGGCCGTAAGCTGATACCGCTCGAGGGTGGTCCCTTTTTTTTGCGAGGCCACGGTCTCCGGCCGGGCTTGGACCATGTACAACTCACCATCGATGCCGTCCTTGGCCCACTCCATGTCCATCGGTTTGTCGTGACCGGCCTTCCCACTGTAGTGCTTTTCGACCTTGATCGCGTAGTCGGCCAGCTTCAGCACTTCATCGTCGTCAAGGCAGTAGCGGGCCCGCTCTTCGTCCGAGGTGGGCACGTTTCGCGTGGCTTCGCGGGTGCGGCCTTGGGCGTAGATCATCTTGATTTTCTTGCTGCCCAGCGTGCGCCGCAACACGTGGCGATGACCTTCCTCGAACGTCGGCTTGTGGACGTAAAATTCGTCCGGGTCGACGGCTCCCTGCACGACGTTTTCCCCCAGCCCGTAGGCGCCGGTGATAAACACCACGTCGCGGAAACCGGTTTCGGTATCCAAGGAGAACATCACGCCGGAAGCGGCCAAGTCGGAGCGGATCATCTTCATCACGCCCACGGAGAGCGCTACCTTGAAATGGTCGAAGCCTTGGTCGATGCGGTAATGAATCGCCCGATCGGTGAACAGACTGGCGAAGCAACGCTTGCAGGCATCGAGATATTGCTCCTCGCCCTTGATGTTCAAATACGTATCCTGTTGGCCCGCGAAGCTGGCCGTGGGCAGGTCTTCGGCGGTGGCCGAACTGCGGATCGCCAGGCTCGTGTCCGGGCCGTATTCTTCGAGCAGCGCATGATAGGCCTTGAGCATCTGGGCTCGCATGTCGTCGGGAAGCGGCGCGCCGTAGATGATCGATCGTGCCCGCGCGCCGCGGCGGGCGAGATCCGCCATGTCGTCCGGCTTCAAGTCGTCCAGCGCGGCGCGCAGCGCGTCCCAGGCGCCGGCAGAACTCAGCATGTCGCGATAGGCTTCGGCGGTGATGGCGAATCCGTTGGGAACCTTGACGCCTTGCGGCGTCAGCTCGCGATACATTTCACCCAACGAGGCGTTCTTTCCACCGACCAACGGCACGTCGTTAATCGTGAGTTGACCGAAAAAGCGAACGTAATGTTTGGCATCACTCATGATCGATATCCTTTTGTGAATTCACCCCGGCCGCGGTTTATGGCCGTGCTCGTGCATCCCCGTACGCAGCGGTTCCCGATAGACTTCTCCGCGCGGACTTCAATATTCCACGCGATGTAAGCGTCGTTTTTTCAGCGTGCCTTCGATTGAATATCACTCATGCACGGCCGCGATCCGTGGCCCGGCGAATGACGTTTTTTACATGGCGGGCAATCATCAGATGCTCGTTCGTGGCAATGACCAACACACGGCACGAAGCGCCGTCCGTGGAGATGCAAACATCGTGCCGCTGATTGCGGCCTTCGTCGATCTCCACGCCCAAGTGTTCAAGGCCGCGACAAACCATCGCGCGAATCGGCGGGGCGTGCTCTCCGATCCCACCGGTGAACACAAGCGTATCGAGCCCGCCCAGCACGGCGGACAACGCACCGATGGCCTTACGTATCTGATAGACAAACAGTTCAACGGCGGCAACCGAGCAGGCATCGTCGGTTCGGCTGAGGAGCACCTCCATGTTCGAGGTCACCCCTGACATCCCCCGTAGGCCCGCTTCGCGATTCAGCAAACGTTCGAGCGAATCCGCGTTGTAGCCCTGTTCGCGCATCAAGTAGATCAAAACGCCGGGGTCAAGATCGCCGCTCCGCGATCCCATCATCACCCCGCCCGTGGGCGTGAAGCCCATGGTCGTATCCAGCGGCTTGCCGTCACGAACGGCCGCCAGGCTTGCCCCATTGCCAAGATGGGCAATGATCGTCCGCTTGCCGCGAGAGGCGCCCAACTCGGAGAGCACATATTCATAAGACAGGCCGTGAAATCCGAAACGCCGCAGCCCTTGATCCCAAAAGGCATGGGAAAGCGGCAACCGTTTCGCGACCTCGGGCATGCGGCCGTGAAATGCGGTGTCGAAGCAGGCCACTTGCGGCAGTCGCGGAAAACGGGCCGACAAGGCTTCAATCCCGGCCAAATTCGCGGGCAAGTGCAACGGGGCCAAGTGACTCAGGCGGCGAATCTCGTCGAGTACCGCGGGCGTGATGCGTGTGGGAGCCAGATAAGTGCTCCCCCCGTGAACCACCCGATGGCCGGCTGCTCCGGGAGCCGGCATCTGGTGCTCGGCAAATCGCTGCATCAAGGCATCGATGGCTGCCTGATGATCGGGGAACGCTCCCGCTTCGACCCGTTCCGGGTGGTTGGCAAGCTGAAGCCGAAGCCGCCCCTCGGGCGAGGCGATCTCTTCGACGCGGCCTTGGAGCAGCAAGGATTCTAAGCCCTCGCCGAGCGCGTAGCATGCCACCTTGAGCGATGAGGAGCCGGCGTTGACCGAAAGCACGTGCAGCGGACGACGCGCGGCTTGCTCACACATCCGATATCTCGGCCTGCTGGTGATACATGATCGATGCCACGGCCATCGAGGCCAGCCGAGCCACGGGAGGATCGGAACGCGACGGCAGGACGATGGGAACCTTGGCGCCCAGGACCACGCCCGCCATGACCCCGCCGGCCAAGTATTCCAAATCCTTGGCAAGAATGTTTCCGGCGTTCAGATCCGGGGCCAACAGGATATCGACATCGCCGGCGACGTCGCTGTCGATCTGCTTGATTCTTGCCGCCTCGCGTGAAATCGCATTGTCGAAGGCGAGCGGGCCGTCGACCAGGGCGTCGTGAATCTGATGCCGCTGGGCCATCTTGCTCAGGCATGCGGCATCCACGGTCGAGACGATCTCGGGCTTGACCACTTCAACCGCGGATAAGGCCGCCACTTTCGGCCGCTGAATGCCCAGCAGCCGGGCCAAATCCACGGCGTTTTGAACAATCGCACATTTTTGCATCAGATCGGGCTGAATGTTGATCGCCGCATCGGTGACAAACAGCAGCTTGTGGTAGGACGCCAACTCGACGATGAAGACATGGCTGATACGTCGTTCGGTGCGCAGCCGTGCCAAGACAGGGTGCATCAACACGTCGGTGTGCAGCCAGCCTTTCATCAAGCCGGCAACCTTGCCCGAAGCGGCCAACTGCGTGCCTTGCCGCGCGGCGTCTTGCTCGCTGATGACTTCCACGATGGGATGATCGTCCAGCGGAACCTTGGCGGCGGCGGCCGTGGCTTCAATGCGCTGCCGAATGCCGATGAACACCGGCTTGATCAACCCTCGTTCGAGGGCTTGCCCCACGCCTTCCATGACGTGCCGCTCCCCGGCATCGACGACCGCCATGGTCAGCGGCGGATATTGGGCCGCACGGTCAATGAGCGCCTGAAGCTTTCCGCCCATCGCACACACCTTTCGGTTGGAGGTCGGAGGCTGGTCCCGTGTGGCAAACGACGCGAGCATGCCGTGACGGTGATGATCGATCTCGCATTCGCCGTGCCGCGGCGGTGATCGATTCGCGGTTACTTTCGCAGCACCAACACGGGGCACTCGCTCAGCCGCACGACGCGCTCGGTCACCGAACCGATCAGCAGGCGGGCAATTCCCTTGCGGCCGTGCGACGGAATCACGATCAGGTCGGCGCCGACTTTGTTGGCGAAATCCACGATGCGATAGCCCGGATCGCCAATCTTGATGTCGATCTGGACCGATTTATATTTTTCGTCGGACAATCGCTCACGCAGCGCTTCGACGGCATGTTGGCTTCGAGTTTCGTTGTCGATTTCCTGCCAAATCACTCCCGGTTGAGCAACGTTCAACTCGGGAATGACATGCACGGCGTGAACGCCTGACGGATCGTCTGCAATATCTAGCGCCGTGTCCAACGCCGCCAGCGACTCCTCTGAAAAATCAACCGGCACGACGATCGTCTTGGCTTGAAATCGGCTCATTCGTGGGACTCGCTTTTTTCTAGTCCGATTAAATTTATATCAAACGGCGAACGAGACCTTGCCGCCGGGGTTCACCTTCCACTGTACCAATTGTCGGCCATGGCCGTGATACGGCAAATGGGTGCCGATGGTTCAAGATGATCCGCGAAGGTTCTCCACCGGGCACGTGAGCCGCGCCGATTTGACCAGAGGATGTAAGGGAAGGATGCGGCGAATTTAATGCTTATAGATCTTATGCCGCGGCCGATCCGAGAGGATTTGTTCCTTGCCCCAATTCGTGACGTCGCGGAACGCCTGGCTTTGAATAAAGTCTTGAAACGCCTGCTCGTCGGACCATTCGCTGACGATCAGATAGCTCGATCGGTCGTTCACGTCCCGGTAAAGCTGAGACCCGCTATGGCCCGCCGCGCCGTTCAAGGCTTCGAGAACCGCGTTGAACTTCTCTTCAAACTCCTGTTGCTTGCCTTCCAAGACACGGTAGTTCATGCCTACGGTAATCATTCGATGATCTCCCAAGAGGGTCGAGTTGCGATAATCGGGTTTGGTGGATGATCCCCATGAGCCATTCTTATATGGCGGCCGAGACAATTCGCAAGGCCAAAACCAACATGGTCCAAGTCCGTCAGTCAGAGGGATCGCCGTGATCGCCGCCGTTTGCAAAAGTCACGTTCGTTTCTTTGACGCCGGTTGCCGGCGAGGTTGGTCTTCATCAGGATCCCAGATCGTGGCGGCGATGTAGCGGTCGCTTTGAGGTTGATCGTGAAAGTAATACACGGTGACGATCTTGCCGTCGGGGCGCTGAACGCTCCGCACATAGCCGACATCGCGCCCGCCGCCGTCGTCGCGCAGGTGGAGCTCCGCTTGCCAGGTGTGCCCGCCGTCACGGCTTAGCCGCGCGCGAATACCGAACGGCTTGGCGCGATAACCGTAAGTCAAGCATAACCGGCCGTCGGCAAGCCGTAGCAGGTGCGGCGGGTTCCCTTCCCCCAAATCCGCTGCGGGCACGGTGTCAAGCTGCCAGCTCGCGCCGTCGTCGAGCGAGCGATACGCTTCGATCCAGCGATGGCGACCTTCGCGGCGACGGATCGTCGAAAGCAACTCCTTTTCACCAAGACGCACGGTCGAGGGCATGATGCCGAACCCTTTGGCTTCGGGCATGATCCAGGCGACGAACTTCCACGTCTTACCACCGTCCGTGGTACGAACACACAGCGGACGGCCTTCGCGGCGGTTGGATTTCGCCGAGGTCAAAAAGAGCATCATCGTGTTCCGGCCGTCGATGATGTAATCCGTGCGGGCGGCGATTCCCGATTGACCGAATTGCGGCAGCCGAAAGGGGCCCTTCCACCGATGGCCGCGATCGAGCGAATAATAAAAACGAGACGGGCCCGACTGCGCATCGGTCATGCGCGCCGTCAGCGCGAAATCGGGATGCGTGAAGTCGATCCCCCCGGGACAATCGGTCCATGGCTTTTCCTTGAGTCCCGGTGGCGTGACACCGTGCAGCGCGGGACCGACCGGGATCAAGGCGCCATGTTCGGCCGGATTTTCGATCGTCCAGGTCTCTCCGCCGTCGAGGCTGCGGGCCAGCAGATGTTCTTCCGCGCGGTCGTGGTCGATCGCGTGTCGATCAGGGCCGTTATCCTTGAAATATCCGGCGCTGAAGCCGACCAGAATCTCGTTGCCCCACGACCAAATGCCGTGATTGGCCGGCCAGCCGCCGAACCGCCCTTTGACTCGATAGACGTCAACGTGCCGCGGCACTTCGGCGGCAACCAACGACGTTTTGGCCAGCAGCGTCATGGCACACACCAGCAAGGCCAGCGTATTGGGCTTCCTCATACTCACCCCGCCTGGACAAAATCGCCTGTTTACCATCAACAACCTGTCACCGTGCAAGGCTTCTTTGAAACTGTGCGATCCAGCGGACTTATTGTCCCCTAAGCGAGTGAGATCGTACAGAGGCGCTCCCGACATCCGGCCGAACTGTTGAACTCTTGAGGACGATTAAAGCTTGCATTCTCCGCTGGAATCGGGCAGGCTAACAGTTGTCTTCCACCGAGTCGCCGGCGTTTACCCGACGCGATGGCGATCCTGCCCCGTACAATCCCACCATGAGACTTGATCAGCTAGTTCGAACGGCAGCGCTCGGCATGGCCGTGTTGGTTGTCGGGCTGGCTGCCGCGGCATGGTGCGACGAACCGCTATTATTCGAGCAGCACGTCAGGCCCATTCTCAAGACGCACTGTTTTCAATGTCACGGTGAAGGTGGCCAGCATGAAGGTGGGCTCGACCTTCGACTGCGGCGTTTCATGGTCGGTGGCGGTGATTCCGGACCGGCCATTTCCCCGGGCGACCGTGAAGACAGCTATTTATTCGCGCGGCTCGAAGTGGGCGAGATGCCGCCGGGTGAGGTGAAGCTGGCCGCCGACGAGATCGCCCTGATCGGTCGCTGGATCGATGCCGGCGCACCAACGCTACGCGATGAACCCGACGAGCTTGGCGACGGATATTTGTTTACCGAAGAAGAACGCCACTTTTGGGCGTTTCAGCCGGTGCGGCCCGTCAAGGTGCCCACGGTTGCTCATCGGCAGCAAGTCCGCACGCCGATCGATGCCTTTTTGCTGTCGCGGCTCGAAGAGAAGCAGTTGACCTTCTCAGCCGAGGCGGACAAGCAAACGCTGCTGCGGCGTGCGTGTTTCGATTTGCTCGGCCTGCCGCCCACGCCCGAGCAAGTGCGCGCATTCATGGCGGACGAGGCACCGGATGCCTACGACCGGCTCATCGATCGGCTGCTGGCATCCCCTCATTACGGCGAACGGTGGGGACGCCATTGGCTGGACGCGGCGGGCTATGCCGACAGCGAAGGTTACACAGCCGACGATGCGCCGCGCCGGGCGGCCTATAAATATCGCGACTATGTCATTCGTTCGTTCAACGCCGACAAACCGTTCGACCGCTTCGTTGAGGAACAGCTTGCCGGCGACGAAATGGTCGAACCCCCTTACCAGAACCTCTCGCCCGAGCAAATTGATCTGCTCACCGCGACCGGCTTTCTGCGAATGGCCCCGGACGGCACCGGATCGGGCGGCGTGGATCAGGGATTGGCTCGAAATCAGGTCGTGGCCGATACGATCAACATCGTCTCAACGGCGCTGTTGGGGCTGACGGTCGGTTGTGCCCAATGTCACGACCATCGCTATGATCCGATTCCGCAAAAAGATTACTACCGCCTGCGGGCGATCTTCGAACCGGCTTACAATCCGAAACACTGGCGCACTCCCCGGCAACGGCTCATCTCGCTTTATACCGACGCCGATCGTGCCGAGGCGCGACGAATCGAACAGCGGGCGCACGCGATTGACGTCAAGCGGCAGGCCAAGCAGCGGCAGTTCATCGAGCGAACGCTCGAGGCTAAACTAGAGAAGGTCGATCCCGAGCTTCGCGAAGCGATTCGGCATGCTCGCGCCACGCCGCCGGGCAAGCGGCTTCCGATTCAAGAAAAGATTCTGCGTGAAAATCCGGCTACGAACGTGACCGCCGGATCGTTGTACTTATACGATCGCAAGGCGGCCGATGAGCTGAAAAAAATGGCCGCCGAGGCGAAAAAAATTCGCGACACCAAGCCGATCGAAGATTTCGTGCGTTGCCTGACCGAAGTGCCAGGTGAAGTTCCCACGACGTCTGTCTTCATCCGCGGCGATCATGAACAGCCGGGCGACGTTGTCCATCCGGCGGGCCTTTCCATTCTGGCCGGGGAGGGAACGTCGGCCATTCCCGAAGACGATCCGTCGCGTTCGACGACCGGGCGGCGAACGGCCTATGCCCACTACCTGACCAGTGGCCACCATCCGCTTTGCGCGCGTGTGATGGTGAATCGTGTTTGGATGCACCATTTCGGCCATGGCATCGTGGAAACACCCGGCGACTTCGGCGCGCTCGGCGCGCGGCCGACGCACCCGAAACTTTTGGATTGGCTGGCCGGCGATTTCGTCGCGGGCGGCTGGCGGCTCAAGCGGCTGCACCGCATGATAATGACCTCGACGGCCTACCGGCAGCAGTCCGAACGTAGCGACAAGACCGACGCCGTCGACCCGGAGAATCACCTTTATGGGCGAATGTCGGTTCGCCGCTTGGAGGCCGAATCCATTCGCGACGCGATGATGGTCGCCTGTGGCAAGCTGGAGCCGCGGATGTTCGGCAAGCCGGTTCCCATTCGCGAAGATGAAGTCGGGCAGGTCGTCGTCGGCATCGACACGACGGACAGCGCCGGACGCCCGACGGGCAAGGTCATTCCGCTCAACGGACAAGAGTTCCGCCGTAGCGTTTACATTACGGTCCGCCGCAGCCAGCCTTTGGCGGTCTTGGACACCTTCGACGCGCCGGTGATGCAGCCCAACTGCGACCGCCGCACGGCATCGACCGTCACTCCGCAGGCCTTGCTGCTGATGAACAGCCAGTTCATTCGCACGATGGCCGAATATTTCGCCCGCCGAGTTCACCGCGAAGCGGAGCAAGATCCCACGGCGCAGGTCACTCTTGCGTGGCAGCTTGCCTTCTCGCGAAAACCAACCGGCGAACAATTGCAGCGGGCCGTCGAGTTTCTGAACACCCAAGTCGAACACCTTCGCGCTACCGCGATGGCGAAAGCGGATGCTGAAAAAGAGAAAAAACAAGCGAACCCCCAAGATCCAACCATCGGCGCGCTGACCAGTTTTTGCCAAGCGCTGTTGAGCTCCAATCGGCTTCTGTATGTGGATTAACCCGCTGGTTGAAAATTGAGAGAAGTCAGGTTTCGGCGTGTTATTTGGACGACCGCTGACGAAAGATTCGTGTTACGAAACCGCACCAACGCTTTTTCGCCATGACCGATTATTCGTAGCCTGCCCGTTGCGAGCCACCCATGAGAGTCGATCTGAAAACCCCCGCGTCCGGGAATCGCCGGCCAACTTTTTCCGCCCATGAAATCGCGGCCCGGCGACACTTCCTGGCCACCGGCGCGATGAGCCTCGGCTCGCTGGCGCTAGCATGGTTATTGAGCGAAGAGGGTGTGCAAGCCGCGCCGCTGAAGCCCAGCGCGACGCCGCGCCGCTACGACTTGAAACCGAAGCCGCCGCATCATCCGCCGCGGGCAACGGCGATGATTTCCATGTTCATGCAGGGCGGGCCAAGCCATCTTGACCTGTTCGACCCCAAGCCCGAATTGAGCCGCTACGACGGAAAACCGTTTCCCGGAAAAATTAAATACGACAATGCGGCCCAGGCCAGCTCGAAGTGTCTCGGCAGCCCGTGGAAGTTCCAGAAACACGGTGCGTGTGGCATGGAGCTTTCCGAATTGCTGCCGCACCTGGCCGAAGTAGCCGACTAGATCACGCTGGTGCGATCCATGCACACCGGCGTGAACAACCATGTTCAGGCGATCGACGCGCTGAACACCGGGCGAATCCAAAAAGGTCGCCCGGCCTTGGGAAGCTGGATCACTTACGGTCTGGGGAGCGAAAGCCAGAACCTGCCGGCGTTCTTGGTGCTGACCGATCCCCGGGGTTTGCCGGTTGCGGGCGTGCGAAACTGGTCCAACGGCTGGTTGCCGTCGATCTATCAAGGCACGGTGATTCGGCCGAAGGAACCGAGAATCCTGAATCTCGATCCACCGCCGGACGTGGACGGCGAAGCCCAGCACGAGTATCTGACCTATCTGGACGGCCTGAATCGTCGGCATCTCGATGAGCATCCCGGCGAACTGGATCTGGAAGCCCGGATCGCCAGTTATGAACTGGCCGCCAAGATGCAAGAGACGGCCAAAGAGGCGCTTGATCTGAGCCGCGAAAGCAAGGCCACCCTGACGATGTACGGCATCGATGATGCGGCGACCAAGGACTTCGGCACCCGCTGCTTGATTGCCCGGCGGTTGGTTCAGCGCGGCGTTCGCTTCGTGCAGCTTTTCACCGGCAACCAGACTTGGGACCATCACGGCAGCCTCCGTACCGCACTTCCCGCGGCGTGCAAATATACCGACAAGCCCGCCGCGGCGCTGGTCAAGGATCTGAAACAGCGCGGGCTGCTCGATACGACGGTCGTTCACTGGGGCGGTGAAATGGGCCGACTGCCGGTGATCCAAAACGACGCCGGACCGGCCAAGGTCGGCCGCGATCATAACACCTACGGCTTTAGCATGTGGCTGGCCGGTGGTGGTTTTCGCAGAGGCTACGTCCACGGTGCCACCGATGTGTTCGGACATCACGCGGTGGAAAACATTGTCACGCACAACGATTACCACGCCACGCTGCTGCACCTCTTCGGGCTCGATCCCGAACGGCTTACCTTCCAACGCAACGCCCGCAAGCAAAGCCTGCTCGACGGACAACCCGGTCGCGTGGTCACGGAAATGTTGAGCTGAGTCTCTTGTTTGCTCTTGGAAGCGTCTGTTCGAGTCGCCCCTGAAGGTCGCCCCCAAA
>Ga0114931_10008108_pt1 | contig 12751 bp, 12 predicted proteins | sample 2SBtaG_FD_89579 | JGI IMG/M metagenome (GOLD analysis project Ga0114931, IMG submission 89579) | Deep subsurface microbial communities from Kolumbo volcano to uncover new lineages of life (NeLLi) - 2SBTROV14_V59a metaG | ecosystem: Environmental > Aquatic > Marine > Volcanic | place: Kolumbo...
GCTTTGCGCGCGTTCTTACCTGTCCCACCTCATTACGACCCTGGCACACCCGACCCCGTCATTTTAGTGCCGTAAAGACCTTTTATCATCGAACCATCTGTTAGTTCTTTCGCAATTAGCATACATTAAAGGTAAGCTCGTTCAGGAGAATCAAAAAACACTAACATCAGAGTTCGAAACATGAAGCCTTTGGCCAAGAATAAAAGCAGATTTTATACACTTTGCGTTCTGTGTCTCATTGGTCTTTTTTTCGATAGTGGTCTGTCTGATCACAATTTTGCTGTCCCTGTCCATGCACAAACTGCCCAGGTTTATTCAACTGAGCAACCAGAGGGCCGTTACCGCACGCTTAGCCCTTATTGCAGAGAGCTGGAGAGCAAGCTGGCAGCGGACTGGGTGCGTGGCAATCAGTCCAGCACCTTGTTGCCCGACCTCAACAAGAAAATTAGCAAGCAGGACAGGATTTTTAATAAATTACAAAACCGGGCTGATCGCATGAACTGTTATGAAAATATGTTCATTTTTGGCCGTAGCCTGCGCCGTACAAAAAAATGCCACGCCATTGACCGCAAGATACGCAGAGCCAAACGTGAACTGCTACAATTACGCGATGAACGCGCCTCCATAAAAGATGCCAGCCGCGATGGCAATCGCCGCCAGCGCATCATCAAGGAACTGGCGCGCAATGATTGCGGCGATCAGTACCGCTATGAAGCGCGGCGCAGCTCCAGCAACTGGTTAGAAGATAGTGGCCTTGGCGAACTGTTTGGTGGGCCACGTCGTCGTCGTCCTCGTCCACGCGATGATTTCAATGGCAGCATCCAGCCCTATGCCACCTATCGCACCATGTGTGTGCGCCTCTGTGATGGCTATTATTTCCCGGTCAGCTTTTCCACCCTACCCAGCAATTTTCCAACCGATACAGATGTTTGCCAGAGCAAATGTGCCGCCCCTGCCGAGCTTTATGTCTACCGCAATCCGGGTGGCGAAGTCGAGCAGATGATCACGCCGGATGGCCGTCCCTATGACAGCATCGAAAATGCCTGGCGCTATCGCAAGGAATATATCAAAGGTTGTTCGTGCAAGGAAACCGAATATTCAGAAGCCGATATAGACGCGCACAACAACCCCAAAAAGCAGGCCAGCAACAGTACTGCTCCTGGTAACAAATCCGAGAGCAAGAGGAGACCATTAGCAAAAGACTCAAAACTTGGTGATGCCAAAAGCATTGAAGACCTTATTCGCTAGCCCGGTTTATTCATAAGGAGATTGAAATTTGGCGCAGCAATTTGATTGCACAGGACATTTTTAAAATATCCTGTGCAATCAAAGGGCAAGTCAAAAACAATCTCTCCATGAATAATTCGGGCTAGCTACTCTTTTGCTAATTTGAAATAAGTTTAAATATTGTTTTAATTATTATGTGGACATCACCACTAAACCATAATCTTAACAAGCAAGGGTCTTTGACGGAACACAACTAATCCCTCTCATAATACTAGAGTTTTAACGATTAGATTATCGTGGGGGTTTTATAATGAGTTTAAAGTCAGATCAAAAATGCGAGTTCATGAAACTTGCTTCTATCACGCCTGCTTCCACAGAAGATTATTCTGATGTTCGGGAGCTGCACAAATCAGCCATTAGTTCGGTTGGCTGGCGCTTTTACAGCCTTGCCGAGGTCGCGGCAAAACTGGAAGCCATCGACCAGCCAGACTATACGCTCGAACTGCTGAAAGAGAATGTTCAACTAGCAAGGATTGGTCATGTGCTGATTGGCTCATCCTCATGGCGCCCATCCAATGAACATATGCAGACAGCCACCATTACCCATCTTTACGTCAATCCATTGTTTGCCAATGGCGGTGTAGCAACGACGCTCATCGAAGCTAGTGAGCAGCTTGCTTACAAGAACGGCTTTCGCTGGATGTCGGCCCTGTCTGATTTTAATTCACGCTCCTTCTTTTCGCGTTTGGGTTATGAGGCGCAAGGCTTTCGTGGCTGCAAGAAAACCAAGACCACGCAATACCCCTTGCAAATCATGACCCGCCATATCTCCAGCCAATATGCCAAAAAGCAGTTCAATGCCAACAATCCCCTTATGGGCACACATTCCACGTGACGAGCCCCCAAGGGGACAAAAAAAATGCCCCCTCGCTTTGCAAGGGGACATTTTTTGTTTTTCTGACCCTCTTTTCGTGAAGCCTTGATCATGTGCATTGCACAAGAGCTTCGAAAAGATTCGCGTGACCGCATTGCGATCTATTTGTAGCGTGATCCATAAGCAGGTGCAGGGGCCACATCTTTGTAAGATACTTCTTCAACAGCTTCACCACGATCAAACTTGTAAGCAAGTGTCAAACGGAACGAATGGCTATCGAGGTCGAACGTGTCATCTTCCAGTCTTGTAGCAGCAAGATTGGCGATATCTGTATCAAACACCTCATCTCCAAAATTGGTATAGCGATATTCTCCTTTAAGAGAGAATCCGTTACCCAAATTGTGCTCCAGACCAGCCCCTACAACAAAACCAGAAAAATCGACATTATGCGAAGTTCGAATTGAATTGCCGGCTCCATCATTTTCAAACACGCTGATGTCTGCTGAGGTACGGGCATAGCCAAGCAATCCATAAACCATGCTGGTATTGCTGGTGATCAGACCAAGACGCGCCCCAATAGTCCAGGCCGTGTTGCGCTCATAGTCCCATCCGGCACTGCCACCGAAATAATCGATTTCCTTGTGCTCTGTACGACCAAAGTCAAAGTCGGTGAAAGCACCAAGAACAAAACGATCCCGAAACTGCCAGTCATAGCCAATGCCAACGGTTCCAAAAAAACCATCTCCCCCTCGACTGTCATCTCGACCATTCGCGGTATAGGTCCCAAGATTATCCGTCTCATTATATTGGTGACCAATCATATCGGCATTGCCACCAATACCCACACCAATCGAGAAACCGGTCCAGTTGACCGCTCCATCACATCCAGCGCCACAAGCGCCTTGAGCGGCAGCGGGATTGGACCCGGCTGCCATCATCATCATTACGCCAGCTACTCCGGCGACTGCACTGCGAATTACCATCACTAATCTCCTTAATATTGCTCACTTTCGCAATGGAACACCAAAAAATCCATTGGACTTCATTGGCTGCTTTCAGGTCTCTTAAACAAGCAATACAAGGAGTAAGGCTGAACGCTCCAAAACGAGATACAAAGCAGCTCACTACACAAGAGCCGCTTGCCAGAATTTATAAAGAAAATTGGTGAATAAACTGATAAGTCCGGCGGGGCACTTGCCCCAAAACAACATCCCCCCTTCCCCAAAAAAAGGGAATTTGCCAAGCCGGATTAAGGAGGTATTGATCAAGCAAGCCCTTGTATATAAATATTATAAATAGTGAGTATGCGTGACTCATCTTACTAAAAAATGCTATTTTCAGCACGCAGAAAAAATCACTGAATGAGGCGCAACAGATTTTTTAACGACGCGAAACGAATCACCATGACGCACCCCCATTCGCTCTAAGCCGTCTTGCCTTTCAGGCGATCAATTATACGCGCCCGATCCATCATTGGCAGCAGCAATTTAAGCTCCGGCCCATGCTCTTGCCCCGTCAAGGCTTTGCGTAAAGGCATAAACAGACCCTTGCCCTTAGCCCCGGTTTCGCCCTTGATGGCTTTTGTCCAGATCGACCAGGTTTGTTCATCAAACGGTTCACACGGCAACAGATCTTGCGCGGCTTCACACAAGACTTCATCGTCAATCATGGGTGTAATCTCACCCGTCACCACACGCCACCATAGCTCGACATCGCAAAAAAGTTCGATATTGCCACGCACAGCCAACCAAAACGGCTCACCTCCTGTGATTTTCAGTTTTTCCAGATGTTCAGCTGCACCAACATAATCGAGTTCATGCAAAAAGCGCGCATTGATCTGACGCAGTTCATTTTCATCAAATCGTGCCGGAGCGCGCGACAGTTTTGAAAAATCGAACAGGTCAGCAATTTCTTTCATGCTCTGATAGGGCGCAACAGGATAAGAGGTGCCAATGGTCGCGGCATGGGAATTAACGGCCAGCGGTTCCAGCCCCTCTTCGCGTAATCCAGCAATTGCCAGAGAATTTTTGCGCTTCGACAAAGCTTCACCATCAGCGTTGACCAATAGATTGTGATGCCCGAACTGTGGCGGCTCAGTCCCAAAAGCTTCAAACAGCTGGATCTGTGCAGCCGTATTGGCAACATGATCCTCACCGCGAATAACATGGCTGATCTTGAAATCAATATCGTCAACAACGCTTGGCAACGTATAAAGGTAGCCCCCGCCCTGCCTGATCAACACCGGATCAGAAAAGGAGGCTGCATCAATCTTTTGCTCACCGCGCACCAGATCATTCCACACTACAACTCGGTGATCAAGCTTGAAACGCCAATGAGGACGCCGCCCCTGCTTCTCATATTTCTCTAGCTCTTCTTCGCTCAGGGTCAGCGCCGCTCGATCATAAACCGGCGGACGCCCCCGCGCCAATTGTCGCCGACGCTTCAAATCTAGCTCGTCAGCCGTTTCATAACAAGGATAAAGCCGCCCAGCCTCAGTGAGGTGGCGCACGGCCTTTTCATATTCCACATAGCGATCAGACTGCCTGGCCTCAATGTCCCACGTTAGCCCTAGCCAAGTGAGATCATCCTTGATGCCTTGCGCAAACTCATCAGTGGAGCGCGCCGTATCCGTATCATCAAGACGCAGCATGAATTCACCAGTACTATGGCGCGCAAACAAAAAATTGAACAAGGCCGTGCGTATATTGCCCACATGCAAACGCCCCGTTGGACTTGGCGCAAACCTCACCCTTACCTTCTTGTCATCACCGCTCATATTATTTTGGTTCCATTTATTGATCTGCAGGTCTGTGTTTTTAACGGGAATCCGCGTCAAAGGTCAAATGCGCTCGCAGCGCGGGCAGCTTGTGCAGCTGGCACCAAGGGATGATCCCTTGAAAGCCGATTTTTGAAAGGTGAAAGACAATACTCATATCTTTTTCAAAGCCAGATAAATTGGGGTTTGGGGACAAGTCCCCAATGCTGTCTGCAAAGACGCCGCGCGACGAGCGCATTTCTATTTTTTCCTGCCACGCAAACGCATAACATACCCGATCACTTCAGCCACCGCCTTAAAATGCTCCACAGGGATTTCATCATCAATTTCGGCTGTCGCGTAAAGGGCTCGTGCCAAGGGTTTGTTTTCGACAATGGCCACATCGTTTTCTTTACCGATCTCACGAATTTTAAGGGCTATATTATCCTGCCCTTTGGCCACACATATCGGCGCGGGCATGCCCTCTTCATATTTGAGCGCCACAGCGAAATGGGTTGGGTTGGTGATGATAACCGAGGCATCCGGGACATTTTGCATCATGCGTTGTTGCGATTTCTCGCGCCTGATCTGAGCGATTTTGCCTTTGATATGAGGATCACCTTCCTGCATTTTGTACTCGTCCTTGACCTCTTGCTTGGTCATGCGCAGCTTCTTTTGCCAGGTGTGTCGCTGAAAGGCATAGTCAACCCCGGCGATCGCCGTCAGCAAAGCCAGAACACCGCCCAATACCTGCAAAGCCAGGGTGCGCAACAAGGCGGGCAATTCGGCTGGGTCCAGTTGGATTGTACCATCAAGCAGATCGCGCTTGGGCAAGAGAATTGCAGCGATAATCACAGATATGGCGACAAGCTTAATCAGGCTTTTGATAAAATTAACCAGAGCAACCGCGGAAAACAGGCGCTTGACGCCCGCCAATGGCGATATTTTAGAAAATTTCGGCTTAATGGTTTCTGTTGTCAATATCGGCGGAAATTGTGCAATATTACCTGCGACCCCAGCGAACCAGAAAAACAAAAACGGCAGCCCGACTATCGCCGCGACAGCCAACATCAACTGTTTCAAAAATTCAAGGAGGCTCGCTCCATCCATGGGAATATCCTGTAAATTCCCCATGAACCCACTGAGTAATCCGGCCAGAGAAAGCGACATATCCCCCGCAAATATCATGATAAACAGGGTTGCCGACAATAGCATAAACCAGCTGGTGACTTCCTGGCTTTTGGGAATATTACCCTTCTTTTTGGCATCATCCAGCTTCTTTTGGGAAGGTTCTTCGGTTTTTTCACTTTCATCCGGTTCGTCCGACATACCGATTTCCTCCTTTCTTTTCTAGCGCGCTAAAAACAGCCCAACACTATTGGTGAAATAGTTCAAATAAGCCATCATCAAGGACGACATCAACAGCATGAACAATATAAGACTGACAAAAATATTAGCGGGCATGGCGACAAAGAAAATCTGAATCTGCGGGATCAGTCGTGCCAGTACACCAATACCAAGATAGAAGATCAAGCCAAAAACAATAAAGGGAGCTGCCATATGTAACGCGATGCGAAATGCGCCGCTGACCAGCTTTAGAGCCATCACCGAAAAATCTCCAGCAGGTAGTTGCATGGTTGGAGAAAATAAGGTGTAACTGTCAAATATACCAGCAATCAGCAAATGGTGTAAATCCCCAACAAAAATCAGCGTCAAGGCCAACACGCCCAAAAATGTACTGATAATATTACTCTGCCCACCAAAATTTGGATCGAAACTAGTAGCAAATGAAAGTCCACTCTGAAAGCCGATAACAGTGCCTGCGACCTGCGTTCCACTCATCACCAGCCGGATCAGCAATCCCAAAGCCAGTCCGATAATGAGCTCATGGGCAAATAGCGCCGCCATGGCAACGGGCGTATTTGGAAAAGCGGGAAAGCTTTCTTGCACCAATGGATAAAATACCAGGCTAAGAGCAAGAGCAAAAACAAGCCTGATATTACCAGGCACATTGCTATCGCCAATGCCTGGAAGCGCCATGACCATACTGCCAACACGCGCAAAAATCAACAAAAAGACAAAAGCTGTCGTCGGTAAAAAATCGAGATTGAATGTCACGGTACCAACTCCTCGCTTGCCTTTGCCTGTTTCGCACCAATTATTGAATTATCTGCTCCGCAATCACCTGCATAAGGCCAGAAAGCTTTGCTCCGGCAAAGGGCAGCGTCATTAAAAGCGTTACGAAAATCGCGATAATCTTAGGCACGAAGGCCAGAGTCATTTCCTGGATCTGCGTCAAAGCCTGAAATAGCGAAACAACCAGACCAACAGCAAGGCCGACAATCATCATGGGACCCGACACGACGAGCAGTACATAAATAGCTTCTCTTGCCAGATCAATGGTTTGCGGGCCTGTCATCTTCCTGTTCAATCCCCCATTTCACGCCTATTGGTATGACCTACCAACGGCCAAAAAATCTCATTCTTGCACACTGCCATCATAGCTGCGCTTCAAACTCAGAATGACAAGATAGGCAGGCGCCAATATAAGCAGGCTCTTTTCAAGCGGCCCTACAACAAAATCGGACAGTATCGCCATGCCAGCAGCAAACGACCAGGCGCTTACAACAAAAATTGTCAGCCAGCGCAAATGGACAACCCGAAAAGGATGAAGCCAACGCAAAGGCCAGAAAGTCGCCAGAGATAACAACCCGATCACCACAAATGCAACATTTTCCCGCAATCCAAACACAAGGAGATACAGCAATACAATATTCCATATGGCCGGAAATCCGATGAAATAGCCATCACGCGTTTTACTTTGGGTATCACTGAAATGAAAAAGAGATGTCAGCAAAATAGCTATTGCGGCTACCATGCCCATCTGCCCTTCTATCAACGGGGCCTTGACCACAATAAACGCCGGTAACGCCACATAATTGAGATAGTCGATGATTAAATCAAGACGCTCACCAGAAAATCGCGGCAGATAGGTCTTCGTATCCACAAGCCGCGCCAACGGGCCATCAACCGCATCAATGAACAAAGCCAGCGCCAGCCAGATATAGGCCACGTCCAACATATTCACCGAAATTGCCTGAAAAGCCAGCAACGAACATACAACACCACTGGCTGTCAACAAATGCACTAGAGCTGCTGCCAATATTCGCAAGGGCATCAGAATTTTCGTTTGATCGTACCCTTGATGGAAAAGTCGGACTCAAATTCCTTTAGATCACCTGCCCCACCAAATTCATCTCTTGAAGGTTCTTCCGCTCCGTAAAGCATTTCCAGACCGAAATCGAACTTTGGCATTTTTCCAACAACGCCTAATCCAGGTATCCAGATATTCATGCCTTCGCTTTGAGAGGGCACTGATTGCTCGTCTTCTCCTAAATCAAGAGGCGTTTCATCAAGGGATGGCTTTTCTTCAGCGGCTTGCGAAAGAGGGTTATTTCCATCAGGATGCATGCCTGTACTGCTACCAAACAACTGAAAAGCACTACCCGGTGCCCCCCAAATTGTGACTACGCCTGCACAAACTACTAATATTTTAAAGGTTCTTAACATGGCTCCGCTCGTTTTATTGCCTACCGTGTGAGTTTGAGTGGAAAACTTTTACTTGGCAACCGCCTTGTATAACAACCTACCACATTGATATAAAATGATTATTTGAACTTAGAGCCATTCAGGGCGATAATTATGACACACTAAATCAAGCAAAACACAGCTTATTGGCCTTAAAATATTGTAAAGATATCAAACTATTCACTCTACTGACAGTGGCTGCCCACAACCCCTGAACTTGGAGTGGTTTGAGTATATCACGCAAAAAAACCGGCGGCCCCTTAATAGGAACCACCGGCTCTTTGTCAACATTGAACAATCAATGTCAGCCTATTTGAGCAAGCTCGGGCTAGGCTGAGGCCGCCATCAATCTTCCATTAGAAGAATTGTTGACCTCCAGTGACACATCATTCGATTTTAGTTTGACATTTATGTACCTTATACGACCTGCGATTTTGGCTTTTTGAATTCCGATTTCGCCGAACTGACGACCAAAGGCCGGCAGTGTCATTGGTTCCTTCTTGCGGGACTCGACCCAGGAACAATAGTCTTCATACAAAGCGGATGCTGTAATACTCGTTCCATCTTGCATTTCAATACGGTCAACATAATAATCCTTCAATTCGTTTGATGAAATCAGAGGCACAGTTGGCCTCCGGCTTGGGGCATTGTCATTGGCAACCGGTGCAGTGGCCTTTGTTTCAGCCTCCACTTTGGCTACCGGTTCGACAACCTTACTTTCGGGTTTACTTTCAACCGTTGCAATCTTCGTCTTGGCGATGGCGGTAAGCTCGGCTTTCGCTTTTGCTTCTCGCTTTGCCTGAATTCGCATTGCTTTGGCCTTATCGCCACCAAGGACAACAAAGAAACCCATACCTGAACCAATCTCGACCAGTAGGGACAAGAGTACGACCAGTCCAAGGCGGACTTTTTCGGCACTCAACCCGGTAATCTGACTAAGAATGGCTTGCTGTGGATCAGCAGTCGTTACAGCTTTGGTGCTGGTGTTCTCGAGTTTGCTGGCAAGCGTTGCTTTCTCAGCTTCGAGTTTTTCAGCATTCTTCGCTATTGCTAGTTCTTTGCGAAGATTGAGCACCTGATCGCCATATTTGCGAGAATACCAACTCTTATTGGTGAAGTTTTCCGTCACCTGAGCTATGGTTTTACCGCGAGAGCGACCTTTTTGAATGCGTTTGTCTAAAATCGCATTTATGTCTGCATCGACTTCTGCTACCGAACGATGCTGGGGTATCCACCCAAGCTTCGTGTTCACAGCCTTCAACTCAGAGCGCAAATCGCCATATTGCGTTGCCGCAATCGTGCGTTCACCCACCGTATCGGCGCGGTTATGAGCCGCAAACCCGAGAGACGAAGTCAGTGAATATGTAGTGCAGATTGTCCACACCAGGATACCGGCGGCTGCCTGCATCCACGAACGATGTTTAATTGCGTATAACACCATGAATGGTATTAAGGCTTTTAAAACATCGGCCCCGACGCTACCTGCGCCAAGGATATAACTTTCTTGCAAGGTTTTACCTAAACCAAACCCGAAAGTGTAATTCATCGAAGCGGATACGAGTAATAAAACCCCCGCTGCAATGACTCCTACTGTACCTAGAGCATATCTCATAATGCTCCCTCCGTATTTACTGTTGGCACAACCTGGTACCTAACAGACCACAAGATCTACTTATTGAGGCTACCCTTCTCAATCATTGATTGACACTGGCCGACACGATCAAAACTTGTATTTTCCGGAAGATGAGCATTTTGCCGACAAATCCACCTTGCTAACAGTTATTCTTTGATAACCTTTGACCCGTACCGGGCTGGTGATTTTTGACATTTCTCATAGATGCTTTTGATTTGAATTGAACCAGAAACAACATCAAAAAGACATTGCAACAAGTCCAAAAACTCTCAAGCACCCTCTACCAGAAATAACGCAATACAGAGGAAACTTACTGACCGTCCTCAGCTACCGAATATGGAGAATTGTGGTAAAAACTCTGTAAACATTGTGCTTGAAAATGAAACAAATATGGACAGAGCAGACCTTCAGCCCCCCAAAAACTGGGGTTTAAGGCCCATAATTATATTTATTTTTAGTTTTTGAGGCGCTCTTTGAGGGCCAAAAGATAACCATCTGGAAATGGCTTGAGCCCATCCTCATCAAGTTCAAATTCGCTGGCCACAGCCCCATTGGTAGCTGTTTTGATCAAAAATGTGCCATCCTCTGCCCGTTTCACGCGGACATGCACATCAATTTCACCCGTTTCATGCCTCTCTCCTGTATCAGGAAGACCAGAGCCTTTCGAATCGGTTTGATCGTTGGTCACCTGTTCGACATGCTGCATATGGGTTCGTAATCTTTTCAATTCACGCACTTCCAGAAATTCGGAAACCGAATGCTGAAGCTTGATGCCCAGCAGCAAAATGCCAAAGTCGAACCACACGCCATATTTAAAAAACCAGAAGCTGATGGGGACAAAAAAGATAAATACCAATGCGGTCACCACCAGGAACTTGACCAGATTTCCAAATCTGGAAAATACATAGCTCATTAATGTGATGAACGACAACAGGAATGCCAGCCTGATATAGATCGGTGGTGGGGAAATCTGTTCGAACAGGTTAAGCGATTTAATGGCGTTGAGGATGATCAATGTGCCGGGCATCAGGCCAAGTGGGGTCAAATGCAAATCATGCGAGGCCCCATAGCTGGCACCAATCAGAGTCACTCGCCCGGCGACATCGCTCACATCCTTAAAACCTCGATCCGTCACAAAGACAGCCGGAATTGATTTGAGGTCGCGAGAATCGGATCCGGTTTTTGGCCAGGGTATGGAATAGATCAAACGTTCGCCCAGCCGTTGTTGGCGAAATACCGTTTTACCGATGACCACCGGACGCTTTATCCGCATATATCTCTCGCCAGGCCCGCAACCAGAAGGACGATTCGCGTGCATGGAAGCCTTCAGATCGCCGATATTTTTAGCCCCCCCCTCCCTGCGGTCTTTTAAGAGGGCATAGGCCAGAAGCTGAACAGATGGCAGCGCCAGGCCACGTCCTTTGAAACAGCCCTGGTTAAATAAAATCCAGTTGCGCACCACCCCATCTTTTTTATCACGCTGGAACAAAGGCTGAGCAAAATGGATATTTGTGCGGTTAAGCCCTGTAAAAATGGTCTCTCGAAACTCGCCAAGATTGCTATTTGACTGCCCCGTCCTGTTTAGTTTCGCTCTCATCAAGATCAAGGGAGGAGCAGATTGGGGGTAGTTGAGAATATAATCGATAAGCGCTTTGTCTGCATCTGGATTGATGCCCTTTTTACCAAGATTGACATCAACAACAATCATCGACGCCTTACCATTGGCAGCAAACTGTATAAGCTTCAATAGTTTGTCGCGTGGCACATAAAAAGGTTCATCCCAGCTTTTGGCGCGAAAGGAGTGCTCATCCATGTCCAGAAAGGTAAATTCAAGATCGTCTCTGCCCTGGCGCTCTCCCGTCATACGAGCCAGCGAGCTGTTGAGGCGGATCATCACATCGACGGCCCAGTCTTCCCAGTTTTTGACGATTGCCGTGCCATCAAGACTAAGCAGAGCCCCGATAATCAGCAAGCCGGCCATAAAATTTTGCCAAAACCCAGGTACCCTGCGCCAGAAATCAATCATACTCAGCCCTTCCACACCTTACCAGCTCTTTCATCAGGCATATCATCCCGATGTTTTTATGCGTACCCCTTTGGCAAGTTTGCGAAATTTTGGCACAAAAGACAAGAGAGCGACGCACGAAAGCTCTGTTTTAGACCCTATGGCTCATTGAAGCGCAACTTGCTTCGCAAATGGGCTATCGCCCTCGACTTTTTTCTGGCCCATTCGGGGAAAGTTCCCCCCGATCCCCTTTCTTTTTATTTTTAGTTACTGATGTACCGCAGTTGTCGAAAAATCCCTCCGGGGGCTCGCTTCGCGCGAGTGCGGCAAAGGGACTAATTCCTTATGCAATCCCAATCTATTGGTTTCCAAAGTGCTCAAATAGCGAAGCGATAGCACAGCTAAAAAGGCTAGCCTTTGGTGCTGTCCGCAAGGACCCGCGCGAGGCATTTTTGCGCAGCAAAAAAAGCGCTTGGCTCGAAACGCCGCTCCTATTCCCCTGCCACCAGCCAGCGCAGAGATTTGATGGTGACACTTTTAAACGGTGTGTGTGCTGATCGCTTGCGTCCGCCAACAGAACGTGTATTTTTGCTCCCCCTGCCAAAAGCGGCACGCGCGAACAGATTTTCCATGTTCCCCCCTCGTGAGGCCCCTCGCCCTGACCGCCCC
>Ga0114931_10008109_pt1 | contig 12750 bp, 11 predicted proteins | sample 2SBtaG_FD_89579 | JGI IMG/M metagenome (GOLD analysis project Ga0114931, IMG submission 89579) | Deep subsurface microbial communities from Kolumbo volcano to uncover new lineages of life (NeLLi) - 2SBTROV14_V59a metaG | ecosystem: Environmental > Aquatic > Marine > Volcanic | place: Kolumbo...
ATCGCCAATAAACTTCATCAAATGATGATAGACTATTCCGGTTCTGTTTGGAGAGACCCCATGCGAGGAAAATATCCAAAAACTAATGACTTAGAGTATGTAGATAGTATAGAAATAAAAACCAAAATCTTTGCCGGTGAACTCGATAAATTATTTTTACCGTTAGCAATCGAATTAAATAAACGTATTCCCCATAGTGAGTTATCTATTTTTCCCGATGTCGGTCATATTGTAAACTTAGAAGCACCAAGTAGATTTTGGCAGGAACTTAAACTATTTCTTGAAAGTGTTTAGTCCACGGTAATCCTTTTGAGTGATTATATTTGTGGTGGTAATAGGATTGACTTTGTCAGTTTTTGGTATATATTCATTTTTTTAATAATAAAGCTCCCATAAGCCTGAAGAAGAAAGAAGAGAATATACGTTTGAATGGTTATAACGGATATGAACCGGTAATTGGCCTTGAAGTTCATGCACAATTGTTGACCGATAGCAAAATATTTTGTGGTTGTAAAAATAGCTTCGGGGCACCTCCCAATTCGTTAACTTGTCCTATTTGTCTCGGTATGCCGGGTACTTTGCCGGTTTTAAATAAAAAAGCGGTGGAATTTGCCATGCGAATGATTTTAGCTGTTAACGGTAAAATAAATCATCGTTCCGTTTTCGCTCGCAAGAATTATTTCTATCCTGATTTACCTAAAGGATACCAAATTTCTCAATATGAGTTACCCATCGGTGAGGGAGGGGCAATATGTTATGATTTACCTGATGGCGAAGAGAAATCATGCGGTTTGATTCGTATCCACCTTGAAGAAGACGCCGGCAAATTGATTCATCCGGAATATAACGAAAGTTATACCAAAGTTGATTTAAACCGCTGCGGTGTTCCTTTGATAGAAATCGTTTCTCTTCCTGACATACGAACTCCCGAAGAAGCTTATGGTTATCTTATTAAACTTAAACGAATACTTCAATATTTGGAAATATGTTCCGCCGATATGGAGAAGGGAAATCTGCGATGTGATGCCAATGTTTCGGTACGTCCAAAGGGACAAAGAGACTATGGAACCCGCACTGAAGTAAAAAATATGAATTCTTTCAAAGGTGTTGAACGAGCATTGAAATTTGAAATTGAACGTCAAGTTAAACTTCTTGAATCTGGGGAGAAAGTTAAACAAGCAACTTTGCTTTGGAACGAAAAAAAACAAGAAGCCGAAGCGATGCGCTCCAAAGAAGAAGCGCCGGATTATCGTTATTTCCCCGAACCTGATTTGCTGAATTTGGTTATTTCTGATGAATGGATTGAACAGGTGAAAAAAGACCTCCCAGAACTACCTGATGCCAGATTTAAACGATTTATCAAGCGGTATAATATTCGTGAATATGATGTATCCATTTTAACTGACAATAAAGATATTGCTGATTATTTTGAAAAAGTAATGATTGATTTTGATGATGCCCAGACTGCCGCCAATTGGATTCAAACGGAAGTTTTAGGCGTTTTAAGAGACACTCAGAAAGACATAATCAATTACGAAGTGAAACCTAAACAAATAGCCGAGCTTTTGAAAAAAATAAAAAAAGGTGAAATTTCCGGTAAAATGGCTAAAACTGTTTTTGCGGAAATGAACAAAACCGGAAAATCCCCTGAGGAAATAATCAAAGAAAAAGGCTTGGTGCAAATTTCAGATAAAAAAATATTAGGCTCTGTAATTGATAAAATACTTAAAGAGCACCCTGAAAATGTTGCCGAATATAAAAAAGGTAAAACAAAAGTAGTTGGTTTTTTGGTCGGACAAGTTATGAAAGAAACCAAAGGACAGGCTAATCCTTCTTTGGTTAATGAACTTTTAAAAGAGAAGCTGAAAGATTAAAAGGTTTGGATAAAAGCAAAGCTAAAATAGCGGTTTTTATATCCGGTTCCGGCACCAATTTACAAGCTCTGATAGATGCTACAAAATCAGGACATCTTGATGCTGAAATTGTTTTGGTAGTTTCGAATACCAAAAAAGCGTTTGGTCTAAAGCGTGCTGAAAAAGAAGGGATTGAAACTTTTGTATTTCAACCGAAAGAATACTCATCGAGAGAAATAGCCAATGAGAAATTGCTTGCTCTCTTGAAAGAGAGAAAAATTGATTATATAGCTCTTGCCGGTTATTTGAAATTAATACCCACATCTTTAATCAAAGCCTATAGAAACCGTATTGTCAATATTCATCCCGCTTTATTGCCCAAATATGGGGGTAAAGGAATGTATGGACATTTCGTCCATGAAACGGTTATTGCCAACCAAGAAAAAGAATCGGGTGTGACTATTCATTTGGTTGATGAACAATATGATCGCGGTAATATTTTGGAACAAGTGAAAGTTCCTGTTTTGCCTGATGATACACCGGAAAAATTGGCGGCTAAGATATTAGTTCAAGAACATAAATTGTATCCCAAAGTTTTGGATAATTTAATAAAAGGAAAGTATAAAATTAATAATGAGTGAAATAATTTTAACAACTGATATCAAAGAATACCCTCTTTTGAGAAGAGGTAAGGTGCGCGATATCTATGACTTGGGTGATTCTTTGTTATTTATCGCAACTGATAGAATTTCCGCTTTTGATGTGGTGATGCCCAACGGCATCCCCGGAAAAGGACAAGTATTGACCACTATGTCGCTATTTTGGTTCGATTTTCTTAAAGATATTATCGATAATCATTTAATAACGGCGAATATCGAAGAATATCCTCAACCTTTACAAAAATATAAAAATATTCTTTATGGTCGGTCAATGGTTGTTACTAAAGCTCAGCGAGTCGATTGTGAATGTATTGTAAGGGGATATATTTCCGGTTCTATGTGGAAAGAATTAAAAGCAGTGCGTCAAAAAGGATTGAATATTGTCCATGGTTTTGAGTTCCCTCCTGATATTAAAGAATCGGGCAATCTCCCCCACCCGATTTTTACCCCTTCTTCAAAAAATGATGATGGTCATGATGAAAATATCAGTTACGAACAATTGGTGACATTGATTGGCCAAGAAACAGCAGAGTTGTGTCGAGATAAGTCTTTGGAGGTCTATCAGAAAGCGGCTGATTATGCTCTTACCAAAGGGATTATCATTGCCGACACTAAATTTGAGTTTGGTTTCAATGATGATAAATTTATTCTCATTGATGAAGTCCTTTCACCCGACTCCAGCCGTTTTTGGCCGGTTGACCGGTATCAGGAGGGACGCAGTCAGCCATCTTTTGATAAGCAACCTATTCGTGATTATCTGGATAGTCTTGGTTGGGACAAGAAACCTCCGGCTCCCCAACTTCCTCAAGAAGTTGTTGAGGCTTCAGCTGAGAGATATTTGAAGGTACAAAAACTTTTAACAGGTAGATAAAATATGTTGGATAAAGTAAAAATTAAAAGAGCCATAATTTCCGTCTCTGATAAAACCGGCGTTGAAAAATTAGCCCGAGTTTTGGAAGAAAAAAACATTGAAATTATTTCCACCGGTGGAACTTTGAAAATACTCAAAGAAGCGGGGGTGCATCCTATCTCCGTGTCTACTTTCACTGGTTCTCCCGAAATTATGGGAGGTAGGGTAAAAACCCTTCATCCCAAAATCCATGCCGGAATTTTATTTCGCCGTGATAATAAAGAGGATAAAGAGCAGCTCAGTCAACTCGACTATCGTTGTATTGATTTGGTGGTGGTTAATTTATACCCTTTTCAGCAAACCGTTAAAAAAACTGATGCTACCGATGAAGAGATAATAGAAAATATCGATATTGGCGGACCTTCCATGTTGCGTGCCGCCGCTAAAAATCATGAAAGTGTAACTATTATCGTCGACCCTGCTGATTATGAGAAATTGTTAATGCAATTGGAAACCAATGACGGGGGTACCGATTATAACTTTCGTAGAGAATGTGCGGCGAAAGCTTTTCGAATGTCCGCTGAATATGATACTGCTATCGCTGCTTATTTTAATGCTAACAAGAATGAAGTCGGTGAAATATTCCCTGTTCAACTTAATTTGCAATTTGAACGCCGTGATATTCTTCGTTATGGAGAGAATCCTCACCAACAAGCTTCTCTTTATTCTTCGGTAAATTATAATGCTCCCACATTGCTGAAAGCTCAACAATTATCAGGTAAAAAACTCTCTTACAATAATTATAATGACTTGAACACCTGTTTGGAAATGTTGTTGGACTTTAAAGAACCGTTTGCCTGTGTTTTAAAACATGCCAATCCTTGTGGAGCGGCGGTGGGTGAAACCCCGGCTGTTGCTTATCAAAAAGCCTATGACAGTGATCCTCTTTCGGCTTTTGGTTCTATTATTGGAATCAACAGAGAAGTAGATATGGAATGCGCCCAGCTTCTTCATAAAACTCCTTTTGTGGAATGTATTTTGGCCCCCTCTTTTAGTGATGAATCTTTAGCATTATTGAAAAAGAAAAAAAATCGGCGTTTGTTAATCTTACCGGAAATAATTCAGGGTCGCCCGAAAGATGAAATTTACTATCGTTTTATCAGAGGTGGGGTTTTACTGCAAACAGCTGATGACAGAGAAACTTCTGTTTCTGAGCTTAAGGTTGTTACCAAAAAATCTCCCACTAAAGAAGAAATAGAAGCTTTGTTATTTGGCTGGAAAGTGGTCAAGCATACCAAATCCAACGCCATTGTTTTAGCCAAAGATGGTGCTACGGTAGGGATTGGAATGGGGCAAACATCACGGGTCGATTCCAGCTATATTGCCGTGAAACGTGCGGGGGAACGAGCACAGGGTGCGGTGATGGCTTCCGATGCTTTTTTTCCTATGGCTGATGGTGTGGAAGTTGCTATTGATGCCGGAATAACGGCGATTATACAACCGGGCGGTTCCAAAGGAGACCCGCAAGTTATCGAAGCCGCCGATAAAGCCAAGGTAGCTATGGTCTTCACCGGTGTCAGGCATTTTAAGCATTAGTTGAATATTATTATAAGCTAACACAGTCATTTTTATTTAAAAAATTTATAAATATTGTTATAGCTGTTTCTTATCTTTTCAATAATTGCTTTACACGCTTCAAAGCTTTGTCTATATTTTCTGAAAATAATAATAAGAGGAGATATGATAATGACGCCGTTTCAATATCTGCAAAAGACAAAAAGCAAAAGACAAAAAGAGCTGTTTGACCTTCTTAAGTTTCCTTCGATTTCGGCAAAATCAGAAAATAAAAAGGATATAAAAAATTGTGCCCAATGGCTTAAAGAGCATTTGAAAACAATAGGTTTTAAATCGAAAATATATCCTACGAAAGGAAATCCGGTAGTGTACGGTGAATATATGGCTGATAAAAATGCTCCTACGGTTTTGTATTATGGTCATTATGATGTCCAACCACCGGAGCCTTTGAACTTATGGAAATCGGCACCGTTTAAACCGGAAATTCGTGGTGGCTATATCTATGCCCGAGGCGCTACCGACGACAAAGGACAGACTTTCGCTCAAATCAAAGGATTAGAAGCGGTCATCAAAAGCGATGGGAGTTTACCTGTCAATGTTAAATTTCTTATTGAAGGCGAGGAAGAAGTAGCTTCGGAAAACCTTCCGGTATTCATCAAAAAAAATAAAAAGATGCTAAAAGCAGATATAGCTGTGATATCTGACACAGGTCAATTCGATAAAAATCTCCCCGCTGTAACTTATGGATTACGAGGTTTGGCTTTCGTGGAGGTGTTTGTTTACGGACCAAACCGTGATGTCCATTCAGGATCTTTCGGTGGTGCCATTGCCAATCCGATAAATGTTCTTTGTGCCATGGTAGGGAAATTACATGATAAAAACGGTAAAATTGCCATTCCCGGATTTTATAAGGATGTTAAACCTCTCAGCAAATGGGAGAGAAACCAATTCAAGAAATTACCTTATAATGAAGCAAGCTATAAAAAGACTTTGGGCGTTCCCGCTTTATCGGGAGAGAAAGGTTATACTACTTTTGAACGCACGTGGTCGCGACCTACCTGTGATGTGAACGGAATAACCGGCGGTTATCAAGGAGAAGGGGCCAAAACGATTATCCCTTCTATGGCGTCTTGTAAAATAACCATGCGTCTGGTGCCCAATATGGATCCTAACGATATCTGTAACAAAATTGAAAAATATCTGTTAAAAATCGCTCCTCCTTCCGTAAAAGTGAAAGTTGTTAAACATGGTGGGGCACCTGGTGTTGTTGTTCCTACGGATGGTCCCTGGCTTGATGCTGCTGCCAGAGCTATAAAAGCCGGCTTTGGGAAAAATCCCGTATTTATGAAAGAGGGTGGTTCTATTCCCATCGTGGGCGATTTCAAAAAGATTCTTGGAGTCGATACGTTGTTAATTGGTTTCGGTCAAAATGATGATAATATCCATTCACCTAATGAGCGTTTTCGCATAAAGGATTTTGAACGTGGTTGTCAAACATCGGCGGCACTGCCGTTTGAATTGGCAAAAATAAAAAAATAATGGAACTGAATCTTAAAGATAAAATAGCCTTGGTAACCGGTGCTTCCGGTGGTCTGGGAGCATCGGCAGCAATGGCATTGGCACAAGAAGGTGTAGAGCTTTTCATAAACTCTCGCAACCGCCAAAATCTTGAAAAGACTGCTGATTTAATCTTCAAAAAAAGCAACATAAAACCGGTATTATTGGTGGGAGATATTTCAAAGAAAGAAGATATCGAAAACTTTAAAGATAAAATAGAAAAAGTTGATATTTTTGTTTCCAATGCTGGAGGACCTCCATCCGGTTTGTTTACCGAACTACCTGAAGAAAGCTGGGAAGAATCACACAAATTACTTCTTTTATCGGCAATTAATATTACTCGTTTGGTTATAGACCGTATGATAAAACAAAAATGGGGGAGATTGATCTATATGACCTCCATAAGCGTGTTGCAACCGATTGATGATTTAATTTTGTCCAATACTTATCGTGCCGGCGTGGCTGGTTTTTGTAAAACTATTTCCAATAATTATGCCAAATACGGTATTACCGCCAATTGTGTTTGTCCCGGTTATACCGCAACCGAACGTCTGAAAGAACTGGCGGCAAAACGAGCACAAAAAACCAATATGACCGTGGATGATGTTATGACTGATTTTGCTAAGGATATTCCCGTTGGTCGAGTGGGTAAACCGGAAGAATTGGCGGCGCTTATTACCTTTTTAGCTTCGGACAAAGCGGCATACATCACCGGCACTTCCATTCCCGTTGATGGCGGATTGGTAAGGTCTTTAATCTAACAGCCTTACATTATTATTAATAACAATATGGACTCACATCAAACGAAGTTACTAAAAAGGTATAATACCGAATCGGTAAAATCTCATTCAACAAGGTATTTAATAACCATCCTGTTAATACAACAGTTCATAGGGGCGTTATGTTTTCCCATTTCAAAATTCGGGTTGGCATATATTGAACCTTTCACTTTTGCTTTTTATCGATTTGTGATTTCATCTGTTTTATTATTTATTTTGATAAAAATCAAAAAATTTGCTATCCCGATAGAAAAAAGTGATTATTGGAAAATTATCGGTCTGGGGGTATTGATAATTCCTTTTAATCAAACTTTTTATCTATGGGGACAATCAATGACAGCCGCCGGCCATGGTGCTCTTTTATTTGCTACCGTCCCGATATGGGTTTTGGTGGCGGCAATGATTCACCTTAAAGAAAGACCACACTGGCGGAGGATAATAGGTATTATTATTGCAGTTGTCGGTGTGATTACAATTATGACATCAGGTTCTATTAAACTTGGATCTCAATATCTATGGGGTGATTTAATTATTTTGTTTGCTGTTTTATGTTGGGTGTATTATACGGTATTGGGAAAACCATTGGTGGAAAAATACGGAGCGATAAGAATCACCGCTTATGCTCTTATTTCCGGTTCCATCATGTATTTACCTTTTGGATTCTATCATGCTGCCCGTTTTAATTATTCGACCGTTCCTTTTTCAGCTTGGTGGTCGGTAGTATATATGGCAGTAGGGACGTCTATCGTTGCTTATATTTTATGGTACTGGGTGTTGAAATATATTGAGGCTTCCCGAATTGCCGTCTTCAACAATCTTCAACCAATAATAGCATCAAGTGTCGCTTACTTCTGGTTGAACGAACCCATTGGCATTTATTTTATTATCGGTGGGATAATAACTCTTGCCGGAGTGATTATCGCCGAGTTGTGAAAAGCATTATTTATATATAAATCAAATCTCTGGAATAAAGCTTTTAAGTTACCATGTCTTTTAAAATTAGGTCATTTGATAAATCAGTGTCCCTCCAAGCTCTGGAAATTTTTGAACTGGGCTGTGTCGGCAAAGCTTTGGGGAAATTTTAAATAAGTGAGAACACTGTCAATCATATGTACATGATTTCGCTCTTCATCGGCAATCATTTTTATTAGTTTCTTTTTGGTGTCATCTGCTTCAATTTCTGCTTTTTCACGGTAAAATTTTTCGGCTTTTTCTTCGATTTTTAGAGCTTCCATCCAAATTGATTGAACGTCTTCGCCAAACGATTTTTTATCTTTTCCCTGTGACATTTCAACAAAGATGTTTTTAACTTGATGAAGGGTGTCGCTTTTTGTGTTCATCGTTTGGGTGGCAATATCAATCTTACCTTCTTTCATTTGCTTGAAAAAGTTGTAATGTTTCTGTTCTTCTTCGGCTAACATAAGAAGAATTTTTTTCAACTCTTTGTCATTGGTTTCAGAAGCGTGTTTTTCATAAAAATTTTTGCCGTCGAGCTCCATCTGTAAAGCAAAATCTAAAATATCCATAATTGTATCCTTTTTATATATTATTATTTATGTTTATAAAAAATTGATAATTAAATCAGTAATCTTCCATCCCTTTTGCTTGGAGGTTTTCTTTGGAAAAATCTTTTTCCAGATTTTTATCGGTGAAGACACCGTCTTTGCGAATCAGTTTGTCATCAAACCAAATTTCTCCGCCACCATATTCGGGGCGTTGAATCAAAACCAGATCCCAGTGAATAGCTGAGTCGTTGCCGTTAGGAGCTTCATCATAGCATTGTCCGGGGGTAAGATGGATGGAGCCGGCAATTTTTTCATCGAACAAAGTGTCTTTCATCGGATGTAAAATAAAAGGATTAACTCCAATAGCAAACTCACCGACATAACGAGCGCCTTCATCGGTATCAAATATTTTATTGAGTTTGTCATTGTCACCATCGCAAGTAGCTTTGATTATTTTACCGTCTTTAAAAGTTAGGGATATATCGTTATAAACGGTCCCCTGATAAAGTGAGGGTGTGTTATAAGTTATCGTTCCATTTATGGAATCTCTGACGGGGGCAGTATAAACTTCACCATCGGGAATATTGCGATGGCCATCACATTTGATACAGGGGATGCTTTTCAGTGAAAAAGTTATGTCGGTCCCGGGTGAAATAAGGTGAACCTTATCTGTTTTTTCCATAAGGGCATAGAGCTTGTCCTGGGCTTTGGACATCTTGGCATAATCGGCGCAGCAAACCTGATAATAGAAATCTTCAAAGGCTTCCTGTGATGTCTCCGCTAATTGTGCCATAGCGTTATTGGGGAAACGAAGGACAACCCATTTGGTTCTTTTCACTCTTTCTTCAAGATGAACCGGTTTATAAAAAAGAGTGTTCATTTTATCCATCTGTTTGCTGTCAATGTCGGCTAAATCAAAGGGATTATCGGAACCACGCAAAGCAATGTAAGCATTGGCTTTTTTCATCAGTTCCAGATGAAGTTCCGCTTGTTTTTTAAATTGTTCATCATTGGCATTTTTGACCCAGTAGCGTCCCAGTGATTCATCATTATAGTACCAAAAGGGAATGGCGCCTAATTCCGTTGCCAGACGGATAACTTCTTTACCCAATTCAAGGGTTTCTTTCCCTTTAATTTCAAGGTACAAAATTTCTCCCGGTTTGATTTCGACAGAATATTCCAAAAGCTGCCGAGCAAGAATTTTGTTTCGTTTGTCTTTCATTTTTACACCTTTTTTTAATTTTTCCAAATGATAACAAATTCTTTTGTATAAATCAACTAATCCAAATATTTAATATGGGAAAGAAGTTTCAATAAAGTAATAGTAGAGGTAATATTGGTATTATCATATTACACAATAACATCTAAATATTGTTTTGTGTTGTTGTCGGATTTGTCAAAGTATATAATTACATCTCTATCGGTTAAGATTATTATTGAGACTCCGATATTAATATTGGAGAATTATAATTTGAAAGAAACAAAGTATCTTTAAACCATATATTGGGAATTAGATAATGGAAACATCTGTTTTAGAAAAAAAAGAAGAGCGGTTTGGTGGTAGCAGTGAAGAATTGTTACAATTAGTATCATTTAATATCGGCTCTGAGGAGTTTGGTGTTGATATTCTTAAAGTTCAAGAAATTAACCGTATGGTTGAAATAACCAAAGTTCCTCAATCACCACATTATGTGGAAGGCGTTATCAATCTCAGGGGTAAGGTAATTCCTATTGTTGATTTAAGAAAAAGATTTAATCTTGATGTTAAAGAATATGACAAAAATACCCGTATTGTTGTTGTCGATATAAGCGGCAATATTATGGGGATGGTTGTCGATTCTGTTTCGGAGGTTCTTCGTATACCATCGAGTACCATTGAGCCCCCACCGGAAATCGTTACCGGTATTGATTCGGAATATATCAAAGGAGTGGCGAAGCTTGATGATCGCTTGCTCATTTTCCTTGATTTATCAAAAGTTATCGATGTCAATGAAATGACTGGCATTGCGGGATAAGGAAATCCTATTACTTAAAAAGCCGGTTCCCCCTGCCGGCTTTTTTTAATACTTTTTTTAGCGCTATCACCAGTCATAGGTACAAATCTGACCGGGGCAATTTTTTCTTTTTTAATTTTTCCATTAATTTTTGTTATCAATAATAATTCCTGCCATAATGTTCCAACCGGAATCACCATTTTACCATTATCAGCAAGTTGTTCAAGTAATGGTGGAGGGATTTTCGAAGGAGCGCAAGTAACAATAATAGCATCAAAGGGGATATGTTCTTTCCAACCAAGATAACCATCGCCACATTTAACGATAACATTCGTGTAATGTAATTGTTTGAGAATCTTTTCAGCGTGAGCGGCTAAACTATCTATAATTTCTATGGTAAAGACAGAGTCAACGATTTCAGCTAAAACAGCTGCTTGGTATCCGGAACCGGTGCCAATTTCGAGAACTTTTTCGTTCCCTCTAAGATTTAACAATGAGGTCATCAGAGCTATTATATATGGTTGAGAGATAGTTTGGTCGTTGCCTATCGGTAAAGGAGAGTCGATATATGCCAGCCTTTTCATGGAATCAGGGACAAAGAGATGTCGCGGAACTTTAAGCATCGCTTTTATTACACTTGAATCGGTAATATGGCGGGTTTCAATTTGGTTTATCACCATATCACGACGGAGTTGAGCATAATCTTTATTCTCATCCTCAGCTTTTGCTAAAGAAAACAATATTAGCAAACAAAATATTATTTTCCATATTTTTATTATTTTATTCAATCTCATCATTATTCAATATTATATTAAAATGTTTTAAAGCAGTATTAATATACTTTATTTGTTAAAGTAAAAAAATAATTATTATATTTTGAAAGTGGTTCAATTAAAAGGAATGACCTTTGAAATCATCTCGAAAAGTTAATTTCCTTTATACGAATATTGGGCGGGGGCATCCTTTTTATCTTGATGGAATTATAGAAGCCATAGCACATCAAGGGAAAATTAACATAATACGTTCGCAACTCGATGTCTTTGAGATTTCACGGGGAATACCCAGATTAGGTTGGCAATTGATAAAAAAATTATATAAACATGGCTCCACTGATAATTTTGTGGGTCATATTTACAATAAATTACGCTTAAATACTGATTATAATAAACAAAGCAAAATCATAAAAATAATAGGTAAAAATATCCGCCAAAAATATCTCAATGATTCCCATCCTTTAGTCGTTGCTCATCCTTTATTGGTAGCTATTTTAAAAGATAAAAAAAATTTATTTTATCAGCACGGTGAAGTGATTGCTCCTTCTGAAGCCGTTGTTGAGGGTGCCCAAACAATTTTTGTTCCTACCAAGGAAACGGCAGTTCCGTTTTATGAAAAGGGCTATAACAAAGATAATATTATCATCACTAAGCTTTGTGTCGAGCCGTCACTGGTAAAACAAGCGAAAGATTCGTTTTCTCAACGTATAAAACGTTTACAAGCTAATCAATCATTGACAGGAGCTTTCTTTAGTTCTGGAGCAGAGCCAAAACCACATGTGGAAAAAATATTGTTGGGTGCCAAGAGTGTCATATCAAGTGGAGGAAGAGCTATCATTTTTGCCCAAAACGGTAAATCCTTTTGGAAAGCTGCCGTGAAAACATTTAAAAAGGCACCTTATCCAATTCATATAATAGATTCAACAGACTATATCCCCCACCAATTACCAACCGTTTTAGTGATTGGTTATAATTCTCGTCGAGAAGAAAATATTTTTACCGCTCAGTTTTTTAAATATTTTGACTATTTGGTAGCTCCTTCTCATGAGCGTACCAACTGGGCTTTGGGATTAGGCTTGCCAATGTTTATTCCCACACCGCCAATTGGTTCTTTCGCTCCTTTGAATCAAAAGACATTGCTTAATCATCATGTCGCTAAGCTCATAAAATCAAAACAGGAAGCAATGAATTTTAATGTTTTATTA
>Ga0114931_10008110_pt1 | contig 12750 bp, 8 predicted proteins | sample 2SBtaG_FD_89579 | JGI IMG/M metagenome (GOLD analysis project Ga0114931, IMG submission 89579) | Deep subsurface microbial communities from Kolumbo volcano to uncover new lineages of life (NeLLi) - 2SBTROV14_V59a metaG | ecosystem: Environmental > Aquatic > Marine > Volcanic | place: Kolumbo...
CCTTGGAGCGACGAGGTCAGCAGGCGATTCGGAGAGCGGAAGGCCCGGCTCGAGAAGGCGGGCCGTCGGATGAGCGACTTCGATCTCGCGATCGGCGTGCACGCGCTGGCCTACGGTCTCACCCTGGTCACCGCCGACCGGGCCTTCGAGCGGCTTCGGCTCCCTCGGGAGAACTGGCTGACCTGACTTCGGAGGGTCCGCATAGGGGCCGTCGGCCGTCCTCGATACACGGGCTCGCCGCCTCCTGCCGGCTCTCACAACGCACCAGACGCAGGCTCCGTCACTTCCTGCCCCTCCGTCCAAGGTGCATGAAGTAGACCTTCCGGTGGTCGAAGAGGAAGTGGTTGTGGAGGGCGGTGACCTCGAGCCCGGCCGCGAGCGCGGCATCGATCGCGGGGTTGATCTCGTCCTCGAAGACGACGGTGTCTCCCATCACCCGTGCGCCGTCGGGCGTCGCCTGGAACGCGGCCCACGAGCCGAGGCCCATCCGGGGGCGGAACGCGAGCCCGTCCACCCGGAGCGCCACGTCGGTGCGCGGCCAGGAGACGCGGACGACGCCGTCCGGCGCGGTCGTGGCCGCGACGCCGACGATGTCGGAGATCCGCGCGGCATCGGGTCCGGGTCCGGCGCCCGATCGCGATGGAATCAGCAGCAGCAGCAGCAGGGCGAAACCGAGCAGGGGCGCGATCCGCTGGGGCCTCGTTGGGGGCGCCGTCACGTCGTCCGCCCCGTGTCCATTGCCGCGAGATCGTCGGTCATGGCGTCGGCGCCGGGGCGCCGCTCCCGTACGTGCGCGTCAGGATCTCGAGGAGATGGCCGTCGGGGTCCGGAAAGTAGACGCCCCGCCCGCCGTCGCGGCGGTTGATTTCGCCCGGACTCTGCTTGAACGGGTCCGCCCAGTACTCGAGCCCGCGCTCCCGGATGCGCGCGAAGATCGGATCGAAGTCCTCCTCGCCGACCAGGAAGGCGTAGTGCTGGGTGTCGAATGCGGCATCTCCGACCTCGATGAAGTCGAGCGAGGATTCGTTCTCGAGGTCGACCACCAGGAAGTGGCCGAACGCGCTCGGGGCCGGAAGGCCCAGGATTCCCGCGAGGAAGCTCGCGGACCGTTCCTTGTCCCTGCAGTGGACGAGTGTGTGGTTGAAGCGAATGCTCATGGGCGGATCGCCTCGGCGCTGGACTTCGGGTCGGCCATGGACACCCTCCCGTGCGACGCAGAGGCGTCATCGTACCAGAACGGAACCGGATGGAGGCCCGTCGGGGCCGGCAGCGGCGGGTCGGAGGTCCGGGAGCCGCCGACCGGGGCCGCGCCATCAGGGGCGCGGCGTCTGGAGGCCCAGGCGCCAGAGATAGAAGAAGCCGGGGGCCGGAATCATCGCCCGGAAGGTCTCGGCCTCGGGCTCGGCCGGCACCGGGGAGGACGCGGAGAAGAGGTTCTCGGGGGCGACGCTTCCGCGATGGTAGGCGACGACGCGGACGGGACCCGCGACGCCGGCCGCTCGGCGCGCGGCTTCGACCGCGTCGTCGAGACCCCCGATCGCGTCGACGAGACCATGCGCCTTCGCCTGGCGGGCGCTGTAGATCCGGCCGTCGGCCAGCGCCTTCACCGCCTCGCGGTCGAGTCCGGGGCGGCCGCGGTCGACCACGTCGACGAACTGCTCGTACAACTCGTCGATTACGGTGCGAAGCTGCGCGCGCTCCTCCGGGCGGACGGGCCGGAACGGGGACCCCGCGTCCTTGAACGGCCCGCTCGTGAGCGTTTCGTCCCGCACCCCCACTTTCTCGAGGAGGCCCGAGAGGTTCAGATCCATGAAGATCACGCCGATCGAGCCCGTGATCGTGCTCGGGTAGGCGCGCACCTCGTCCGCCGCCATCGCGACGTAGTAGCCTCCGGATGCCGCGACCCCCATCATCTGCGCGATCACGGGGCGGCCGGTGGCCTCCTTGAAGCGCCGCACCTCGTCGTGCAGCACCTCGCTCGCGATCACGGTGCCGCCGGGCGAATCGATCCGCAGCAGCAGCGCGACGACCTCGGGGTCGTCGCGCGCGATCTCGAGCTCCTCGCGCACGCGCGCGGGCAGGCCCTCGGCGCCTCCGAGACCGAGGGGGCCGCTCGATCCCGACATCGAGATGGGACCCGCGATGTCGACCATCGCGATCTTGGGGCCTTCCTGGCCGTAGACCACGGCCTCGCGTAGGGGGGACCGGCTGCCGAACGGGAGCTCGATCGTCACGCACGCGGACATCGCGACGAGCGCAACGATCGAGACGAGCAGCAGGCCCGGGCGCGGATGCGGTGCGGTCATTTCGACCCCCTTCGATGCCGATCCGCCCGGGACGTTCCCGCCCGGACCGGACCCCGCGTGGAACGAGAAGCGCGGGACCCGGCAAGCCGGATCCCGCGCATCTTCGACGCCTCTCACCCCCCCAGTTCGAGACGTCACTGAATCAGCCCATCAGCTGCAGCCGCTGGACACGCCACAGTTGGGGCACTTGTAGCAGGCGCCGTTGCGGACCGTGATGCTGCCGCACTCCATGCAGGCCGGGGCGTCGGCCTGGTTGACGAAGGTCTGGTGCTCTCCCGCGGCCCGGTCGGCCGACCCGCCGGCCACGGCGACCCGCGGCGTGACGTCGGAGAGACCCGTCACCTCGGCCTCGGTCTCCTGTTCGTCCGCGGGGGGTTCCGCGTCGATGAAGCGGTTGCCGAGGTAGCGGAAGATGTAGTCCGTGATGGACTTCGCCATCGGGATCTCGGGGTTGTTCGTGAAGCCCGAGGGCTCGAACCGCGTATGGCTGAACTTGTCGACCAGGGCCTTCAGCGGCACACCGTACTGGAGCGCGATCGACGTCATCGTCGCGATCGTGTCCATCAGGCCCGAGATCGTCGAACCCTCCTTCGCCATCTTCAGGAAGATCTCGCCGGGCGATCCGTCCACGTAGCGGCCGACGTGGAGATAGCCGTCGTGGCCCGCGATCGAGAACTTGTGGGTGATGCTCTCGCGTTCGTCGGGCAGCTTGATCCGCACCGCGCGGCGCTCGCGCAGGTCGATGACCTCGGCGCCGCCGGACGGCTCGTCCTTGCCGGCGTTGAGCGGCTGGGTGCGCTTCGAGCCGTCGCGGTAGACGGCCAGCGCCTTCAGCCCCTGCTTCCACCCCTCGACGTAGGCCGCGGTCAGGTCGTCGACCGTGGCGTCCGTCGGCAGGTTGACGGTCTTGCTGATCGCGCCCGAGAGGAACGGCTGCGCCGCGCCCATCATCCGGATGTGCCCCATCCAGTCGATCGAGCGCACGCCGTTCGCGGGGCGGAAGGCGCAGTCGAAGACCGGAAGGTGCTCGTCCTTCAGGCGCGGCGCCCCCTCGATCGTCTCGTGCTCGTCGATGTAGGCCACGATCGCGTCGATCGCGTCCGGCTCGTAGCCGAGCTTCCGGAGCGCGGTCGGGACCGTGCCGTTCACGATCTTGAGCAGCCCGCCGCCCACCAGCTTCTTGTACTTGACGAGCGCGATGTCGGGCTCCACGCCGGTCGTGTCGCAGTCCATCATGAACGCGATCGTGCCGGTCGGCGCGAGCACCGTGACCTGGCCGTTCTTGTAGCCGTGCTTGCGACCGAGCGCGAGCGCCTCGGCCCAGGCCCGCCGCTGGCCCTCGAGCAGGTCCGGCTGGACCCCGGCCGCAGGGACCGCTTCGGCCGCATCCCGGTGCATGGCGATGACGTCGAGGAAGTCCTTGCGGTTCTTGCGGTAGTGCGGGAACGGCCCCATCGCGGCGGCCACCTCCGCGCTGGTGCGGTACGCCTCGCCGCACATCAGCGACGTGATCGCGGCGGCCAGGTGACGGCCCTCGTCGCTGTCGTACGGAAGGCCCTGGCTCATCAACAACGCGCCGAGGTTGGCATAGCCGAGGCCGAGCGGGCGGTAGAGATGGCTGTTCTTCGCGATCGCCGGGGTCGGGTAGTCGGCGAAGTCGACCAGGATCTCCTGCGCCAGGATCGTCAGCGATGCGGCGCGGCGGAAGTCCTCGACCTGGAACTCGTCGCGCTCGTCGAGGAACTGCATCAGGTTCAGGCTGGCGAGGTTGCAGGCCGTGTCGTCAAGGAACATGTACTCGGAGCACGGGTTGCTGGAGTTGATGCGGCCCGACGTCTTCACCGGATTCCAGCGGTTGATCGTCGTGTCGTACTGCATTCCCGGGTCGCCACAGACGTGTGCCGCCTCGGAGATCTCCTGCAGCAGCTGGCGCGCCGGGAACGTATCGACGACGTCGCCGGTCACGACGGCCCGCGTCTGGAAGTCGCGGCCGTCGAGCGCGGCCCGCATGAACTCGTCGGTCACGCGCACCGAGTGGTTCGCATTCTGGAAGAAGACCGAGTCGTAGGCGCCGCCCGGGACGTTGAAGCCGCCGTCGTAGCCGGCATCGATCAACGACCAGGCCTTCTTCTCCTCGTTCGCCTTGCTGTGGATGAACTCCCGGATGTCCGGATGATCGACGTTCAGGATCACCATCTTCGCGGCACGACGGGTCTTGCCGCCACTCTTCACGACGCCGGCAAAGGAGTCGAACCCCTTCATGAACGAGACCGGACCGGAGGCTGTCCCGCCGCCCTTCAGGTCTTCGCGCGACGAGCGGATCTTCGAGAGATTGGAGCCGGTGCCGGAGCCGCCCTTGAACAGCATGGCCTCGGTCTTGGCCAGGTCCATGATCGACTCCATCGTGTCCTCGACGGAGTTGATGAAGCAGGCGCTGGCCTGCTGCCGGGTGTCCGGCACCCCGAGGTTGAACCAGACCGGGCTGTTGAACGCCATCTTCTGGTTGACCAAGAGGTGGGACAACTCTTCCTTGAAGCGCTCGCCGTCCGCGGGCGTCCGGAAGTAGCCGCCCTCGGTGCCCCACTCGTGGATGCGGTCCACGACCCGGCCGATCAGCTGCTTGACGCTGCGTTCGCGGCCCGGCGTGCCGAGGTGGCCGCGAAAGTACTTCGAGACCACGACGTTGGTCGCGAGCTGCGACCAACGGCTCGGGATCTCGCAGTCGTGCTGCTCGAAAATCACCTCGCCGCGTTCGTTCGCGATGGTGGCGGATCGGATCTCCCAGTCGATCTCGTCGAACGGGTGCACGCCTTCGCGCGTGAAATGCCGCGGGATCTCGACACCCTTCGCCGCCCTGGCCTTCCGGCTGCGCGGGGTCTTCGGCCGCGCCTTCGCGGCCGTCGTCGTCGTGTGTCCCGTCCGTCCCATCTCGCTCATGCCACCCACGCTATCACCCACGCTGGCTTTCCTCGTCGTTCGCTGTGGGTCGATGTCGTGCGGATCGACCCGTTGGTTGTCGCGGCGCTCCGCCGCGGTCGCTCTTCTTTCGTCGTCGTTCGCCGTCGTCGTTCGCGACCGGCCCGCTCGTTCGTGGGCCCGCTCGCTCGAAAGGGGCCGCGGGTTCTACCGCGTCCGGCCGGCAGGCGCCGGAACCGCTGTTCTGTTCCGCCGCCCGGCCCACCGGAACATCCCGTCCTCTCCTGTCTCTCCTGCCATGTCCTGTCTGTCCGGTCTATCCTGGGCTGTCCTGGGCTGTCCTGTGCGGTTCGGTCCGGTCCTAGGCGGCTCTGCCAGCGCCGCCATCCCTGTTCTGCTTCCGTTTCATCCGGTTCGGGGCCGGAGGGTTCGGGGCCGGAGACGAGAGGGGCCCCGGGTTGCCCCGGGGCCCCACGAGCCAGGGCAGGTCCTCCTTCCCGCCGCAAGCTCATCCCTCTCGGTAACCGCCTGTTCAAAGAACCCCCCAGGCCACCGAGAGGAAAAACGTTCCCCGCAAGGATGTCTTCTACCGGTCTCCTCCCGGACGAGTCAACGAAAAAAGCACAAGATCTTGCGCCGGACAGGTGAGACTAGCACAAGTCCTCGTGGTTGAACGTCTTTTCGGGCGCCTGGCGGCGCGGGCGGCGCGCGCGGCACCCCCCGCGATGCGGCCCGCGGGCCCCGGGGCGGGCGGCAGGCCGGCGCGCAAGTCTCCGGAATTCCAGCGTTGACGCGCGGCGTCAGGTCCGCGGACGCTCGCGGCCCGCGAGCGCGCCTCAGTCGGAGCGGGGGCGGAGCGGCGCGCCCTTCAGCAGGGCCGTGATCTCGTCGGCCGGGACCGGGGGGCTGAACAGATAGCCCTGCATGATCCGGCAGCCGACGGCATCGAGATGGGCCCGCTGCTTCTCGGTTTCGACGCCCTCGGCCACGACCTGCAGCCGGAGCGCCCGTGCCATCGAGACGATGGCCTCGGTGATCGCGGCATCGTCGGCGTCGAGCACGACGTCGCGGACGAACGAACGGTCGATCTTGAGGATGTCGACCGGGAAGCGCTTCAGGTACGAGAGCGACGAGTACCCGGTCCCGAAGTCGTCGAGCGCGACCTGGATGCCGAGCCGCTTCAGCTCGCGGAGCGCGCGGCGGACCGCGTCGGGATCCGCGCTGAAGACGTTCTCGGTGATCTCGACGACGAGGTGACCGGGCGGCAGCCCGGTATCGAACAGCACCTGGCCCATCTTCTCGATCAGGGCCTCGCTCTCGAAGTGCGCGGGCGAGATGTTCACGGCCATGTGGACCGGCGCGAGCCCCTGGGCCAGCCAGGCCGCGGACTGCGCGCACGCCTCCTCGAGGACCCAGTCCCCGATCGGGATGATCAGGCCGCAGGCCTCCGCCACCGGGATGAATTCGTCGGGCCCGATCGGGCCGAGATCGGGATCCGTCCAGCGGATCAGGGCCTCGACGCCCAGGATCCGGCCGCTCCGGATGTCGACCTGGGGCTGGTAGAATAGATCGAAGGCGTGCTGCTCGATCGCGGTCCGCAGGCGCTCCTCCAGGGCCAGTCGCCGCGTCTCCAGACCGCCGATCTCCTCCGAGAAGAACTGGAATCCGTTGCGCCCGCGGGCCTTCGCCTCGTACATCGCGACGTCGGCGTTGCGCAGCAGCGTCCCGACGTCCTCGCCATCTCCCGGGAAGAGCGTGATGCCGATCGACACGCCGACCACCAGCTCGTGTGCGCCCACCGGGAAGGGCTCCCGCAGCGCGTCGAGGACCCGGGTCGCGATGCCCCCGGCGTCGGCCGCGCACTGGATCTCGGGCAGGACGACCGTGAACTCGTCGCCGCCCAGCCGCGAGATCGGCCCGGTCCCGGCGCCGTGCCAGGTCACCAGGTCGCTGCCCCGCAGGCACTCCTCGAGACGTCGGGCGACGGCGCGCAGGAGCTCATCCCCGATGGTATGGCCCAGCGTGTCGTTCACGCGCTTGAAGTTGTCGAGGTCGAGGAACAGGAGCCCCATGCTGCGGCCGTGACGCCGCGCGGTCTCGAGCGTCTCCTCGAGGCGCTCCATGAACGCGCTGCGGTTGGCGAGGCCGGTGAGCCCGTCGTGGTAGGCCAGGAACCGCATCTGCTCGGCGGCCTCCATCCGTTCGGTCACGTCCTGCACGCTGCCCGAGATCCGGCGGGGTTCGCCGTGCTCGTCGACCAGCACCTCGGCCTCCCACGAGACGAAGCGGGTCTCGCCGTCCGGCAGCGTCATCCGGCACTCGGCGCTCCAGGCGCCTCCGGCCTCGGCCGCGGCCTGGAAGTACGCGACCAGCCGCGCGCGGTCGTCGGGCGTGAAGGAACCGAGCAGCCGGGCGATCGTCAGCGGGCCGTCGCCGCCGACGCCCAGGAGTTCGCGCAGCCCGTCGGACGCCTCGAACTCGCCGCCCTCGGCATCGACCTCCCAGGTCGCCACCGCGGCCAGGCGGCGGAGCAGATCGCGGCTGCGCGCGAGTTCGCTCTCGCGCTGACGCAAGCGGACCCAGGTGCCGATCCGGCGCGCGAGCAGGCGGCCGTGGAGGGGCCGCCGCAACAGGTCGCTGGCGCCCGCTTCCACGCCACGGAGGATCGCCTGCTCGTTCCCGGCCGAGACCAGCAGCAGGATCGGGGTCTGCCGCGTGTCGGGGCGACGGCGCAGCACCCGGCAGAGCGCGGCGCCCGAGATGCCCGTGAGGGCGTCGTCGAGCACGATGCCGCCCGGCTGACGGGCGGCCACGGCCTCGAGCACTTCGTGCGCGTTGCGGACCACGTCGACACGGATGCCCTCCGCGCCGAGGGCCGCAGAGGCGGACTCCGCCTCCATCGGCCCCAGCCCGGCGAGCAGGACGCGGTTCTCGGGCTTGCTGACCTGCCGCATCCTCCGCCTTCCGCAGCCCGCGTCCTTCCGGGGCCCCCGGTGGATCGGACACACGGCGCCTCCGCTTGAAGCGAGAACCGCCGGCGCTCCCGGGCGTTCCGGTCGGGGACGCTCAGCCGTGGCGGTTGCGGACGAGCAGCCGTCCCGGGGCGGTTCCGCCGGCCGGAATCCACTTCACGGCCAGCGAGACGCGGTTGTCGGCATCGAGGGCGTCCCAGTAGCGGTCGAGCAGGGCTTCCGGCGAGGCGTCCAGCGGCAGCCACAGGGGCTCGCCGACGAAGGGCGGGAGCGGCGAGCCGTCGCCCACGTAGGTGGTGAGCCCGCGCCCGAGGCCCGGCGGCGGCGCGGCGCTGCGGAACGTGAAGCGGTCCGTCGACGCCGGGTCGGCCGGGTTCGCCTTCAGGATCGAGAGTGCGACCTCGGGGGCCTTCCCGCGCAGATCGAGCAGTCCGCTGATCCGCGGGGTGTAGTTCGGGGCGTCGTGTTCGCGCTCCCGCGTCGCCAGAGCGGCCTCGAAGCTGCCACCCGCCGCGATCGCGTCGGCCGCCGTCCGGGTCTGGTCGCCGTTGGTCACCAGGTACACGCCCGGGAGTTCGAGCATCGCCTCGTAGAGCGTGAGGGAGCGGTCGCCCACGCCGGCTCCCCCGTCCCACGGTGCCGTCCGCAGCTCGGGACCGTCCGCCACGAAGACGCGGTTCCGGCTGCCGTCGCTGCGGCCCATGATCCAGTAGAGCTGGATCCAGTCGCCCTCGGGACAACGACCGATCACGATGCCGCGGCCCGGGTAGGCGTTGCGCGCGATCCGTTCTGCGAAGAGCGCCTTCGCCGTGGCCACGAGCCCGCTCATGCCGACGGCTCCGGAAGCCGGCCGTCGTCCATCGTGAGCCGGAAGCAGAGTCCTTCCGGGAGCTTGTAGCGGATGTTCAGCCCGATCAGCAGCGCGGTCCACTCCTCGACATAGCGCGCATTCGCGAGCGGGCCGCCGTCGACCGCGCGCATCCCCGGGACCAGCGGGCAGAGTTCCATCACGGCCCGGCGCGCCGCGCGGGCCCCCGACACGATCACGTCGCATTCGACCGGGCCGGCCAGATGCTGCAAGCGGTGCGACGGCACGTTCTGGAACGCGGAGACGACGTCGACGTCCTTCGGCACGAGGCTGGAGACGAGTTCCGCGCAGGAGCCCTGCCAGACGCCGACCGTGCGCAGCGGCCCGTCTCCGACCGCGGTCGCCAGCGGGACGCCCATCGAGACGACGATCTGGCCCGGCTGGAGGATCTCCTTCAGCCCCTTCACGGTGCTGGCCGTGTGCTCGAACGGCACCGAGAGGATCACGATCCGCGCGCGCCGCGTGGCTTCGACGTTGTCGAAGCCCTCGACGCGGGCGTCCGGCACCTGTGCGCGGACCTCGGCGGCGGCCGTGACGGCGCGATCGAGCTTCCGCGATCCGATCACGACCGGTCGGCCCGCGCTGGCGAAGCGGAGCGCGAGTCCGAGACCCTGATCTCCGGTTCCGCCGAGGATGGCGATGGCGTTCTCGTCGGGGGGCTGACTCATGGCGCGGGAGGCTAGCCGACAATCCCGCGTCTGCGGCCCCGCCGCTCCCGGCCCGGGCTGGCCTGGTCGCTCCCGGCCCGGCCTGGCCGCCCCGGCCCGGGCTCGGACGCCGTCGCGCTCGACCGCTACGCTGCCACCGTGTCCGACGCCGCCCCGACCCCGGCCACCACGCCGGCCCGGATCGAACAAGCCGACGCGCACCACCTCGCCATCACCTGGGGAGACGGCGTGGTGCACCGCTTCGAGGTCCGCGCGCTGCGGATGGCCTGCGGCTGTGCCCAGTGCGTGGACGAGTGGTCGGGCGAGCATCGGCTCGACCCGGCCGCCGTACCGGAGGACGTCCACCCGGTGCGGATCGAGGGCGTCGGTCGCTATGCGTTGCAGATCGACTGGAGCGATGGACACCGCGCCGGGATCTACCCCTACCGCCGTCTGCGCGGACTCGGCGAAGGCGACGCCGGCGCCTAGCACGCACCGGATCTCGCCACGCCTAACGCCCCCGACCGGGGCCGGACGGCCCTCGAACACGGTCGCAAGGACCCGGATCGCGGGCCATTCCGCGACCGGGGTCGAAAGCGGATCGCGATCGACCACGGTGAAGTCGGCACGCTTGCCAGCACGAATCGAGCCGATCTCGGCTTCGAGGCCCAGCGGACGCGCCGCATCGATCGTCACCGCCGCGATGGCGTCGCGCGGCGAGAGCCGTTCCTCGGGCGCGTGGACGACTCCGTTCATCGATTCCCGCCACGCCGCGACCCAGGCCAGGAACAGGGGCCGCGCGGGCGCCATCGTCAGATCCGAGTGCAACGAGACCGGAACCCCGGCGCGGCGTAGGCTGCCCAGACGCACCATCTGCGACGCGCGGTCGTGGCCGAGCCCGTGCGTGCCGTAGCGGTCCGCCAGCACGTAGACGTAGTTCGGGTTCGCGCTGACCAGCGCACCGAGCGCCGCGATCCGGTCCACCTGCTCCGGTGTGGAGAAGCCGAAGTGATGCAGCGTGAAGCGATGGTCCGGGCGCGGCGTCTCGCGTTGCAGGCGCGCGAGCACGTCGAGGGTCGCGCCGACACCGGCGTCGCCGTTCGCGTGGACGTGGATCGTGTAGTCCGCGCGCCAGAACTCGCGCGCGACCTCCTCCAGCACGGCGGGCGGCATCAGCCATTCGCCGTGGTGGCCGTCGATGTAGCCGGGCGGAGCCATCTGCATCAACTGCGAGAAGAAGGCGCCATCGGCGAGCAGCTTCACGTGGCCGCGCAGGTGGCGGACGCGGTGCGAACCTGTCGGCGGAAGCGCCTCCATGGCCGCGCGAACGGCCGGCACGCCCCCCTGCTCGAAGCGCCGGAGCATGGCGGGCGCGGGCACCAGCCAGGTGCGGAACGGGACGTCGTCGCCCGACAGTCCGCCGACCAGGAGCGCGGTGTCGCCCTCGATGCTGGCCGTCATCAGGCCGGTGGCCATGTCGGCCACCGTGGTGATGCCGCCCTCGTGCACCAGCGCGCGCAGCAGCGCGAGCCCGCGGGCCAGCCGCTCGGGCGCGAAGAGACGAGCCGACATCGCGCGCAACGGCAGGGCGTTCCCGTTCTCGTAGAAGTGGCCGTTCGCGAAGTCGACCTGCGGATGCGCTCCGACGCGCTCCTCGGTCAGGCCGGCCAGCGCGAGTGCCTTCGTGTTGAGCACGCTCTCGTGGAAGGAGCGGTGCCAGACGACGATCGGCCGCTCGGTCGAGATCGCATCCAGGTCCGCACGCGTGATCGCGCCGTGGAAGAGCGGATGGTGGCCCCAGGTATCGAGCCACGCGCCCGGCGGTGCGGCGGCCTCGGCCGCGCGCAGGCGCGCGAGGTACGCAGCGCGGCCCTCGACGCCAGCGACGTGGCCGGTCGGGAGATCCCACGGCTCCGGCGTGATGAACACCATCGGCAGCAGCAACGCCGCCATCAGCGGATGGAGGTGGTTGTCGATCAGCCCCGGGAGCAGCACCGCGTCCTCGAACGACCGGTCGATGCGATGGGGGCGCCCTTCGAGCCAGGGTGCCAGCGACGCTTCGCTCCCGACCGAAAGGATGAGACCGTCGCGCACCGCAACCGCGGTCGCCTGCGGCTGCGAGGGCGCCATCGTGACGATGCGCTTTGCGGTGTAGACCACCACGTCGTCCGCAGCCGTCGCTGGCGACGCCGCGCCCAGCAGCAGCCAGACGACGCCGAGGGCCAGGAATCCGATCCGGGTCATCGCCACTCCTCCTGTCGGGTCAGAACCGATCGTCCTGCAGGACCCCGATCCAGTCGAGGTCCCGGTACTCGCCATCGACGTCCATCCCGTAGCCGATCACCCAGGCGTCGCCGATGCGGAAGCCCACGTAGGAGAGCGGCACGTCCTCGGTGCGGCGCGACGCCTTGTCGAGCAGCACGCAGATGCGCACGCTGCGCGGCTCGCCGAGCGCGGCCAGATCGAGCACCCCGCGCAGCGTGATGCCCTCGTCGGTGAGGTCGTCGACCACCAGCACGTCGCGATCCTCCAGCCGCTCCGGGTCGAAGTGCTCGATCGTGACCGGCCCGAGCGTCGTCCCCTGGCTGCGCCTCGCGCGCACGTCGAGCCGTTCGGGGAGGAATCCGCGGGCCGCCAGATGGCGCAGCAGATCGTCGGTGAAGCGCCGCGCGCCCTCGAGCAGGCAGACGACGGTGAGGGGCGCCTCCGCGTAGTCCCGCCAGAGCTGGTCGGCGAGTTCCCGGACGCGCGTGCGCAGCGCGTCCTCGTCGATGAGGGTTTCGATGCGCATGGAGATCCTGCCAGCCCGGAGCCGACGCTACCATCCCGCGATGTCCCGGGGCGAGCGTGTTTTCGAGGTCATCGCGTTTCCGCTGGTGATGGGCGGCGCGGTCGCCGCGGGCCTTGCGGCCGTCGGCGCCGGCCACGATCCGGGACGGGTGAGCGGTGTCCTCACCGCTGCGGTGGGCGCGCTGATCCTGGTGCTCGAACGCCGCTTTCCGCTCCACCGCTCGTGGCTCCACTCACAGGACGATCTGGCG
>Ga0114931_10008111_pt1 | contig 12748 bp, 8 predicted proteins | sample 2SBtaG_FD_89579 | JGI IMG/M metagenome (GOLD analysis project Ga0114931, IMG submission 89579) | Deep subsurface microbial communities from Kolumbo volcano to uncover new lineages of life (NeLLi) - 2SBTROV14_V59a metaG | ecosystem: Environmental > Aquatic > Marine > Volcanic | place: Kolumbo...
GTGACAAATGAGGATGAGTACAAGATAAAACAAATTATCACCAGTGTAAGTGATATCTCAAAGGTAGAGATTAACAGGCTGGTTGAAGAAGCGGTTTCGTCCATTCCAGTTGTTTCAGTACAGAGAGGAATACAATCGGTTCGAGTCAATTTGAATCAACTTGACTCAGTAGTTGATCTACTAGGAGAACTCGTTCTCTCTAGAAACAGGCTTGCAACTGCTATCGCGGATGTGCTCAATCCAGCAGCAGTTGAACAGCTTAACATATTTGAGTCCACAATATCAGCAATCCAAGATAGGCTCATGAAGATGAGAATGGTGAATCTATCAAGGATATTTGATACCTATCCCCGAACTGTCAGAGATATTGCTACTCAGAGAAATATGGAGATTGAATTATTACTCCAAGGTACACATCTTGAATTAGATCGGTCTGTCATTGATCAGGTCAATGAAGCTCTTCTTCATCTCATAAGAAATTCTGCAATTCATGGAATTGAGAGCCCTGAGGAGAGAGTGAAAGCGAACAAACCAAAGAGAGGAACTATTAGAGTTTCAGCAGTTCAGGACAGGGGAGAGGTTGTCTTCAATGTGGAAGATGATGGTTCTGGTTTAAATCTAGAGGAAATCAGGAAAAAGGGAATTGAGAAGGGACTGATTGACAAAGACACAGTTCTCCACAGAAAGCAACTCGCTGCACTAATCTTTCACCCTGGATTTTCTACAGCGGAAAAAGTAACTTCAGCCGCTGGAAGAGGAGTGGGAATGGATATAATTAAGCGCTCAATTGAGGAGATTAACGGGACAATTGAGATTAGGACAAAGAAGGGTAAAGGTACCCTTTTTATCATCAGAGTGCCACAAACTCTTGCCATTATTCAAGCACTAGTAATAAGGGTACAGGAGTTTCTCTTTGCCATCCCTATGTTGAATATCGAGAAAATATACTCGTTAGGAGATGAGGAGGTACAGATGAGGGAAGGAAACTATTTCCTTGAATTAGGAGATCAGGTTGTTCCTGTTATCGACCTTGAAGAGAATATAGTACTTCCATCACACATGAAGATAGATATGCTCGGAACTAGGAGATCTACAAGAAAGACGAATCCGAAATTAATACTCTGGGAAAAAGCTGGAACGAAAATCTGTCTCAAGGTCTCTGATGTGATGGAACAAAGAGAAATTGTTACCAAAGGTTTGGACTCAATTGCACAACAATATAGAGGGTTCAGTGGAGCAACAATCCTTGATGAGGATAAAGTTGTACTTATTCTCGATCCAGCAACCATCTAAGGTATTAATAATCATACATCCTCTGACACTTTTTTATACCTTTAAGATAATGATGATTTAGAGCGATGAGCAATCCACCAAATGATCTAATTCCAGATGATGATTTCTACGCAGCTTTTAATCCAAAATTCGAAGCTCTACAAGAACTTTCGAATATCGGGGTAGGGCACGCTGCAACAGCCCTTTCACAGTTGCTCAATAGAAAGGTAGATATGAGTATCCCAAGAGTAAATATTGTACCAATTGAACAGGCCTCGACCATACTTGCAAGTCATGAAGAGGAGATTACAGTTGGAGTTTTTGTCCGGACAATGGAAGAGAGTGGTTCACAGCTCAATTTGCTTATGATAATGGATACAGAATCGACACATACCTTATTGGGAATTCTGAGAAGAAATGAAGACACTACAAATCTGCTAGACCTCGATGAGATTTCAAAATCGATTCTGAAGGAGACAGGGAATATCCTCTTGCTTCATACAATCACTGCTATTAACTCTTTTACTGAATCTCACTGGTTCCCTAATTCACCAGATATAGTAATTGACATGATCGGATCAATGACTGATGAGGTTCTCCTCAATGATCACGAGGATAATGAGGGAGAAATCAAAGTCCTTCTTGTTGAGTGTGATGTATTCACAGATGATGGAAAAAAGGTGAAGGGTAATATTCTCTTACTTCCTAATAAGGTAGCGATGGACACATTAATGAATCGTTTGTATGGAGAAAATTGGCAGGAGACGATGTGATGGCTTTGTATACCGCAAAAATTGGAGAAATTGTAGTTGGGAAGAAGGGGGATCAATTGCAAGCTCTTGCACTTGGGAGCTGTATAGGCCTGGTCGTTTACGATCCCAAGCTAAAAGTTGCAGCTTTAGCGCACATTCTACTACCAGAGAAAAGCAAGTTCTCGAAACCAGGTCCTCCAGGGAAATATGGGACAGAAGCTACTGGTGAATCGATAAAAAATGTTATTTCAAGAGGAGGGTTAAGAGACAATCTTGTCGCAAAATTAGCAGGAGGTGCAAAGATGTTTGAGTCCCTCACTTCAGGTACAAATATGGATATTGGATCAAGAAATATTGCATCCGTCACCAAATCTTTAGGAGAGCATGGTATCAAAATCTTGGCGAGAGATGTAGGAGATAATCAGGGGAGAACGATAATCTTTGATGTAGATTCCTGTCTCTTAAAGATAAAACAAGCAAATGGTACAATTTTTAAAACAATATAGAAATTGATTATCTAAAGATTAAGATTTTCCTTAATTCTAGTCACTGATTCTTCCAAATGGTGTGTCGATGCAGATCCAAATGAAATTCTAAAATGTTCTTTTCTTGTCTCTCCAAATTCTGAAGCGGGTACCATTACTACCTTTGCCTTGGTGAATACCTCTTCTACAAAATCCTCACCCGGATTGGAACCCTGTCGATCAATTGATGGAAATGCATAAAATGATCCCTCAATCTTTGGTACAGTGACTCCATCAATTTTAGAGAATGAATTTTGGATAACTTTTGCCCTCTTTTCCATCTCTGATCTCATACTTTCTCTGAACATCAAGTCTTCGTTAGACCCCATAAATTCAGAGATTGCATATTGGAACAGGGAAGGAGGATTAGCAATAACAAATGGATGTAACTTTGCGATGGGGCTTATCAATTTCTTTGGTCCTACTCCGTAACCCATTCTCCAACCGGGAACACAATATGTTTTGCTAAAAGCATTGAGAGTAATTGTATTTTCTGGCGCATGTGTAGCCATTGGAATATGTTTCTTCCCATCAAAAGTTATGTACTCATACACCTCGTTGCTTAGAATCGCCACATCATGATCAACTGCAACATCAGCAATTCCTTTAACAGTTTCCTCTGTGAACATACCCCCTGTTGGGTTAGAAGGTGAGTTGGTTATAATCAGTCTTGTCTTGTCAGAAATCGCCTCCTTCACAAGCTCAGGATCCATTTGAAACTTATCATCAAGTGGAATAGGGACTACCTTCAGACCGGCAATGAGAGGGATCGTGGGATAGTAGACAAAACCTGGATCAGGGACAATAATTTCGTCACTTGGATCAGTAAGTGCAAATATAGAAGTAAAAAGAAATTGTGTACCTCCTGCTGTGACAACAACTCCATCTTTATCATAATCCAATGAGTACTCTTCTTTGTACTTCTGAGTTATTTTCTCACGAAGTGTTGGAATACCAGAATTTAATGTATATGTGTGAGCTCGGAAATTTGAGAGGTTATCCTTAACCTTTTCAAGAAGACCTTGAGGGGGCATCAAATCTGGAGCACCTATTCCGAGCGAGATTACACCTTCAAGACCTTGAGCTCTTTGAAACATCTTCCTAATACCGGATGGATGAATTTGTTGAAGACGAGAAGTTTCCTTGAATAGCTTATCTGAACCTGCACTCATAGGATCCCGATAAATCCTTAGTTAATGAATTCTTCCAGTAGATTCAGTCCTTCTGCTCAGAAAATACAACTTCTTTTCGAGTTACATATGAACTTACAAGTATTACGATTAAACTAAGACCAGAGAGTAGGGCAATGATGTTAGATGCAAATACTGCATCTTCTCTGTGAATGGTATAAGTAATTTGAGTACCTATTGAATAAATGAAGTACTGACTGACATTCCAATTAGAGAGCATGAAATCAAATGAATAATCTTGCCCCTCGGTATTATATGGGATATCTACCGAGAATTTATAACTTTCTTCTGGATTTATTTTTACCTCTATCCAATCAGATGGTATTCCTATTGCAAAGTTCATGTACTCATTGGCAAATTGCTTGTAAGTAGTATTTCCATCCTTGATTCGAGATGAGAGATCCTCTATCAGAGATTGAGCTGTATTTTGCATTGTACTATTGGATGCTCCAAAGATCATCGAGAAATTTAGTGCATGTGTACCAAAGCTGAAGGAGATTGTCGCAGATGATTTTGAAGGGACATGATATTTGATTGTTGAGTAGAGTGAAAGTCCATCTGACAGCGTATAAAATCCTGCACCAGCAGAATTATCTTCTGTATACGTCTGTCCTTGCCCCACACCTGCATACAGTGAAAATGCAAGGAGACCGGTCAAGAGGATCGAGAGCCATCCAAGTTTGGAGAACCGATACAATCTGAGTTTGCTCCAGTCTACACCTATTTTCTCAAATCCCTTATAGCTTCTAAGAAATGGAATGATCACCCTAACTAAATAGTAGAGAAATAACACAAGATGAACAGTAAGTTGAGGTATGATTAGAATTAGGTTTCTCGATCCAAACTCACTTATTCTTCGTTCTGCGCTCCAATTGACGAAGTATTGATCGATTCCCTTTTCTGGGTTTTGAAGATTAGATTTTAGATAAATTCCTGATATTGAAACATGTTGTGCTGCTAGATCAAGAACCACTCCTCCGGCTATTTGGTAGAAACTCTTGTCAATTGGATAAAAAATCCCTACTGAATCCCAAGTTAGATCAAAGAAAACATGAGTAATCCAGAAGTAGAAAATCAACAAGGATATTGTTATAGTTTTGTCATTTTTAGAAAGGTAAGAAAGGGCTAAGAGAAGGATCCCTGCACCAAATATGACAAAAATACTATGTGTCCAAGTCCGATGGGGAATAGGTAGGAAGACGTCAATATCAGGAAGAATTGCAAACAAAGTAGTTACAAAAAAAAGGCGAGGATGTGATTTTATCCATTCGCGGAGTTTTCTCGGGGAGAGAAGAAAGAGCAAAATCGATGCAATACCGAGGTGTGAAGTAGAGTAGGTCACATTATTGATTTGTCAGTAAGTGGTATTATTACTTTTCTTCGGATGAAGAATTCATTTGATTCTCTTCCACTTCTTAAGAAAGAAAAGAATTGATTTATTAATTTTGAAGATTCCCGACTTATTGATGTTGGAACATCATGTCTGGATTTCCGTCCAATCAGAATACGGAATATCGTTGGGAGAAATTGGGAGTCTTCCGTCAAATACAGATCCGAAGCTTGTAGGCAATATTCTTGTTTCCCTCAAGGATGTTATCTCCACTGAGGCAATTAATGTCTCATCTGATTTTATGAAGACAGAGATCGAGACCGGAGCTTCCGGAGTCAAATCTATTAAAGTAACCGAAGATTTCAATATTATTATGACCTACTTTGTATCAAGAGATACACTTGGACCCGTAGATTCAAAGGTTGTTGACATAGTAGAAGCTCTTTCATTAAATTTAGGTAAGCAGTTAGTCCAACTATTAAATCTAAAATCCCTAGCGGATTAAGGAGCTCAAATCCCAATAAAAATTTTGACCAAAGCTTTCCTGAACACCTGCATGATTGTCAGGATGTCTCACAATATTCCACATCAAAAAAGACCACTCCTCAAGCTCTTTGGAGAAAAATTTGACGAATTGTTCAATGACAAAAAACTACTGTTCGATTTGATAGATGAGCTTTTTGGCACGAAAGGATGGAAGATTGCGACATACAATTGGAATTCTGGATTCCTTGAGAGGGAGAGAAGGGAAGAGGTCGTTGAGTCTCTTGCAATCTATTTAATCGGTCGAATCGTTAAAGAGACTCCGCAAATAGTTCTCCAAGTTGAACAAAAGCAGAATCTTGTCAAAGAATTTGCCAAAACCTTGAACAATAGGTTACGCAATAAAGTCGTGTCACCTGAGACGCATATAGTCAATGCACTTCCCAAGGTGATGACAGAAGAGGCAATAAAGGAAGCATTATCAAAAATTCACCTTCGATCATTGCACAATAGTAGAGATATATTATTCTCTCAGTTTGTTAGAAAATCTATCTTGTTAATTATGAAGAAATATCCAGAGATAATCTTTGTAGAAATTCCTCGTGAGACAATTCAAGAGAAATTCGATCAACTTCTCCCACAGTTCGAAGTGGAGAACACTGGATATTATTATTCTAAAGCTCTCGAGAAGTACATAAGTAAAGAGACGCATAAATATGTGAAAGCATTCTACGATGGATTCTTCAAGAAAATGTCTGGAATCACTCTTTCAAAATCTGCATGGGAGATACTTACAACTTTTGCTCTTGGATTTGTCGATGGAAAGACTCTCCTTGATGAATTCAACAAAATGACAGATAATTCATCAGGAGCAAGAAGAAGGAAAGAACTCACGAAGTGGACGCAGGATAAGAAAGTCACTCAGCTGAAGGTGGAGACAATCCAAGAGGTAATAGTTCTTGCAAATGCTTCATCGCTTGGAATTACACAGAGTATCTATGAGATGCTGATTGACCAATTCATTTATACAGATAATAATAAATTGGGACAGAGGTTAGAATCTTACATAGGATTTGTCCAGAAACTTGGTCCTTCTGTAAAAGCTGCTTCGATGATGATGGAGATTATGGATCTCTTGAAACTCAATAAATTTGGAGTAGACCTAATATCTCCAGCCCCATACGATTTTATTGAAATAGGGGTTATACAGGGTTACATGAATATTGAAATTAATGACAATCAAGTTCCTTTCAATAAAAAGCAAGGATTCATTCACGATGGGAATATTTACTCATTTGACAAGCTTGTAACCACATTCCCCAAGTTTTCTGTAAGATACGGAGATAAACTCTACAAAAAAACCGGAAAAACACTCGATCCATCCCTCTTCATCAGTTTAGCAAAGAGAGATGGATTTCTTCTCACAACACTTCTTTATGTAGCAGAGAAGAGATTTGAACAACTTAAATCAGTATTTTTAACCAGGATTGAAGAAATGAGAACTGACTTGGATGAGTACCAGAAGCACCTATCTAAATCTGGAAAGGCAGATATGAAAACTATTAAAAGCAAATCTCTGTCCAAGTATAAGCAGGAATTTGTCGTTCAGAAGGAATTTGCATCAGAATTACGAGAGGCAATTCAAGTTGGACAAGGTATCGTTCTTACCTACGGAGATCCAATTGCAAATTTCTGGGAGAAGATAGTTCAAAATTACTCAGCAGATTCAAAGCTTGAAGACAAAGCAAGAAAATCATTGGAAAAAGAAGTAAAACAGCTTCTCAAAAAGTTGCAGAAAGCACCAAAGGAGATTGACCAGAGTATTTCCAAAATTTATTCCGAACTAGTAAAAGAGATCAGATCATACAAGAAGGGAATCCAGAAAATTATTTCCTCTGCAGGGAAGAATATTCTAAAATTTGATCTTCAAGGGAAGGAACTGCTATCTCCCTATTCAGATGTGAAGAGTGAAATAAAGAATAGGATAGCCAATTCGAGTGTTCTCAACGATGATCAAATCGATCAGCTTCAGGTAGGGATCGCACTTGAGATCTTTGAAACCCCTTCAGATGTCATACTTGAACCAGCATACAATGAGATTATTCAAAAATCACTCTCGAAATTTGTAAAGGAAATACTAAAGGAAGCGAATGATAGAAATCAATTTGAGAAGCTACTTGTTAACAGGTCCTATCAGATAGTAGACAAAATGTACGATGCACTATCTAAATTGATTCTTGCAGTGGAATCATTCTATATGAACAAGAGTACTCCCGTTACAGTCTCTTCAGACAAGATATATCTGCTACTTGGGACTCTACCTGTCACCTACTTTCGGAATCCGAAACTGATAAAGCAATCAATTGAATTCCCAGGAATTAGTGTAGATAGAACTGGGAACATCTGGGAAATAACGTATGGGTTTCCACTCAATGCAGATACTAATGATGATGTCTCGGTTGTCACTTTGAGAGATGGAATAAGATATCTTACAGTTCAGGACATGAAAAAACAGATAGCAGAATTCACTGAATCTGTTGCAACTATCTCTGAGTTGCTTGAGCCAAATGCAGGAGATAGATTAATCGTTCTTGTTGAACAACTCTATGATACAATATACAGTCAGAATATCTAATGCAATACCCAGATTTACTTTAGTTACTTCAATTCGAACTTATTTTCACTATATTTTTACTACAAAGGAATATATAAGGAAGATAGGATATCCGCAATTTCTCACATTAACAAATACGATCTAATATGGGCTAATGGTCATTTTTTCCTATTTTAGCATTATGAGAAACTACATTAATAAGCCGAATAATTTATATTCTGATTCTTAATAGTTGCTTTACCTGATTCTTAGGATTGGGTAGGTTTAGGTGGTTTAATGGACAATAGAGACAGCAAACGCTATGAAGTGATTGAAGAGACCTCGGATAGAGAGGTCTTTGACATTCTCAATAAGAAATATCAAAGTGTAAAGGAAAGCCCAAGTTTGGGATACATGGATCTAATCAAGGATAATCTAGAAAGAGGTACACAAATTGGACATAAAGTTCCAGATTACAATAATGCTACGAGAATAGATACATTCAAAGATAGAAATTCACATATTGTGAAAGACCCCAATAATTTCAAAACTGTAATTCGCTTCCTCCGTGAAAAACTCATGGTGAATCCGAGTCATGGATTGAAGATTAAAGAGAAAAGTTCTCCAGCGACTTACGTACACATGCTTTTGGAATATGACAACGGTGCTTCAGTCGGAGTGTTCTACCATGACCTGAAGAGACCACTCTCAATCAAGGAGATCTTCAATGCAGAGAAAGCAATTAGCTATGCGAATTTGGATGGTGGAATTGTGATCTCAAACTCAATTGGGATCCCAGCCCAGGAAACTGTTGATCGTATCAATCAAAATGCAGGATCTCAGGGTATTATGAAAGTAGTAAGGCTCTCTGAGATTAAAAATGCAATTTCTGTAAATGAGTAGTTTTGAGAGCTTTTCAACAAAAACATAGATAATTGATCAATATTTGTACTGAAAATTAGATAGATACGAGATTTAAACTATTTATCCATCATTTCATTTTCCGAGCTTTCATAGCTAAAGATTGACCGAATACTTTAAGTGATATTTTGGGTACATTGATGCACTAGAGAAATGGTTGAGAGCGACAAACTCAAGGTTTCCTTAATTTTGTTGGGTAAGGAAGCCAATCCAATATTGGATATGCTATCCAAGATAAAAAATATTGAGCTCACTATAATTTGTGCTACATTTTTGAATTATGAGCTACCTAGGTCAGAGGACAAAAAATCAATTGTCATTCGCGGGGAATTAATACAGACTCTTAAGACAATCACTAAAGATATAGAGGCGAATTTCCCTATTCCCCCTACCATTAAGAAATCTTTCTTGGAAGACTTAGAGGGTATAGAACCTGAGGAAGATATTGGTATAATTTACAATATTAACACCATCGAGGATCATTCCTCAACCTTAAACGATACTTTTGACGGTCTGGAGAAGTTGGTTGGAGATACTGATCTTGAAATTGTTCCACTAACTGACGAAGACGATGACATCATAGTTTACAAGAATAAGAAATGGGCACCTCTTAGATACTACCTGAATTGTGGAAAACTTCCATTTGATGAATCAAAGTTTAATGCAGGAGAAAAGAGGGTGAAAATGACCGGTAAGTCAATGCATATTCATGGATTGGATCAGATAGTTGATGATGAAATTCCAGAAGAGACACTGAAGGAAATTGATGATTCAGATCTTCTTCTCATTTCATCGACTGATCTAATCAGCTTGGGACTCTTTCTAAGGTCAGAAACAGCAATCAAGCAACTGCAGAAAATTGTTAAAGTAGGTAAATCAATTCTCATCTGGAATAAACTTGAACAAACAGAAATTGAATCTGATATCCTTTCAATACTTAATATGAATACAGAAATAGGGCCTTATCTTAAACCGCTCTTAGAAATAATTGACTATGTAGTTGTTGACCAGGATATTGAGGTGGAAAGTGAGAGTATTACTGAGTATGGTGCTAAATTTTTATCTGAAAAACTTCCTTCCAAAGAAGAAAGAGATATTAAAGAATATAGAGGCTTTATAGAGTCAATTATCTCCATTGCAGGTAGCTCTATTATCCCCGTATTTCCAGAAGACGATGAGGAGGAATCAACGCCCAAAAATCCAATTGAGGAGAAAACTAACAGATCACTCAAAACAATTGATGAACTTCATGAATCCAAGAAGGAGCAAGGTATTCAGAAAGTCCCTGAAATTGAGGAAGAGGAGCTTGAGACTGATGAATATATCACACTTCAAAGTAAGGAGGAAGTCCCTAAGTCAGAGGGAGAACCTAAAGAGGAAGAGCTTGATAAGGCAAATGAACCAACTGAGCAATCTCCAAGTCAAGAAATAAATGTTGAGAACAAAATAGAACAAAAGAAGGAGATTGAGGATGATGTTAATATCTTCGACCCTGAGGTCTCAGAGTCATGGGAAGATGCATTGAAACGTGCAATAAATGTGTACATAGATGAGGGAGCAGAACCAGCTTACACGTGGATTATCAAGCAAATTGAAAGAGATCCAGATCTTCGTGAGAATATCTCACAGGTACTTCTCAATAGATTACTCAGCTCTGAAGGGACTGCTCAAAAGAAGAAAACGATATCACTATTGAAACAGATGTTTGAGTTTATTAAGCAGTCAATAGTACAGGTGTTTTCAGCATATCTCCTCAATACAATTACCTCAAAGGATTTTGAAAAGACAAGGGACTTTGTCTTCATGTTCACCTTGCTACAGTCAGAAATGATTGAATTTTGTGAGGATATCATCAGATCTATTATTAAGGATATTACTATCAAGAGAGAAGATCCACTCATCTTTGAGATGAGTAAACTGACACTGATTCAACTTGTTATCCACTCAAGAAGGTTGAAGAGAATCAGTATCTCAAAAATACTTACACTTATGGATGCAAGGATCGACAGCTCTCCTACTTATCTCTGGAATTTCCTCATGTGCTTTGATGCAGGTTCTGTGGCAGTTGAACTTGTGACCCAATTTTCTATTTCTAGATCAGAGGAATTAATCAATAGGACACCACTATTGAGGTATACAGGAAGTTTCTTCACCACTTTGCAGATGGTTATGACCTACTGGAAATCGGGAGATCAAATTGCTATTACTGAAATAACTGGTTCAATCTTACCAGATAACACAATTCGTAAATTAGAGCGTATGGACCTAGCTAGCAAGATCGAAAAATTAGGGACAGTTCCTCTCACTACTTTAGCAAAAACACTGGGGAAGGATCCAGAAGAAATTGAAAGATTGATAGCTGAATTAATTATGAATGACGACATCGACGTCAGACTGGAAGTCGTTGATAATCGAATGATTGTTATGTACAATCAGAATGTGGATTAACTAGATGAAGACCTTCTAAAGAATGCTTTTACCTTGTCAATTGTGCGCTCGAATGAAGTAGCTTCAACGGATTTTGATTTATCTTTCAAATCTTGGGAAGACTTCTCGTACTCCTCGGCTATATCATCATCATCAACTTGGAAGATATAGGAGGTCTCGAGAATAATGGAATCTAGAGTACTCCCAAAACTGAGTGCCAATTCTTGAAGATTCAAATTTTTCTCTTCAGCAGTTTGAATTAAAAGGGAGAACGCCTCCCATGACTGGCTTAAAATATGTTTAATAATCTCAAGGTTCTCTTTGTTTATATTATAGGGATCACTACTTGTAGGAGCAGAAAGCACAATCAAGTGATCATCAGAATTTTCACCACTAAAGAAGAAGTACCTCTCCTTCACAAATCCTATATCAAGAAGTTTCCCATGAAGATTTGTTCGGCTGAACATCTCCACTGCTGCTAAAAAGCCTGCTAATAGAACAGCATCGGAATTATCCATTCCTGTGCTTTCAATCGTACCTTCATAACGACGAGCGAATAGAGGTATGCCACCTGTATTTAAAATGAAAAAACTTCGAATTGGCGGAAGGAATTCCTCGAAATCTGTGCTCACAAATTTGCTTTCATCCCCAACTTGATTAAACTTATCATATAATCTCCATTCAAATTTCACGTTTTGTAATTCATTTCACGTAACGTTATTATGCACTCATTTCACTTGTGAGTTATAGAATGATTCTGAATGCAGATTCAACAAATGACTCTCAGGAGTTGGGAGATCACAAAGATATACTAGCTCGGATCAAGGATGAGTACGAGAAGAACAAGGGGAAGTTTATCTCTTTTGCAACTGTCAGTTCAATTCTTCTTCTGGTATTTTCAACTCTTTTTGGTAATTTCCTCCTAATATATATTTTGGCCATTATGGCTTCAGGATTAGGAATCATCAATTACTTGATGTTCAACGAATTGCTCATTAAGCCAGTTATTAGATCATCAGAAATAATTTCTGAGATTACTGATTTTAATTTTACTCCTCTGTTAGACATCGAGACTTTTCCCGAGATAGAGAGTCTTCCTGAATCCATCATAAAATTAAATTCAACACTATCACATAGGTATGCTGTACAAAAGCAGGTAGTAGATGTGATATCGGGACATTCTCAACTAATTGATGAGAATATGCGATTGAGCAGAAATTCCTTGGATGACGTATTCCTTGATCTCAACTCTTTAA
>Ga0114931_10008112_pt1 | contig 12747 bp, 11 predicted proteins | sample 2SBtaG_FD_89579 | JGI IMG/M metagenome (GOLD analysis project Ga0114931, IMG submission 89579) | Deep subsurface microbial communities from Kolumbo volcano to uncover new lineages of life (NeLLi) - 2SBTROV14_V59a metaG | ecosystem: Environmental > Aquatic > Marine > Volcanic | place: Kolumbo...
CCGGCCACCACTGTCTTTTTTGATTTGGGCGGCAGTATTTCCAGCCGAGGCGAGAACCGGGCGCTGAACCGCTTCAACTTCCGTGAGGGCGAACTGGACCTCCGCGCCGCCGTCTCCCCAGCCGCGGACGGCGCCATGATTATCACACTCGGCGAGGAGATCGATCAGAAGGCCAACGGCGACGTCGATATCGGCTCTCGCAACGTGGACATCGAAGAGGGCTACATCAATTTCCACACGCTGCCCTTCGATCTGGCCCTCAAGATCGGCCAGTTTCGCCCCACCTTCGGCCGCAACAACCAACTGCACACCCACGACCTGCCCCAGGTCGATCGGCCTCTGGCGGTGCAGAACTTTCTCGGCCCCGAGGGATTCCACTCCATCGGCGCCTCGCTGAGCTGGCTGGTCCCCAATCCCTGGGACAAGTACATCGAACTGACCACCGAAGTCATCAACTCCGACGCCGGCGAGGAAGCGCCCGTCTTCGGCGGCCCCAACGCCGACAATCCCGCGGTGGTGGCCCACATCAAATACTTCGACGACCTCACGCCGACCAGCTCCATCGACCTGGGCGCCAGTTACCTGTTTGCCCGATCCGGGCGCGGCAGCTCCAGCGACGCCAGCGTCGTCGGGCTGGATGCCGCCTATACCTGGACCGATCCCGACCCCTCCAAGTTCCGCAGCCTGCTGGTCCAGGCCGAAGCCTTCTGGGCGCAGAATGACATACATCGTGGACTGGAGGGCGTGCTCCACGCTGAGCGAAACACCAGCTTCGGGGCCTACATCTTCGGCCAATACCAACTGTCCCGCGATTGGTATACGGGCGTTCGGTTTGACTATTCCGACTTCCCCGACTCCGATGCCCGAGGGCCCAACGATTCGGATTTTGCCATTTCCCCCTACATCACCTGGTACGAAAGCGAGTTTCTGCGGCTGCGACTGGAGTACCAGCATCGTTTCTTTCAAATGGACGAGGGCGACGACAGCGACGACGGCGACGAAGACGCCCTGTTCCTTCAATTCACGTTTGTCGTCGGTGCTCACCCGCCGCATCCCTATTGGGTCCACCGATGAGAACACAGGAGAACCAATCATGAAACAACAATTCCCAACGCACCCTGACGCCGATCTCACACCCCGTGGCACCGGCTCGACACTCTGTGGCACCGGTTTCCAACCAGTGCGAAGAAGGAACGCCCGACCGGCCGGCAAGGTCCTGCGATGGTCCGTGAAGCTGGGCCTTGCCTCAATCATGCTCGTGGAGGTGGTCAACTGCCGCCAGAACGTCATCGCCCCCAATCTCGTCGCCGGAGTCCGCGACGGGCTGGTCACCAGCACGTCGGGAATCATCCAGGATTTCTTCAACTCCCTGTTCAATTTCGGCGGTGAAAACCAAGACGCCAGCGGCAACGGATCGTTCTCCGGAATCTAGGCGGATTAAAGATAACGAGCCGCGGGCTTCAGCCCGCGCGGTGCTGATCGGCGAGCCGCGCACCGGCAACGTCATTCCGTAGGAGCCTCCCAAACAAGGCTCCTCTTTCTGAAAGGTTTCGAGATGAAACGCACGCTCATCACGCTGTTGGCCGTCCTGTCCTGCCCGACCGCGGCGCTCGGGACGGTCGGCGTCGTCACCACCACTCAGGCCTATGCGGACATCGTTCGCAAGCTGGGCGGCTCGCAGGTTAAGGCCGTCCCAATCATGCGCGGGCCGGAAAACCCCCACCACGTCAAACCCCGCCCCAGCTACATCATGAAGCTCCGCCACGCCAAGCTGCTCATCCACAGCGGCCTGGACATGGAGGTCTGGGTTCCGCTATTGGTCAAAGGATCGCGGAAGAAGAACCTGCTCTACGGCCAAGTGGGAAACGTCGACGTGTCCAAGGGAATCAAACTGATGGAAGTCCCCAAGCCCGGCGAACTCAGCCGCGCCCAAGGAGACATCCACGTTTTCGGGAATCCCCATTACATGACCGACCCGATCAACAGCATCATCGTCGCCCGGACCATCACCAAACGGCTCAAACGGGTCGACCCCAGCCACGCAGCGCTTTATCAGAAAAACTTCGAGGCCTACGCCAAGGAGGCCCGCGAAACCACGGACCGTCTTGTCAAAAAGATGAAGCCCTACTGGGGGACCAAGGTGGTCGTGTATCACCGGGCCTGGCCCTATTTCCGCCGGCGGTTCGGGTTGGTCAAGGTGGCTGAAGTCGAACCCAAGCCGGGCATCACACCCGGTCCTCAACATCTCAGCGCGACCATCGAAAAGATGAAGGAGACCGACACAAAGATCATCCTGGTGGACACCTACGTCAACAAGAAGAATGCCGAGTTTATTGCCAACAAGGTCGGCGGTCGGGCCATCGTGCTGGCCGAAGACGTTCACGGCCTGCCCGGCTGCGACACCTACCTGGGCACGATCGAGCACGACGTCGACGCGATCATCGCCGCCATCAAGGACCTCGGCATCAAACCCAACGCAACGGCCCAAACAAACGGAAACCAGCCCTGAACACGCCGGTTTTTCGCAATCCATTTGTGGCCCTGAACATTGTTTAGCCGCGACCCAACGGGCAGCGCGAACGTTGCTAAGCCGCGACCGAACCGAACAACGATTTTGTGGAGATCCTCACCATGTGGGAAGTTCTTGCCCCGGCGTTTGCCGCCTGCCTCGTCCTGACCGGCATCCACTGCTATCTCGGCATCCACGTCGTCATGCGCGGCGTCATCTTCGTGGACCTGGCCCTGGCCCAAATCGCCGCCTTGGGGACCGCCGCCGCGACGCTCCTACATTTCGACATCCATTCCCCCGAGGCCTATTCCTGCTCCCTGCTGTTCACCTTTTTCGGCGCCGCGGTCTTCGCGATCGGCCGTTTCAAGGACCGGCGCGTTCCCCAGGAGGCCATCATCGGCATCGTTTTTGCCGTCAGCAGCGCCGTGGCCATCCTCATCATCAGCCAATCCCCCGTCGAATCCGACGAGATAGAGAGCATGCTGGTCGGCCACCTGCTCTACACCGACTGGTTCGACGTGCTCAAGACCCTGCTCATCTATTCCGGCGTCGCCGCGCTGCACTATGCCCTGCGCGGCCGCTTCTTTGCCATCTCCAAGTCGGTCGATGCCGCCCACGCCGCCGGCCTGAAGGTCCGCCTGTGGGACTTGATTTTCTACATGTCCTTCGGCCTGGTCGTCACCAGCTCCGTCCAGTTGGCCGGCGTTTTGCTGGTCTTCAGCTTCCTCATCGTCCCCGCCGTCTGCGCCATGATGTTTTTTAATAGCATCGCCAGGCGCCTGATGGCCGGATGGGGCTTCGGGCTTCTGGGTAGCACCGGTGGGTTGGCGGCCAGTGCCAAGTGGGACCTGCCCACCGGGGCCGCGGTCGTCGCCACCTTCGGCGTTTTGCTGATCGGCTGCGCGTTGGTGTTCTGGGTCTCACACCGCAAACAGCCCGTCAAAGCGTCACTACCGGCCTAATATGACAGCATTACAAAGCACTTTTCGAGCCGCTGGCTTCAGCCTGCGCGGTCTCAAACCGCTACTGCCTCCCAATGGGGGAGCGCCGCGCGATCAGCGAGGCGGCGTGCCGCCTCGGCCCGGCCAACCCCTCTCGAAACACCAGCACCTCCCAACCCGGGAAGTAGGTCCGCAATTCCCCGGGCTTCAAGATAAATGCCTCCCGCCGCGGCTTGCCGAACAGGGCTCTCTGCGGATACACAAACGTCTCATAAACCACCAATCCACCCGGCCGAACGCTCCGCGCAATCCAAGGCATCAGCGGCCGGTGCAAGTAATTGAAACAACAGATCAAATCGAACCGTGAGGCGTCACTGTCCGGTGCTGAATCGGCCCGGCTCTCCGGCAGACGTTCTACGTCGCGACACGCCGTCCGCAATTCCACGCCACAACGCCGCGCCAGGTCATTGCAACGCTCCAATGCGTCGGGCAGCAGGTCCCACCCCTCGACCACAAACCCCGACAATGCCAGGAACACCCCATCACGCCCCGCCCCACAGGCGATGTCCAGTGCCCGGCGCCCCTGGACCGATCCCCACAACCCACCGGCGGTCTCCACCGCCTCGGTCAGCAGCCCGTGCGGCTCCCACAACCGACCACGCGTCGGGCCGGTCTCCGCCGGCCCCGCCGCCAACCAGCTTTCGCCGTAGACGGCCTCGACCCCACTGCGTCCCCGAGCACGCAGCCGCGACCGGGCCCACAACGCCCGCCGCCGATCCACGTCAAACACCGTGAACCACTTTCCCCGCGGGGGCAACTCGTGGATGCGCCGCGCCAGCGACTCCAGCGGAATGTTCACCGCCCCCCGCCGGTGGCACGTTGCGAATGCCTCCTCCGGTCGAACGTCGAGGATCAAATCTCCACCACCCTGATCCGACAAGCCGCCCTACCCTTCTAAAAGCCGCAAGTTATCGATACCACTGCTCGGTATTCAACAAATACGCGCCGCCCCCTGGAAAACCGCGGCCCAATAAAGTCTAATGATATCCAAGCGCATCTCATCTATCACCGGGCAACAGGGGGCGCAGACGACAGGACCAGTCGACAGGCAAGGAACGTCTCGATGCCGCCCACGATTCTACACATCAGCGGCCCCCCCGCGTCGGGCAAGACGACCCTCGCCCGGCGCCTTGCCGCCCTCGTCCAACCCGCCGAGCCTGACTACATCCGCTTCGACCTGCAAGCCGATGCCTCGCCGGCAAGACTGCGCATCGCCAGGACGCTGCCGGAAATGGCCAGCAGCACCCACCGCAACGTGAACCCCAAACTCGTTTTCGAGCAGGTCGCCGATACGCTCAAGACCGTCGCCGCAGGCCACGACCATGCCCTGGTCTTCATCGAAACCGACGCCCAACCCTGCTTCCGTCACGCCTATCCATACCACGTCACACTCTTCGTCATGTCGCCGCCGGCCCATCTGGGCATCGTCTTCCGATCGCCGACACAAACGGCCCAGGCCATTCAACGGGCCATGGACGACACCTCCGAATTTGCCGCCGAGCTGTTCGGCCTCGGCGCCGGCCCGCAAGACTCCGCCACCGGCCCGGCGATCCATCCAAAAGACCGCAAACCCCAGCCCACCCAGTCCGTCGAGGACTTTCTCAGCTCCGACGTCGGAACCGAGATCGCCGCACGCATGCAGCTCCAACCGGAGTATCATGCCATCATGGACAGTGATGTGATCCTGCTCAATGTCGCACAGCCGGGTGACCGCGCCGTGACCGCCCGTTGTGTCACGGAAATAGACAGGCTCCTGGAGACCATTCGCCGGCGATTGGGCAGGCAAAACTGGTTCGCCGCCTGCAACCTCCTCGACCAAGAGGACCTCATCGCAAAACGCGCCCTGCAAAGAGTCAAACAACTCCTACAAGCCGCAAAGGCCGGCCCCCAATGACCGAACAAGACCCCATTGACCGCGCACTGCAACAGCCCATCTCCGCGGAGCAATTCCAACCCACCGATCTGCGGCTCGACAAGAAAGACGGGCTGACCATTCAGTGGGCCGACGGCCGAACCAGCCACTACTCTCTGGTCCTGCTGCGAAAGGCCTGTCCCTGTGCCACCTGCCGCGCCGAACGAGAAAAGCCCAAGCCCGCCGCCACCGGCCGATCGCTCAACGTCCTGCCCGTAAACGTCAGCCGCGCCGCGGAGTTCACCAACGCCAAAACCGTCGGAAACTATGCGATCCAAATCCAATGGGCCGACGGCCACGACACCGGCATCTACGACTTCCGTTACCTCCGCCTGATCGACCCCGCCGATCAGGACAAGACCAACAACGCTTGACCCGGTAGGATAGGCCATTGACCGCGTAGGATGGGTCATCCGACCCATCTGTTGACGGCGTCTTTGGGCGAAAACCGACATGCAGCCCGATGCACTGATCCAACTCCTCCAGGCCGTCCAAAAGGGCGAAACCTCCGTCGAAGACGCCCTGACCCGGCTCAAAAACCTGCCCTTCGAATCACTCGACTTCGCCACCATCGACCACCACCGCGCCATGCGCTGCGGCTTTCCCGAGGTGATTTTCTCCCAATCGAAAACACCCGACCAGGTCGCCACCATCTTTACGAAGCTGGCCGAAAAAGGCGGAAACGTCCTGGCCACCCGCGCCACACCCGAGCACTTCGAGGCGGTCCACCGACACGCCCCCGAGGCGACCTATCACGACCCGGCCCGTTGCATCACCCTGCGGCAAACCCCCGACAAGCCCTCCACCGGCCTTGTCCTCCTCCTCGCCGCCGGCACCGCCGACATTCCCGTCATCGCAGAGGCCGGCGTCACCTGCCGGATCATGGATCAGCGCACCGAGACGATCAGCGACGTTGGTGTCGCCGGCATCCACCGCCTGATGGCCCATGCCAAGACGCTCCAGGCCGCCCGCGTCATCGTCACCGCCGCGGGCATGGACGGCGCCCTGCCCGCCGTGGTCGGCGGACTGGTCCAGGCCCCGGTCATTGCCGTTCCCACCAGCGTCGGCTACGGCGCCCACTTCGGCGGCCTTGCTCCGCTGCTGACCATGCTCAACGCCTGTGCCCCCGGCGTCGCCGTGGTCAACATCGACAACGGTTTTGCCGCCGGATATCTTGCCGCCATGATTAATCGACTCGGCGAGTAGCCGTCAGCCGTCCAACGAAAAACGCGACACCGGCTCGAAGCGCTAGCAAGGCCCTATCACCAACATCAACACGCGCCCCATCACGACCATGAGTCAGACAACCCCGCGAAAATCGCCGTCGAAAAAAAGAAAGAAGACACCACGGGAAAAACCCATCCGCCCCATCTCGCGCATTCCTAAACTCCCTCCACGCCCAAAGCACGCCCACAAGGGAGACTTCGGCCGGGTCCTGATCCTCGCCGGATCGCGCGGCATGATCGGCGCCCCCGCCCTCGTCGCCAATGCCGCCCTCAGGTCCGGGGCCGGCCTGGTCACCGCCGCCTGCCCCGCTGCCATCCAACCCTCCGTCGCCACCCTTTGCCCCTGCGCCACCACCATCCCCCTGCCGCAAACGCGACGCGGCCTGATTGATCCGGCCAAGGCTCTCGGACGCCTCACCGCCGCCGGCCTGCTTAACCCCCACGCCGCCCCCACCGTCCTCGCCGCCGGCCCCGGCCTCGGACAGGGCGGCCCCGCAGTCAACCGCGGTTGGGCACGACTCCTCGATGCCTTCGCCCGGCAGGCCGAGATTCCCCTGGTCCTTGATGCCGATGCCCTGAACGCCCTGTCAAAGACGCCCGTCAATATGATGCGGCGTCTCGGCCCCAACTATGTCATCACCCCCCACCCCGGCGAAATGGCCCGCCTCCGCGGCATCACCAGCAAAGACGTCCAGGCAAACCGTCGACGCCTCGCGGTCGACACCGCCCGTTGGCTTGCCGCCGGCCCAGACCGCCGATCCACGAGGGCCGCACCGATCAGAGCCGCGCCCGTCAGCAAGCGGTCCCGCGCAGGCCGCCTGGGCGCTGACCTCGCCCCCGTTGTCGTCCTCAAGGGCGCAGGCACCCTCGTCACCGACGGTCGACGCCTCTACACCAATAAAACAGGAAACCCCGGCATGGCCACCGGCGGCAGCGGAGACGTCCTCACCGGCGTCATCGCCGCCCTCATCGCCCAGGGCCTCTCGCCCTTCGACGCCGCGGTCCTCGGCGTCTTCGCCCACGGCCAAGCCGGCGACCTCGCCGCGCGCGACCTCGGTCCCACGTCCCTCATCGCCACCGACCTGATCGACTATCTCCCCCACGCACTAAGGTAGGACGGGACATCCAACGCCCCTATTGATCGTGGTGGGATCATCATCAAATGAGCCACAGAGCCCGCCCTGTCGTTTGGCAGTCGCCTCTACCTTCGCGCAAGCATCGTTCATTTCTCACCGCGCCCAGGCGCGCCATGCTTCTGCTCCCCACTTTTTTCAGCCTCAATCGCCTTGCCGATGTCCGCCGCGCGCACCAACTTCAGCCGCACCTCGAATCGCCGCCACCGCCGCTTGACCGACAGGGTGATCTCCTCGCCGGCCGCCCGGTCGCTCAGCCGGCGCAGCATCTCCGGAAGGTCCCCGGTCGGTTGGCCGTCCAGCGCCAGAATCTTATCCCCCGCTTGCAGCTTCGCCCGAGAGGCCGGCGAACCCTTGGCCACCGCCTTGATCCGAACGCCCTTGGTCGTGGGAAACAGCTTCTCCAACAGCGGGATCGCGCTGGGTTCGTCGGGCTCCAGAATCACGCCGATCTTCCCCTGCTCGATCGTCTCGCCCGCCGCCAGCCGGTCGAATACGAAGTCGATCTTGTGCTTATAAACCGCAAAGCCGATCCCGCTGTCGTACCACTGCGCCCCGGCGAGTGCTCCGCCCGCGCCGGCCATCGGAACCAGCACCCCGATGACCCGTCCCTCGATGTCGATCAGCGGCCCGCCATAGTTGACTGGAGACACTTTTGCGTCGGTCTGGACGGCGTTGCCGTTTCGCCGGTCCAGGGCGCTGATGATTCCCAGGGACGCCGAGGCATGCGTTCCCCCCAAGCCCCGGCCACAGGCAATGGCGTATTGTCCGACGCGCAGGTCATCGCCGGCGACCCAATCGGGGACCGGCAGGTCCGAGGCATCCACCTTCAGCAGGGCCAAGCGCCGAATCTCGTCCCGCCCCAGCAGCTTGGCCACCAATCGGCGGCCGTCTGAGAGCGTGACCGTGATGATGGTCGGCTTGCGCACGAAATTGAAACTGCTGGTAATCATCAAGCCATCCGACGTGATGATGATGCCTGTCGTCGGGCCTTGGCCGACGTGGAAGGATGCTTCTCTGCGCCCGCCGCTTCGTTCGGACAGGGGCTGGGCCCCGCCGATCGTTTCGATCATCACGATCGACGGCTCGATCCTCTCCAGGGCGCTGCGGATCACCTCCGCCCTGGCGATCTCAAAGGAATAGGGATCGAGTGGATCAGCGGCTTGGGCAGAGGCAGGGGCGGAGGAGAGAGTAGCTATTGCGCTAAAAATGCAAAATGTCCGGCATGTCGCACCGGTTGAAAACTGGTGCCGCAGTCTGCTCGGTGGAAACCGGTGCCGTGGAAGACCCATGTCGATGGCGGCCATCACTTCGCCCCAACCTTGACGTTCAGGGTCATCACTTGCGGGCCGCGTTTTACGACGAAGCGGGCGACTTGGCCGGGTGTCAAACGCTCGACGGCGGCCTTGTAGTCGTCGGCATCACCGATATGCCAACCTTCGATCGAGACGATCAGATCGTCCGGGCGAATGCCGGCCGCAGCCGCGGGAGAGTCCGACCGCACCCGCTGCACATAGGCCGAAACCTGATGGAAACCCAGTTTGGAGAGCCTGATCCCCAGATATGCCCTGCCGAGAGCCTGCTCGGGTTCGGCCGGGGCCGAGGATGGCCCGGCTCGCTTGTTTTTTTTTCCAGAGGCGTTTTCGCTCAGAAACGCGATGATTTCTTCCGACGGCAAAGCGTAGTTCAGCCGGGTGTTTGTGCCGGCCGATTCAACGATCCGCCCGATCATGCCGATGCACCGGCCCTGGAGGTCCAGCACCGGGCCGCCCGGGGCGCCAGGGTTCGAGGTGATGGCGTCATAGATCAGCACCGGACCGCGATATGCGAAATCCTGCGTCAGCCGCCGGGCAGTGAGATTCGTCTTCAGGCTCACGATTCCGCGGATGACCGACACCGCCTCGGAGCCTTCGGCGATCTTGAACCAGTTGCCGAGGGCGATCACCGGATCGCCGATGCGGATCGAATCGCCGCGAGCCAGCGGCAAGAAAGGCAGGCCCTCGGCATCAATCTGAAGCAGGGCCAGTTGACGGTAGTCGTCGGTCTGAACAACCCGTGCAGTGTATTCCCGCCCATCGGCGAGCACCGCGCGGACGTCATGCCCCACCACCAACAGCGATAGCACCGTCACGATCCGGCCGTCGGTCGAGACCAGAAAGCCGGTGCCATAGCCATGCTCTCGCCCGAGTTTTCCGCCATAGAGCTTGACGACCGCATCGACGGATTTGCCGAAAGCACGCCGCACGGTATTGGGCGCGACGCTCTGCCACTGGCCGCTCGGTAGGCCCGGCGACAGTAACGCGCAAAGAACAACGATGAGAACGCCCCAGGGCATAGGCCGCTAACCCTTCACCGTGATGGTCTCGAACCGATCTTCGGCATACAACATGTCGTCCAGATACAACCGTCGGACGTGCGGGAGCCTCAGCCCGCCCGCTCGGCGATAGTCGTCGTACTCATAACGAACGCGCTTGCCGGTCGCGGCGTCTTTGAACGCAAGGGCCAGCAGCCGCCCGTTTTGGTCATCAAAAAGGACGCGAAACGCCGGGCCCGCCTGAGCGCCGGGGCCGAGACGGCCCGGCTCGCTCTTGTGGGCCAACACCACACACACCCGTCCCTGGACCAGGTCGGCTCCGACGACCGAATACTCCCGCATCGCCGGATCGAACAACATCCACCGCACTTGCCGTTCGGTTTGGACCGGCGTCAACCGCCCCTGCCCGCTTTCTTCTCCAGCAAGCTCACGCTGCTCGGCCAACACAATCCGCTTGGCCTGCGCTTCGGCCTTCCCCACGAGCCTGCGCCGCCCCACCGCCTCGATGCGTTGCAGGCCGGCCACCGCCGCGGCCCCGCCCAATGCTTGGTGATACATCGCGAAGGCTCGTCGCACCGCCCGGCCGTTTGCAGCCCGCGTCACCGGATGCGGGCCGTAGGGATTCTGCTTTCCCTGCACCTGGGGCAACGGCAAGTCCTCAAGTCGAAATCGGATGCGCCGCGGCGCGGCCGCTGCGACTGCGGCATCTCCATTTTCGTCATTCCGCTGAAAGACCACCTCGACCGGCCACCGCGCAGGGTATGTCCCCAGCAGCGAGCCAAACTCGTTCGCACTGCGGATCGCCCGGATGGACGCCCGACGCTGCCCGGCCCCAACCACTCCCTCACGGTCGCGGCTCTGATCTCCTGCCCAGAATCGTTCCTCCGCACCGAACCGCACGATCCGATCCCCCAGCCGCAGTCCAGCCGCATACGCCGGGCTGTCCGACAGAATCTGATCCACAATCACCGCCCCGTCCCGGTCGGCCACCGTGAATCCCGCCGTCGCGTGCTTGGCGGTCAGTCCCGCCCGCAGCATCGGGATAAAGCGCTTGATCTGATTGATCGAGATCGCATACCCCACGCCGACGTTCACCCGGCCGCGCTCCTCGATTGACACCCGCCCGTTGATTCCGACGAGCTTGCCGGCGACGTCGAACAGCGGCCCGCCGGAGTTTCCGGGGTTGATGGACGCGGCTACCTGGATGCAATCGGTATATCGCAGGGCCCGCCCGTGTCGCCCGGCCCCGGCCTGATACCGGTGCAGCCCCGAGACGATCCCCAGCGTGACCGTCGGGGTGTAGTCATCGGCCAGCAGGAAGGGATTGCCCATCGCCAGCGTGTAGTCGCCCACGCGAAGGGTGTCCGAATCGCCCAACTCGGCGAAAGCGAATCGCTTGCGGCCCAACACTCGGAACATGGCCACGTCGCCGCCCGGGTCGATGCCCAGCACCTCGATCGAATACAACTTTCCGTCGGGCAGGCCGACCTCCCCCGCATGCTTCTCCAGCATTCCGGCGACGACGTGAAAGTTCGTCAGCCCGTAGCCGGCCGGATCAATGATGACTCCCGAGCCGCCGCCGGCGCGATTCGGACCGAAGAGCAAACACCCCACCGAGGGCTGAACCTTGTCGATGACCTCGATTCGGGCACGCTCATAGGCCCGCACCCGCGCGAAGGCCGCGGGGTCCGCGTCGGCGGCTCGAACGATGGCTTGGCTTAGAGCCAGCACCCCCAACGTCGTCGCCGCTCTCAGACCGTGCCTCATCATTTACCCCCATCCCGCGCTCGAATCAGCATCGCCCCGGCCCAGTCTCCGTGGTCCGACAAGTCCAACGCATCGGCAATGTCACACTCCAGCGTCAACAACTGCCCCCCGCGGACGTCCACCGACACCGCTCGCGGGACCCCGCCCCCGCGAAGATAGCCGCTTGCCGCCTCGCTTGCGCTTCGGGCTGGTGGGGCTTTGGGTGATCCTTGTTCGCTCTTTTGTTCCGGTTGGCTGGAATCGAACAGCACCTTGCCGTCCACCTTGACGCGGAATACGACGCTGCCGCTTTGGCCCACCGAATCATCCACGCCCACGGTCGCCGAGAACCGCTCATACGCTTCGTCCAGCTTGTAGGAAATCGACGTGTAGGCATGCACGCCCAGCCCCTTGGCATAAGTCCTTCCCGCCAGACGGAGCGGTCCGCCGGTCACGTTCTTGTCACGCTGGGCCGGCCACTCAGTCCCCAACAGTGTCCGCTGCACCGTCTGCTGCGGCGTCAGGTCCGACACGTACACAGCACGGTCGCTTCGCAGATCAATCCGCCTGACCATCTTCCACGGCAAAGCCACATCTCCCAGCGGCCCGGCTTCCAACCGAACCTGTCGCCCATCCGCCGATGCGATCTGAGCCGTAAAGTGGTCACCATTGACCAAAAGCACCTTCGCCGGCAACGCTTTGGGCCGAACCAGCGGTGCCCCCAACACAAACCCATAGGCCCGATCCAACCCGCCGCTGCGCGTCCGCCTGCCAAACCGAAACGTCCAACCCTGCGGGCCCAACCTTTCCAGCGAGCCCGGCGCCACCACCGCCTTGCCGTCCCGGGCGACGATCATCACGTCTCGGCCGGGCCGTCGCGAGGCCAACTGCGTTTGAAACGCCCGC
>Ga0114931_10008113_pt1 | contig 12746 bp, 16 predicted proteins | sample 2SBtaG_FD_89579 | JGI IMG/M metagenome (GOLD analysis project Ga0114931, IMG submission 89579) | Deep subsurface microbial communities from Kolumbo volcano to uncover new lineages of life (NeLLi) - 2SBTROV14_V59a metaG | ecosystem: Environmental > Aquatic > Marine > Volcanic | place: Kolumbo...
CAGCAAATCCTGCCACCCTTTTAAGCCGACCGCCCACATTCCCACCTGCACGCGATCTCGTAACCAGGCGGCTTTGTTGGGCGGTATGACCAATCCGGTTTGTCGGGCAATATACGCAGATACCCTGTGAAACTGTTGATAGGAAGGTATTGGCCAGGTCTGATTCACGCAGACCGGCATTACTGTGGCTTGATGAGGCCCGAATCCACCAACATCTTGGTGTGCTCGAGGACCCGCGTGGATAGCTCGTTGGTGGCAAATTTGGCCATGAAATCATCCGCACCAGCACGTTTTACCATCGACTCATTGAATACCCCGCTCAGCGACGAATGCAACATGACGAACAGGTCTTTAAGCTTGTCATCCTGGCGAATCCGGGTACACAGCGTGTAGCCGTCCATTTGCGGCATTTCAATATCGGATATCAGCATGGATACTCGCGCCATGATCCTGCCATCTTCCGACCAGCGCCGGAGCTGCTCCAGGGCCTTTTTTCCATCACTGACCAATACGACTTTCAGCCCCACTTCACTCAGGCAGCGCTTCACCTGGTTGCGTGCGACGCTGGAATCATCGACCACAAGAACGGGTGGAATACGACCGATCCACTCGCGCGTTACATCGGTGATTTCGCCGGCTACGTGTTGATAGTCCCCAATGACCTCGCTGAGTATTTTTTCAACATCCAGGATCTGTATCAGCTCACCATCACAATACGTGACCGCCGTCATGTACGATCTTGAATCCAGTCCACGCGGCGGCGGCAATACGCCCTCCCAATTCATGTTGACGATTCGATCCACCGAATCAACCAAGAACCCCTGCACCCGCCGGTTAAATTCGGTCACAATTACATAGGCGGTTTGCGGATCGAGGCTGTGAGATCGACCCAGCACCTTGCACAAGTCGATGATGGGAATCGGGTGGTTGCGTAGATAGGCGATACCGCGCACCACCGGATGCGCGTTCGGAACCGGCGTAATGGACGGGCAATGGATGGCTTCACGAACCTTGAAAACATTGATCGCAAAATGCTGGCCATCGCCCAATTTGAACAACAGCAGTTCAAGACGGTTGCGTCCCACCAACCGGGTTCTTTGATTAACGCCTTCCAGTAATTCGGCCATAACTACAGTCCACCTTGATCGTGTACATCCTTATCATACCTTGACAGGCCCGAAAATCGGCACGCGAAGCCGCTGGGTTGATTATCGGCATCATTATTGCTTGCCGGAACACATGCGCCCGCTAAAGATTCGTCGAAGCATGTCACCACAAACTTTTTTCATGCTGTTAGGCATCGTCTCGCTGACTCCCGCTCCGGCGTCTGCAGCGGTGCAAGCGCTAGACACAATCCGTCGCGTGGCCTCTGAATTTGCCCTGCAACGTGCTGAATCCGACCACGGTGGCCACGTCACGGCGACGGTCGGAAGATTGGACAACCGCTTGCGCCTTCCGGCCTGTAGCACCACGCTGGTCGCGTTTTCCGCGCCCGGAAGGCAAAGCATGGGTCGCTTGTCCGTGGGCGTGCGTTGCGATTCACCCGCGACATGGACTGTGTTCGTTCCCGTGCATGTGCAGGTATTTCGGAAGGTCACGGTTGCCGCGACCACCATTCCGCACCACACACCGATTTCCGCGGCTATGCTGCGCACGCGAGAACGCGACATCGGTCGACTACAGCATGGATATTACCTGGGTCTTGAAGCGGTATTGGGAAAACAATTACGCCACACCGTTGCTGAAGGCACGGCCATTTTTCCGGATATGATTTGGACACCGCGCTTGGTTCGGCGTGGACAGCGGGTGAGCATTCGCGGTGGCTCGCCCCGTGTTCGCGTCAGCGCCTTGGGTGTAGCCCTGGCAGATGGCAAGAAAGGGGACCGGGTGCGAGTACGCAACCTCAAGTCCGGACGCATTATCGAAGGTGAAATTATCGCCAAGAACACCGTTCAGGTGCCGTAAGTGCTCAGTTTTGAATACTTCAAGCGCATCATCATCGCCGGCGCTGCACGGCGCTCAAGTGCGCTGCCAATCCGCCGATATACTGGTTGCAAGGCTGTATCCGCCAGGGATCGCCGGAAGACGGCTGGCCAACCCGCAGTCGGACATTCGGGTAGAATGATTGGCGTCGGCGGCGAATTTCGAGGTAATCATGTCAATTGACATCAAGAATCTGGGCGGGTCCCTGGTGACACGCGGCGAAACCCGCAATACGGTGACCAAGAAAACGTCCACCCACACCGACGCTAGCAACGCGAGCGCCGCCAACCCGGCTACGGCGGATACGCTCACCTTGACGGACACAGCGCAACAACTGTTAACGGAACTGAAAACCTCACTCGCCGAGGCTCCCCCGCTTGACCAGTCACGCGTAGATGACTTGCGCAATTCCATCGCCCGGCAAACCTATGAAGTTAATTCACTGCGCGTGGCTGAAAAATTTCTTCGCCTGGAAGGCGCCTTGACGCCTGCAGAAAACAGCATATCCGATGCCCAAGGCTAACTCAGACAGCCAAACTGCCGATCTCAAAGCCGTCCTGCAAAACCAGCACAGCACCGCGGTCCAATTACGTCGCCTGCTCGAACAGGAGCACACCCTGGTACAACAGCGCGATAGCGCGCGCCTGATTTCGGTGGTTGAGCAAAAGCAGGACACCGTCATCGCACTGGAAGGTCTGGAAAAGCAGCGCCGCGATACCGCGGATCGGGCCGGCTATCCGGATTCAGAACTCATGCACCACCCCAGTGCCGAGCTGCGCGATCTCTGGAAACAGCTGATTTGCGTGATCCGCGATTGCCGTGAAGCCAATTTGGCCAATCACGCCCTCATCGAAGCCAGCAAAGCTTTCAATTCAAGATTGCTGGCCATCCTCACCGGAAGCGCCGAAGAAATCGCCGGGCCAAGTCAATATGATCCGGGCGGCCGAACCGATCCAGGCACCACGAGCCGCTCGTTTGGCAGCGCTTAGCGGTCTCCTCCCGGAAACATCAGGCCGCGAATGTCGGCCAGCTTCACTCCACGCGTATAATGCAGGTGTTCCCCGGTATCCTCTGCCGCGTAGCGGCTGATGATGGCAGCAATTTGTGCCTGGGTCAGTTCATTTTTGTCTACATAGGAATATGGATCGGCGAAGGTCATGTCGTGTACGAGTGACTTCGGGATGGCGAAATCGTCAATCGGATAACGCAGTGCATAGGCCGCATTGGCGGTGACAAATATCGGCAGTGCGCAGTTCGGTTTAACCCCGGAAACAATACGTGGGTCAAAACTATGCTTGCGTGGGGCAACTTCGTGCAAAAAGGCCAAAAACCGTGGCCCCTCGTTTTCGCGACCGGGGTAATAGCACTGCTCGGCGCCGAGGCCTTTTGCCCGGATTGTAAGCACCTCGCCGCGTGTGGCGCCCTTGTAGGCTACCAGAACTCGAGCCGTGGCTTCACCCGACATTGGAATTCCATGGCCGCGCTGGTAGTCGGTTTCATCCACCTGAATGACCGCGATGATGTCCGCTTTTGCAGCAACAGTGGATAACTTCTTGGCCTGGCTTGCCGCGGCCACCGAGAGTAGCAAAACCAACAGGAAAAAAGTACGCATAGTGAAACCCTCTGTTCTGTGAAAACCCGTCGTCCCCAGAATATCAGAAACACAAGCGTGACATCGCTCAGATGTCAAGATTACTCAAGGTCAAGAGAATTTGATCCAGCAAGCGCGTCAACCCGGGATGTTGCACATCTAAATCCGTAACCAATTCCCGGACCGATGCTTGCACATCGTTTTCCATAGGTTCGTCGGCCATCGCCGAATCCAGTTCATCCGCAATGCGATGCAAGCGCCCACGCAATTGCATCTCCGGATCCGGAAGATCCGCCGCGGCACGCCGCAACTCGCTTATCGATGCCTGCAATGCTTGTTTTCCCATAAAGACCTCGTTGTTTCAATGCCCCTTGGCCGGGTCGCCCGGCCAGCACCGGGTTTTGGCGCCGTAGGATCGACTCCACGCGCTGGACCCATGCCATCATTCAAGATCAGGCGTTTATTTTGGCCACCAGTGCGGCAGCGAAACCGCTGGTGGAAACTTTTTTGGCGCCTTGCATCTGCCGCGCGAAGTCGTAGGTTACAACTTTGTCCCGCAGCACCGCCTGGAAGGCATCCGTGATCAGATCGGATACTTCCCTCCAACCTATGTACTCAAACATGTTGGCCCCGGAAAACATCAGGGAACTGGGGTTTATCTTGTCCTGGTTGGCGTATTTTGGCGCCGTACCATGGGTGGCCTCAAAAACGGCGACTTCGTCACCAATGTTGGCGCCCGGCGCAATTCCCATTCCACCCACCTCCGCGGCGATCGCATCGGAGAGGTAATCTCCGTTCAGATTGGTCGTCGCAATACGTCAAATTCACCTGGGCGCAGCAGCATGTGCTGAAAAGTGATATCCGCGATACGGTCCTTGATGACGATTTTTCCGGGTGGGCATTCACCACCATGTTTTTCCCATAAATCCGCTTCGGTAACCGTTTGCTCGGCAAATTCCTGGGCCGCAACTTCATATCCCCAACTGCGGAATGCACCCTCCGTGTATTTCATGATGTTGCCTTTGTGCACAATGGTGACGCTCGCAAGCTGGTATTCGATCGCATGGCGTATCGCCATGCGTACCAATCGCTTGGATCCAAATTCACTGATCGGTTTGATGCCCAGGCCGGCTCCTGCAAAAAATTCGGCACCCATTTCATGACGAAGGAAACGGGCCAGTTTGGCATTATCATCGCTACCGGAGGGATACTCGATTCCGGCGTATACGTCTTCGGTGTTTTCACGATAAACCACGACATCGACCGCTTCCGGATGGCGCAGAGGCGAGGGTACACCAGCGAAGTACTTCACCGGACGTACGCAGGCATATAAATCCAGCGCAATTCGCAGCGAGACATTCAGCGACCTAAAGCCCCCGCCTACGGGTGTGGTCAACGGCCCCTTGACGGCAACGCCCAACTCGCGAATTGCGTCCAGCGCTTCGTCGGGGAAATAGTTACCGTCATATATGCCCGCCGCTTTTTCACCCAGAAACACCTCGACCCACCGCACCTTGCGTTTGCCGCCGTACGCCTTGGCGACGGCGGCATTCCAGACCTGCATGCTGGCACGGGTGATGTCCGGTCCAATTCCATCCCCTTCCACAAATCCGAGCAGCGGGTTGTCGGGCACCAGAAGTTGGTCCCCCGTACGCGTGATTAATTGGCCGCCATCGGCAAAGGAAATATGTTGGTAGGTCATGCTGCATCCTCGTTGTTGTTGATTCTTCGTTCGCGTTTTGCCGGGTCGGATCTGCGTTGCGCCAGTGCATCCAGATAACCGTCCCCCATACCGGTAACGTATTCATTGGAAAAACACGATGTATCAAAATCGGTGACGTCCCCGGTGCCCTCCGCACAGGCAGCAACCAAATCATGCAAATCTTGATACACCAACCAGTCGGCGCCGATTTTGGCCTGGATTTCTTTCTCATCCCGGTTGTGTGCGATTAATTCACCGGCGCTGGGCATGTCGATTCCGTATACATTCGGGTAGCGTACGGGGGGCGCGGCCGACGCCAGGTAAACCTTGTTCGCACCGGCTTCACGCGCCATTTGGATGATTTGTGTCGATGTCGTGCCGCGCACGATGGAATCGTCCACTAGTAACACATTCTTGCCCCGAAATTCCAACCCGATGGGGTTCAGTTTGCGGCGCACTGATCGTGTGCGCTGGGCCTGCTCAGCCATAATAAAGGTACGTCCCACGTAGCGATTCTTGATGAATCCTTCGCGGTACTTGCAGCCGAGTCGATGCGACAGCGGTAACGCGGCTGTGCGGCTGGTGTCGGGAATCGGGATGACAACATCGATATCGTGGTGCGGCCGCTGGCGAAGAATTTTCTCCGCCAGTCGTTCCCCCATGCGCAGGCGCGCCTTGTACACGGAAATATCGTCCATCATCGAATCCGGGCGGGCAAAATATACGTATTCGAAGATGCACGGCCGTCGGCTACGTTCTCCGGCGCATCGACGGCGTACCATTTGCCCATCCAGGTTTATGACCACGGCCTCCCCTGCGCACAGGTCATCCACCAGTTCAAACCCCAGAATGTCCAGCGCCACGCTTTCTGAAGCAAGTGCGTATTCAGGTCCGTCAGCAGTTTCGCGGCGGCCCAACACGCATGGCCGGATACCATTCGGGTCACGTAAACCGACAATTCCGTACCCCGCGATCAAAATGATACTTGCATAAGCGCCAACACAACGTCGGTGCACGGCGCTCACTGCAGCGAAGATGTGTTCGGCGGTCAATGGTCTACCGCCCTGCACCTGCAGCTCGTGGGCGAACACATTGAGCAAGATTTCCGAATCGGATTCGGTATTGATATGGCGGCGGTCATCATTGAACAACTCGTCCTTGAGTTGGACGGTATTGATCAGGTTACCGTTGTGGCTAAGTGCCATTCCGTAGGGTGAATTGACATAAAACGGCTGGGCTTCTTCGGGACCTTCGCAGCCCGCGGTTGGATAACGGACATGACCGATCCCGCAACACCCATCCAATCGGGCGAGATTTTCCGCGTCGAATACTTCCGAAACCAGCCCGGGCCCTTTTTGCAAGCGGATATGAGAATGCTGCAGGGTGGCCATTCCGGCCGCATCCTGGCCCCGGTGTTGTAATACGGCGAGCCCATCGTACAATTGCTGACATACCGTGGAGCGCCCGACGATGCCGATGATTCCGCACATTATTGCTCGGCCTCCGGAGGCGGTGCGGCCACAGCATTCCAATCCGGAATGTCGACCACCCGGGGCAGCAACTCGGGCAGCTTGCGGCGCAATAACAAGGCCATGTTTTCAAACGGTGGCAAGAGCGTCGACTCGTGCCACCAAGGATCACGAGAAAACGGCGTAAAACCCGCGAGCATCACAGCGATCACGACGATCAAGACGCCACGTACCGCGCCGAACAAACTCCCAAGCAGGCGATCCGTTGCAGATAATCCGGTGCGTTCAACCAGTTTCCCAAGCAAGTACCCCAGCAGGCCACCGAGCAGCAATACCAAAAGGAACAATACGCTGAAGGCGATCGCAATGCGCGCCGATGGCAAGCCCACATGGCCTTCGAGTACGGGCGCCACACGATCGGCAAAGATATAAGCAACCCAAAAGGCCACGGCCCAGGTTGCCAGTGCGAAGACCTCACGCAGCAAACCACGAATGACACTTACCACAATGGATAGGCTCAATATGCCGACAATAACGAAATCTGCCCAATTCATGAGGCCGGCACGACCATGCCTTCGATGCCGATGGTTTTGCGAATGTTTTCCAGTAGCGCTTGGGCGTCGCCGCGCTGCAGGCGTGGCCCGACCCGCACTCGATACAGTGTCCGACCCTGACGCTGGATCGACTCCACATAAGCGGCAAAGCCAGCGTTGCGCAACATGGACTGCAGACTCAGGGCATTCTCCTGCTTGGAGAAGCCTCCAAGTTGCACGGCAAAACCCAACCCTCGAGCGCTGGATGCACGGTTTGATCTCGCGGGTGGGGCGAGTGGTTCTGGTGCAGGCTCGACTTTTTTGCCATTCTGTACGGCTTTCCGGCGTAACGATTGATCGGACAGCACCGCGGCATCCCCCGGCAGATCGGGCGGCTCGACCACCTTGGTATTTCGCGCTTGCGCGTCGCTGTCTTGTGCTGGGGCATCCAATACGATCTCGGCGCCCGTTTGCACCGAGGGGCTCGGATCCACGACCGGTGCATCCGCATCGGTAAGTGGCAATAATCGCGTTTCGGTCTCCGGGTGCGGCGGATTCGGGATCGCGATCGGTTCCTGTTCCGCGACCTGATCGCCACCAAGAAACGCAGGAATCGCCACCACCAGCGCGGCAATTACCACCACTGCACCGACGAGACGTTGTTTTAGTGCTTGATCCAAGTTGTCTCCAACTGCCGGTCACCACTGCTCAAAGCACCGGCCACCGTGTAAAACGAGCCGAACACGATCACTCGCTCGTTGCCGCATTGTTGCAGCGCCACCTCCACGCTCGGCGCCGTTCGCACCGACGCGCCCAGGTCCGAAATCGTTGCGGCTATGGCGCGCGCATCCAACGCTCGCGCGCTAGGCAAATCCACGGCAATCCATTGACCGACCAGCCCCAGCATGGGCGCGATTACACCCGCGCAATCCTTATCGCCCATGATACCGAATATCGCCGTCGTTGCGTGCTTGGGTTGCGCTGCGATAAAGTCGGCCAACGCCTTGCTCGCATCCGCGTTATGGGCCACATCCAACCACACATTGGGTTGCCCGGGCAGCGGCGTACAACGCCCAATGAGAGCCAGCTTCTCCCACACCCGGCCACTGCTTTGCGCCGGCACGGGCAGCACCTTGTGCAAGGCGCTCAATACCATTCGACAACTGGCCGCGTTATCGGCCTGTGCCATCGATCCGGGTGCCGGCCAACCGAGCGTTCTTTGTTCATCGCCTGCACGCCATCGCAGTTCACCCGACGCACCACGGGCCCAAGCAAAATCGCGGTCGATTAGCCATAAGGGTGCGCCGCAGTTCCGTGCGCATTCGAGGACTTCAGTGGGGCATTCGTGATCACCGCATACAACCGGTTTTCCAGCACGCATGATACCGGCTTTTTCCTGTGCGATATCGCCGCGCCGTGCCCCCAACCATTGGCTGTGATCCAGTTCGAATCGCGTCAACAGCGCCAGATCGGCGTCCACGATATTCACGGCGTCGAGGCGGCCGCCCAAGCCTACTTCCAGGATTGCGATATCCAGGTATTGGCGCGCAAACAACCACAACGCCGCCAGGGTCCCAAACTCGAAATAGGTAAGACTGATATGGTTGCGGACCTGGTCGATCGCCATAAACGCCGTGCACAAGTCCGATTCGCGAACGCACGTCCCGTTAATTTGAATACGTTCCGAGTAATGCTGCAAATGCGGTGATGTATACATGCCGACCCGGTAGCCGGCATGGCGATAAGCAACGTCCAGCAGACCTGCACAGGAGCCCTTTCCGTTGGTTCCCGCGATGGAGATCACCGTTTGTGCGGGTCGACCCAGACGCAGCCGCCGAGCCACCTGGAGGACGCGTTCCAAGCCGAGGTCGATTGATTTCCAATGCAGGGTTTCCTGCCAGGCCAGCCACTCATCCAGAGACCAGCGACTCCGCATTCCAGATTATCCGGCCGCTTGGGTTACCGGTTCACCCAATTCGTGTCCCGCCATCAACAGGCCGAACAACAGATGCAGCTCATCGCGTAGTTCACGACGATCTACAATACGGTCGATAACGCCGTGGTCGAGCAAAAACTCGCTGCGCTGGAAGCCTTTGGGCAGGGTTTCACGTACGGTTTGTTCGATCACGCGGGGCCCCGCAAAACCGATCAAGGCATTGGGCTCGGCAAGATTGATGTCACCGAGCATGCCCAGACTGGCGGAAACACCGCCCGTGGTTGGATCCGTCAATACCGATACATAGGGCAAGCCGACGCTTCCGAGCTTCGCCAGTGCCGCACTGGTCTTTGCCATTTGCATCAGCGACAACAAGCCCTCCTGCATACGTGCCCCACCGGTGGCGGAAAAACACACAAACGGGCAACGCTGTTCCAGTGCCACGTTCACGCCGCGTACGAATCGTTCTCCAACCACCGAGCCCATGGAACCGCCGAGGAAGCGAAACTCAAAAGCCGCCGCCACCAGTGCCCGGCCCTTTAGTTCGCCTTGCATTACCACCAGTGCATCTTTTTCACCGGTTGTTTTTTGCGCGGCCACGATGCGGTCCCGATACTTTTTGGTGTCACGAAACTTGAGCGTATCCACGGGCTCCAGAGATGCGCCGATTTCACTTGCCGTGTCGGGATCGAACAGGAATCCGAGCCGTTGTCGGGCCGAAATCCGACTGTGATGAGCGCATTTTGGGCACACACCCAAACTGCGCTCCATTTCCGGCCGGTACAACACGGCATCACAGGCCGGACATTTGCTCCACAAGCCCTCCGGCACGGTGCGCTTGGATCCGCCCTGGGTGCGAATACTGCGCGGCATGAGTTTTTTCAGCCAGGTCATGATTATTGGCCCAGTCGTGTCTCTTGGATTGGGTTAGCGGCGTACGGCAGCGATTATAGCAAGTCCCAAGCGGGCGACTACGCCCGGCTGATCTCATAACAGGGTTTATATTGGCTACCCGGGAGCTTCATACGGTTTTGCTTGACAAAAGAAGTTAGAAGTTGGTCCATATGTACCGCCAGCTTGGGATCACCGCGCAGCTTGAACATGCCATTCTCACGGATCGCCTGCAAGCCTTCGCTCTTCACATTACCGGCCACAATGCCCGAAAACGCACGTCGTAGGTTTACCGCCAATTCGTGTGCCGGCAAGGCGCAATTCAGCTTGAGTCCAGCCATGTTTTCATGCGTCGGGGAAAATGGTTGTTGAAACGCCAGGTCGATGTTCAAACGCCAGTTGAAATGAAATGAATCATTGTATTTGCGGCGGTGCTCCCCGACGAACTGCAGGCCTCGTTTCAGCTCCTGTGCAACGGCAACCGGGTCATCGACGATAATCCGATAACGTTGCGTAACACTGGAGCCGATCGTGTCACGCAAAAATGCGTCAATCTGCTCAAAATACCCGGCTCTGGATTTCGGGCCCGTCAACACCAGCGGAAAAGGCAATCCCTGATTGTCCGGGTGCATCAGCACACCCAACAGGAACAGGATTTCCTCTGCAGTGCCTACACCACCCGGAAATACGATAATGCCATGCCCCAAGCGCACGAATGCTTCCAGGCGTTTTTCGATATCCGGCATGATCACCAACTCGTCCACGATTGGATTGGGTGATTCAGCGGCGATAATGCCCGGTTCCGTTATGCCAATATAACGACCATCGCCAACGCGTTGCTTGGCATGGGCGATCGCAGCACCCTTCATCGGCCCTTTCATCGCGCCGGGTCCACAACCGGTGCAAATATCCAGGCCGCGCAGGCCGAGTTCATAACCGACACGCTTGGTATATTCGTACTCCTCGCGACTGATGGAATGCCCACCCCAACAGACGACGATGTTGGGTTCACGACCCGCCAACAACACACCGGCGTTGCGCAGCAACAAGAACACGGCTTCGGTCAAACCGCGTGAAGTTTCCAGATCCACATTGCGCCGTGCCTGGATCTCACCGCGTTCGAAAATGATGTCGCGCAACACCGAAAACAGGTGGCGACGAATCCCCTCGATCAACTCGCCGTCGACAAAGGCGTGACCCGGTGCGCCGCTCAAATCCAGCTTGATGCCGCGATCCAGTGTGACGACTTCAATGGCGAAATCGCGGTGCAAGGCCAACAACTGCTCAGCGTCATCGACCTGACTACCCGAGTTCAGTACCGCCAGCGAACAGCGGCGAAACAGTTCATACAAGTCCCCGCGGCTGGCCTGACTCAGGCGCGCCACCTCATTCTGGGACAGAACTTCCAGCCCCGCGGCGGCCGCGACCCGCGCGTCGACCCGGTCAATTCCGGCCATGGCCTAAGCCGGCATCTGGAAAGTGGCGGATAACGCTTTGTTTATCGAGTTCTTATTCATCATTTGTTGAGGTTGCCCTGATTTCAGTTGTCTTGAAGCCCGCTATTGCCGCGCGGCTTGGCAAACCGCCACCCCCGCACAAATCAGGCGGTGCCCTTGGAAACGTCCGAGGTATTCAGCGAGTTGACTCGTCGCGAGCCGCAATTCGGATCTCAATGCGTAGTGTATTCGTGCCGGCCTGGCTTTGGTAGTCGAAACGATCCGCAAGCGTTGCAATCAACTGCAAGCCGTAGCCCGATTCCGCCAAGTCTTCCGCCGCCGGCAATCCTGAAACATCCGATTTGAGTTTGCATAACACCTGTTTTGGAATGGGTTTGCCACGATCTCTGATCTCACACACCATGTGTTCGTCGGCGAGCCTCAATCGCACACGTACCCGATGCTGTGTTTCGTAGCTAAAGCTGTGCTCAATGACGTTATTCACAGCCTCCACGACGATGAGCTGCCAGGCGTTTGCCGTCCGTTCGCTCATGCCAAAAAAGCGCCCAATCCGGTCAGCCGCGAGACCGACCAAGGCGGCGTTTTCCACCCGACTGGCAATCTCCATCAGTAATTCCCTTTCCGGCATTATGGCGTCCACCCGCCGCCCTAGGCCAAGGCCTCATCGACACTGTCAAACATTCGAAATACGCTGTTCAACCGCGTCAACTTGAACAAGTCCTGGGCCGCACCGTGTACTCCCGCCAGCACCAGCGTACCGTTTCCCGTCACCGCCTTCAGGCACGCGACAATGGCGCCCAAGCCGGTACTATCGATGAAAGAAACCCTGGACAAATCCAGTACATATTTCTGCTCCTGATCGCGCATCTGGCTATTGAATTTTTCCTTGAAATCTCCAGCCACGGAAGCATCCAGCCGCTCCTTGGTAAAGGTCAGGATCACAACTCCAGATTCTTCTCTTACATCGAGCATGTCTTTCTCCTCAACTATCAATTACTCTCGCATTCGGCCGAGGCCAAGCATGGTGACGTCGTCATCGTATCGGTCGCCGGCGTGCCATTCTTTCAAGGCTGTCTCCAAGCCGGACAGTTTATCAACGATGCCAGCCGAGCCCAGGTCCTTAAATAAATGGCGTAGTCGATCTTCTCCAAACAGCTCTTGGTCCTTGCCCTCACATTCTGTCA
>Ga0114931_10008114_pt1 | contig 12744 bp, 12 predicted proteins | sample 2SBtaG_FD_89579 | JGI IMG/M metagenome (GOLD analysis project Ga0114931, IMG submission 89579) | Deep subsurface microbial communities from Kolumbo volcano to uncover new lineages of life (NeLLi) - 2SBTROV14_V59a metaG | ecosystem: Environmental > Aquatic > Marine > Volcanic | place: Kolumbo...
AGAGCCTGACGGACCTGCCCACGCCCAAGGAGATCGAAGAATTCGAAGAGAGCGCGGAACCGTCAGCCGGTGGCGATCAGGATGCAGGTCAAAGCGCACCGGCCGAAAAGCCGGCCGACGGGAACCAACGCTCTGTGGACGGAAAGGCCGACCCCGCATAGACGGATGCCGGCCCCGCCGACCGGACGCTTCGAGCTTAAGGGGTGGATGACGCACTGAAAAAAAAGTCCTCTTTCGCTAAAGTTCGGCGCCGGTGACAGGACAATACTTACAAGGCATGCAAACCAGAACACATTAAAAAGGGATGCACTTATGAAAAAATGGATTGCGGTTGCGATACTTTCCCTGTTTGTCCTGACAGGCTCGGGATGCGGCTATTTTCTGGTGGCCGGCGCCGGGGCCACCGGTGGGTACGTCCTGCGAAACGAAGGCTACAAAGTCCGAAACCCCGTCCAAAAAAGCCATGTTGCCAGTAAAAAGCATGAGTGACATACCAGCCTTACACAAGGACACCGTGGCCGGTCGCGGTTGCCTGCCGCAGCCAAAGAAACCAAAGCTCCGGAAAAAAGCCCGCAGCATGCAAATCCCATTGACATTGCGCCAAAGGTGCCCTAAAAGAAAGCATCGGGTGCAGCCAATGCGAGGCCGTTGACCGGAGGCCAAAACACCAATTCCGGAAATGCACCCAACGGTCGGCTCCATTCCGGGCGGTTAACTCAGTGGGAGAGTGCTACCTTCACACGGTAGAAGTCGCAGGTTCAAATCCTGCACCGCCTACCAATAAAATCAAGGGCTTACGTTTCACGGCGTAGGCCCTTTTTCGTTACTGGTGCCCAAATTGTGCCCGGTACTAAATTGTGGTATGCCAAAAACACCATCCTCAAGCCGCCGGGCTGCCGCCTGGTTGGTGGGGTTCATTAGATGCGCATACACATTGAGGGTCACGGTGGGGCTGGAATGCCCCAGCTGGCTTTGGATGTATTTGATATTCTCACCCTGCGCGATCAAAAGGCTGGCGTAGGTGTGCCGTAAGTCGTGAAACCGCATCGGGCCCAGGCCGGCATCTTTTAGGGCTTTATCAAAATGCCTGGTTCGCATATTGCTGTGATTCATCGGCTGGCCCGAAGCGTTTGGAAACACAAGATCAAGCTCAGTCGCAGGGCATGCCACTCGCCACAGTTTTAAATCCCGCATCATCGCCGGCCCCAGGTCGATTTTACGGTTAGATGTCCGCGTCTTTGGCTTATACCATGTCCCATTATTAAAAGTCCGCTGGATGTGCAGCTGGCTTGCCGTCCACAAAACATCCGTCCACTTCAGGCCCAGGAGCTCGCCCTGTCTGGCCCCGCTCATGATCGCCAGCTTAAACAGCGTTTTGTATTTCTGGCCCTCGGTGGCCTCAAGAAATGCGGTGATTTCGGCCGGGGATAATACGCGGATGTCTTTTTTATCGGTCCCGGTGTCCCTCGGCCGCTCGGCATTGGTCAATGGGTTGTGTGTCGCGTACCCGTGTCGCACCGCATACGCGAATATCTGCCCCAGGGTCACGCAAATTTTCCGCAGGGTTAAAATGTGCATCCCTGCGGCCCTTTTTGCGTTCATCCATTTTTCAACCCTGGCCGTCGTTATCCGGTTTATTTTCAGGTTGTCGAAGTCACTAAAATGATTTCTTGTGTGGCCTTCATAGACAGACCACGTCGAGGCCCGCAAGCTTTGCCGTTTATGCTCGATCCAATCGGCCGCCACCTTTTTAAACTTCGGGACATTTTGCTCTGGTATCCAGACCCCCGCATTTAACTGGTCCTCGATCTCGCGCAATTTCTCTTTCGCCCGCTTTAGGGTTGTGCCGGCCCTCAACATGCGCCGCTGGCGTTTGCCTTGGTTGTCGTAAAAGTCTAAGAAGTAGCGGCCGGCTCTTTTTCTGACCTTCGCCATAAACCCCCTTTTTTGTCGGCCGCCTCAGAGGCTCTGTATCGGGCGATCTCTGCGCGGGCCGGTTGTTATCCCTGCCTTGTTTTACTTCTTTTATTGCTTGTTTAGGTTTTAAGCAGCTCTTTCAGTGTTAAAGTAAGTAATCCGACAAGTAAAGGCTCTGCCTTCATTTCTTTATTTTTTTTGCCATTGTTTCACCCTCAAGCCGAGTGATGAGCCGTTCCAGGGCTTCCAGGTGGTCAAGCATCATGTAAATCATAGTGCACGCCTTCTCGGCACCATCCCCCTCGCAATTGTCCAGCCATGACCGCACAGCCTCGGTCATGGCCTGCAATGGTGCGATCCCCCAAGTGTTAAGCTCGGAAAAAGTATCGTATCCGCTCCATTTGATGTCATCTAAAACTGCCATGCATCCCCCTTTCTTTTGCCGGCCCCGCCAGATGCACCGGTGCTGGAGGCCTCAACGGGACCGGCACCATCCTATACACGTTTTTACGGCAACCCGCCGGCCATGGCCTCGATCAGCGAATACCAGCGGGCGAAATCGGCCCGCTCGGCCTCTGTTGCCTCGATGATCCGGCCGCCGGCAAGTATCCAATTCTGGTGGCTCATGCAGTCGTTCCACTCATCAACCACCATGACCGGCTGCCCATAGCTCGATGCTGGATGATCGGTCGTCATTGTCGCGGTCAATTCAACGGATTCGTTCGTAAAGACATCGGTGACTTCAATTTTCATGGAACCTCCTTTCAACGCAAAAACGCCCCAGGTGCGTCTACGGCATGCAACAGCCGTTCGGGGCCTTGCGGATACCCGACACCTGGAGCGTTCTGATTTAAAAAGGGGAACGGACATTTTCGCAGTCCTCGCGGTTGCAGCTTTAGACACTCGTGCTGATACCACCCACCAGGGCCCCCGTCAATGAAAAAATTTACGCCGATTGCTTTCTACTGGCCTCGCGGAACTTGCGATACAATGCAGGTTGAAAAATTGCCAACAAAAGAAGCGTCTCCCCCAGGAAGTCGGTGGCACAGGTTTTTTCGTTTCGGTGGTTACAACCGGAACAATCAAACCCCGGCTGGTGGGCCCTCAAGGCGCGGTCCAGGCAATCGTTATATCTCGGGCAGAAAAAATTTCGCATGGGGAGCGGCGGCCGGGGGTCGCACACCCCCGGTCGCCCGGACAATATCGGAGTATCGCCGACCCTTTCGGGTGGCGGCGAAACCCTACGGCCTCATTTGAACCGCCAGGCCGCTAAGCGGTTTGCCGGCCGGGAACCACCACTGCCAGGAGAAACAGTGCACGGGCCCGGTGCCGGCTTTCCCGTGAATCATTTACTACGCCTCGTGGATTTCAGCAAATGCGGTCGCACGGCGCACGGCGATGTCAATATCCGCCATGGCTCTAACGCCAACGGTCCCGTAGGTGAACTTTGAATACGGGTCCGCCTGGACTTCAATGGCATTCCAGCGGCCGATAATCAACTGCGAAAAATCTCCGAACAAAATGTATCCAGCGGTCATCTGCTCGGTGCTGAAGGCCCGATACCCATTCATCCGATCGGTGTCACCCGGTGTCGGCTGCCAGACCGGGATCTCGCCATAGGTCGCATTGGTATGAACAGCTTTCAGCACTTTTCGCATCGCGCTGGTGGTGATATACGCAGCCCCCGCGGCGTCGGCATTGTGGGATGCAACATCGCCTTCGAGGTCCAGGATATCCGACCAGGCCGGCGATCCGCCCGTGGCGTACGTATTGCTGCTGATACCCGTTGCGTTCAGGATCCCGGTCGGCTGATTACTGGCCCCACTGCCCGCCAGCGCCGCCAGGTCGATGGCCACGGCCAGGGTGTCGGCCAGGTCCTGCCTCACCAATTGCTCAATGCCGGGCGCGCTCTGCACGATCAGCTTGTGCGAAAACTCGGTAAAGCCTGCCACGGTGTGAGGGCTCATGCTGATGCTGCCAAGCGTCGGCTGGCTCTCGGTGATCTGATCCGCGCCGTCGCCGGCGATCCAGTAGGCCGTCGCGGACGCGGTCTTTTTCGGAATATCGACATTGCCGACCAGGCCGTCGATCATCTGCGCGCCGGCGGCCACGACCACGAGGCGGTTACGCAGTACGTCGACGAAATTCGCGGCCAGGTGGTCGGTGCCGACCAGGTACCCGCCGGCCGTATCCGTGCCAACGGTCAGGTCCCGCTTGAGCACGTCTTCCGGCACAAACAGGCCCTTGGGCTCGCGTCCGAGGCGCTTGGCGACGGCCTGACTAGCCTCTAAGGCAAGCCCGCCCTCGCGGCTGCGCGCGAAGTTCGGGTCGGCCAGGGCCCGGATGGCGTCGGTGATGCGGTATTTCGCCACGTCCTTTTTCGGCATGCCGATGTCGTCGTTCATGAAACCGGTCTCAACGTGTGGACCGCCCTGGTCAACGTGATTCGCCAAAACGTATTTTCGGAATGCATCGACGCTGGTGCCGTCATCGACGGCCTTTTTGGCCTCGACGGCGCAATCGAATTGTTCGCCATACGCAAGAATCTCACGGATGCGTCCGCGCTCGGCCTTGGCACCCAGGTTCTCGAAAACTTTGATATTGGTTTTTTCATTTTTCATTTTTTTGTCTCCGTAGGAACGCCCCACGCCAACGGTCGTATCCGCCGGCACTGCGACGCTCGAGATTTCGAACGGCTCCCAACGAACGGCCCTATAGATCGTTTCGCCGGAACTCGTTGTTTCTTCTGTATATCTATGAACGCGATACCCAACGCTGAAGCTCTGGCGTATGCCGTCACTGACGTCCTGCCAAACCTCGCGGCCGCGTGTTGATTTGCTGAACTTGATAACCGCCCTGGCTTTCCTGGCTTCGATGTCTACCCAGGCTTTTTTTATCACACCCACCATTGCCCCCGGATCGTGGTCAAGTAATACAGCGCCGCCCTTGTTCAAACGGCCAAGGTCAACGGCGTCCGGATCATGTGAAAGCACCTCGGTCCCGAACCAGCGCTCGTATGGTTCTTCGCTCGAAAAGGAAACGACAACCTCGCGTTGATCCGCCTTGGTTGCCGCTTTGTCCAGGTTGAAAGTCCGGAATTGGAGCTCTGAATTTTTCATCTTGCTCTCCTGCCGGCAATCCCCGCCTTTCTTGTCCTTGATTGCCGTTTTCGTTAATTTATAGTTGTGAAATTGCATGTTCCACCTTATTTGTCAATGTTTTTTGCGGCTTTCTTCAGCAAGCTCATCGGCTTTATCAACTGCCAGCTTTGAGACCGCGTGAAGCGCCTGGATAAACCAGGCCAGCTCATAACTGTCTCCACCGGCCAAGATGGTGCCTAAACGGCCCGCCAACTCTCCCAGCAGCGCCTTGTGCTTCCGCTCGCAGGCCTTGCCCTGGTCGCTCGTCTCTGCCGTTATCCCGTCTGCCGGCCATGCCGGTCCCGCAGCGAATCCAGTCATCGTGCCACCTCCGTTATTGGTTTCAACACATATCCCTCCACCCGTTCATCACTAGTTGTTCGGTCGAAACAGTGCGCAACGCGGCGGCCTAAATATGTAAAAGGGTCACAACTCAATGGGCCTCCGCCATGCATATGCTGCCGGCCACATAGCGGGCATACGGGGACCACCCAAAGCCAGCCGTCGCGGCCCTTTTTAAGCTCTGCCAGCGCCGGTCTTGGGGTTTTTATGTGTGATTTCATCATGTTATTACGCCGCCCCCCCTTTTTTTCGTCCAAAAACAAAGTGCATGGCGATAAACTGTGCCAATTCAATTACTTACGGGCAGCCTTATGTCGCTTGTGCACTATAGACCCCAATTTACAGAAACTCTCTATATACACAGCTAAAAATTTATTTTTATATTTTGTGACAAAGGGGTGTTAAGGTACATTTAATACATTTTCTGGCTTGCCAGACAGGCCCACGCCGTAGTAAAAAACGCCAGACGATTCCCGGCCCCACTTAAAGCGCTGTTTCATGATCTGTCCGAATTTCCGATGCGAAGGCACTTTTCTGGACATGTTGCGCTCCCACCACGAAACAAAATCATCGTAAAAAATGGTCGACCTGACTTCGGCGTGCTTATCAAACACACACCGTTCGTCCAGGAAATCCGCCATCAGGTCCTCCTCGCGGCGGTACGCCGCCGTGGCCTCGCGCACCACCGCCGGCGGATCCAGCCCGCGTTTCTGCCAGGCCAGGCAGCCGCGCACCATCCAGGCCAGTATCCCCGGGTATTCGGCCTTCAGTTTTTCGGGCAGGTCCAGGTCGGCGCGCACCTCGTCATCGGCGGCCGGCTCCCGGTCAACGTATGACCTCGTGAACGGGATCAGTAACACCCGCTCCCAGAAGGCGAAATCGTCGGCCGGCGCGTGCGGTTTGGCGTTGGTGAGCATGATTAGGGTATGCTTGGGCTTAAAGGACGTCTGGCGTTTGTCATGGGGGGCGCGGCCCACCAGCGTATCGTTACCGGTGAGCCATTTCACGCGACTCGGCGAAAAGCGCCGGCCCTCGTCACTCTCCGAGCCGAACACGACCAGCATCCCCTGAAGCGCCATGATGTCCGCTGAAGGTGCGCCGCTGCTTCGCGCCCGGCCCTGGTCAAGAAGCAATTCTGAGGGGACGGGTCCCGCCAGCGGTCCCAGCACCTTGGATATGGTCTCCACGATCAGGCCCTTGCCGTTGCGGCCCTTGCCCCACAGGATGGGGAGTTTCGCCAGGGTACATTTGCCGGTGATCGCATATCCGACGATGCGCCCCAAAAAATCCACCAGCTCCTGGTCGCCGTTAAATATCTCCAAGAGGGTCTTTCCCCAAAGCGGTGCCGGCGTATCAACGCCCGTATATTCAACTGGCGAGGCTTTCAGGATGTAATCATCCGGCCGCCCTGGTCGCAGGTCCCCGGTCCGCAGATTGATGACCCCGTTGGTACCGGACAGCGCCATCGTTTGATTGTCCAAATCATCACCCGAAACCTCGAGGGCGTTGATAGGGTTCGTGGCCGCGAAATGCAGACAGTTGACCCGGCCGCGTTGCGACCGCAGCCGGGTCACCCGCTTATAGATGTGTTTTTGGCGGTCCGTTAGGGCGGCCGCCCGCTCTTTATTGGCCACGGCGATCTCGTCCACCAGGCGCTGGGCCTCATCCAGATACCGCCGGCAGACGTCCTCCACGTCCGCCACCGCCCGGCCCATCTCGTCGATCTCCCAGTGGTGCCCCGCCCATCTCAGCCACTCGTCGGTTGATTTGTTGAACACGTATTGGCCCTTTTTCAAGGCGGCATACAACATGCCGTCGCCCAGCTCGTTGGCATAAAGGCACTCGGTGACAAATTCCGGCGGCGCCGGGTCGTTATCATCATCGCCGCCGCCATTATTCCCATCCCTGGCCTGGTCGCCGGCCGCGAGTTTTTCCTCCTCCTCGAGGCTGCGCTCAACCAACTTCCTGATCCGCGACTCGTCGGCCAGCGGCTTTTTGCCATCGTTAACCATCGCATAAACCCCTATTTGCCTATTAAAACAACTGGTTCCATATTCCACACCATTTCAAAACTTGCCGTGCGCTCACCAATCGCGGACCTCGAAACCGCTAGAGCCATGGCATCAGAAGGACCCGCTCGATTCGAATCTTGGCGGAAACGCAGAAAGGGGGTTCGGGGGTGTTCGTTCCCTACTGGCGCTCGAGCCACGCCATGACCTCCTCGCGTCTAAATCTGATGTACTTGCCGACGTGAATCCGTGGGATGGCACCCTCACCCCGATATTTTGTGCGCGTGTAAATCCACGTCCTAGGAACTTTCAACTCTTCCGCGAGCTCGGCCGGCGTTAGGAGCTCATCAGCACGAATTTTTTCATTCATTTTCATTGCCACCTCCAATAAAAAAAATCGGTGAAAAAAAAAGGCCAACCCAACTTGAGGGTGGCCTAAAAATAACACGCAGCACTATGGTTGTCAACGGTAACTAACTGTTTTTATTATTCCTTTTTGTCATTCTGGCAGTTTGTCAAAATGGAATGACCACATGAAGCCATCAAGCGGTTTTTTTTAATCCACCGCGAAATTGTTCTCACACTCGATGCCCTCGCTTTATTTCGGACTTTTCCAGAAATGATCCTTGCCACTTGGTCAACGGCACCCTTTTTCAGCCTCAATGAGACGTCGCTCCAGGCTTCCCAGTAAAGTTTTTCATCCTCCTCCTTGCGCGTGGTTATCACCGCCCTTGTCTGTCTCATATTGGCATATTTTTTTTCTTCGGAAGACATCTGCCCCAATAGTGGGATAACATGCGCTGCTGTGTGCATAAGCGCCCGGTTCAACTTGGCGTATGCCGACCAATTACTTTTTTCGTTACGAGATAAAACAATAAAGCCCACCCACAAAGCAAAAGCATCAAAGGCGTCCGCCTTCCCCATATAATCACAATAATCTTTATTTAAGAAACTCCTGAGTGTCGCCTGAACATGCTCACCATATAAACTTGCAAGCTTTTCAATAGCCGCCATATGGCGGCCCTCTTCTTCCGCGGTCATATCTTCAACCTGTTCTCGTTTTCTTAGGGCGTAAAGATCATTGTGGAAGAGAAATTTAGATAATGCGGTGTAGTCATCAAGAAGGCCAAAGTCTTTGGAAATGAGCTTTTCAAACTCTCCTGCTAAAAGCTTGTTCGTTTCCTTGGGCCGTAAAGCAGCATTTTTAACCAGCAGTTCAGACATCAAAAACTCTGCGTAATCGCGGTTGTATTCTACGGCTCGCCGAAAATCTAAATGATCGTCACAATCCTGCGCGGCCGGTTGAAAGATTTTTTCAATCTCTTTGAAAAATGACATGGCCCGCCTCCCGCAGCGGCCCGGAGAGGTGCCAGGGAAAGGCGGCCGGGAAACCGCCCTTTTCGGGTCGCGATCCCTATCCCTGGAAAATGAAAGTGGTAGCACAAACCCTGTGCCCAAATTGTGCCCACTTTATAAAATAACACCGTATAACAAGAAGGAAGTATAAACATTAAGTTTCTAATAACACACAATAAACCATAATACAAGCAAACATGATATACTGCTTTAAGACCTTCACACGGTAGAAGTCGCAGGTTCAAATCCTGCACCGCCTACCACAATAAAAACAAGGGGTTACGGAATTTTCCGTGACCCTTGTTTTTTTGGGTTTGGTAAATCTGGATTTACCAAAATTGAGCGGTAGAGAACAAAAAAACCAGCCGTATCTGCCAAATACCCTCCAAAACAGCCATTTTAGGTTAGTGATAAATCTGGATTTACCAAGGCTTACCTCCTTTTACCGTGTGAAGGGGAGAGGTAACGTATAACAGACTTAAATTATAAGAAATAGTAGCAATGTAATTTGGTCATCCGGTGAAGTGGATGACCAGTCAGTTTTCCTATATTTAATTCATTTGTCAAAGAAGCCGTTTTTAGAAAAGATTTTGGGCCTCATAAATCAAGCACGCCATTCCAGATTTCGATTAATTTTGTGGGCGGACATCTTCACGATTGGGGGGTCGCTACCGTGTCAGGGGTGAGCAGCTTTTTATGTATATGAAATCGCACAGGATAAAGATGCCCTTGGCAGACCCCCTTTTTAAGGGGGGTCCAGGCGGAAAAAAGCAAGGGGTACTGGACACATCTATGCAAAAAGTTACGTTAGCATATACAGCTTCAACGTGAGGTGGGATTTTGAGCATGATTATCCTTCACCGTATATTTTCATCATTTGTATGATATCTTGCTAGAATTTTTCTATCAGAGCAAAATATGCTTGTTAACCGGTTTTGAATGTGCTGATATAGATTACTCGAATGAGATATACAGAAACTGCTGAATATTTTGATAGGACTGTCGCTTCGCTCCAGTCCTATCGGGGCGCGGTCGAGTATCGAAGGACGCGAAGCACAGCCTATCAACGCGGTTCGAATCAGACAAGCTTGCTGCTCAACCGCGCCCCGTTAGCAGCGGAAGGACATGCCATCGATGAAGCTCTATTCCTATATCATGACACACGACACCGGGTTCTCTCCCAATCCTTTCTGGGGATGTTGTACGCTTGCCGACTGCAAGCCGGCAATCCGACGGACGGCAGAGGTTGGGGACTGGATCGTCGGACTCAGCCCGAAAGCCAGTGGAAACCGCGTAGTGTTTGCCATGGAGGTGGATGAGATTCTCGACCACGCCAGTTACCATAGCGACGCACGTTTTGCCAACAAGATACCGGACTACAGCAGAGGAGAAGTGGTCTGGAAGGCAGGGGACAACATCTACAAGCCGCTACCAAATGGCGATTTCCAGCAGTTGCGGTCCATGCACTCGCACGGGGATGAAGAGAACTCCGAGACGAAGGCCCATGATTTAGGCGGGGTAAATGTTCTCGTAGCCAGGAAGTTCCACTACTTCGGGGGGGCCGGGCCGGAGTTGCCGTCGCATTTGGAGGAACTGAAAGTAGGGCGGGCGCACAAGAACCGGTTTTCCCAAGAGACAATTCGCGACTTTGTGGGGTTCATCTCATCGTATCCCCAAGGGGTCAGCGCACCCCCAACGAAATGGCCTAGCAGCGACACGTCATGGAAGCAGAAGGCATGAAGCTCATTCTTAGCAGGAAGGGATTCGACTCATCTGCGGGTGGGGTGCCAAGCCCGATCTTTCCAGATGGCCGGATGGTTTCCTTGCCCATTCCAGACAAGAAATCGGTTGTCACCTACGGGGAGATACAGTACGAGGGAGGCTCGATTGGCCCGCTTGTAGAGGAACTGATCGGTGGACGTATTCCCTCGAAGTATCGTGCCCATATCGATCCCGACATAGTTCGGGACAGCCTTCCCCGCCAACGAGGATGGCGACCAGTCTTCGGACAGACCGGCCAAGCACAAGGTCACCTCCGGAAAAGTGACGTAGGGCTTGGCGGCATCTTTCTCTTCTTTGGTCTGTTTCGTTGCGTCGAGAAAAAAGACGGCATTTATCGCTGGGCCGCCAACAGCCAGCCATGTCATGTGCTGTGGGGGTGGTTCCAAGTCGGCGAGATTCTGTCGCTCGGCACAGCAACGCCCATTGGATACCCTTGGGCGGAGTACCATCCGCACTTCCATCGTGGAAATGACCGCAACAATGTGGTCTACTTGGCGCGGCGCTACCTTGAAACCGCCCACGCGGCGGGAGACAATCTGCCCGGTGCGGGAGTATTCCCACAGTTCTCGCGTGACTTGCAGTTGACTGCACCAAACGCAGACAACACCAGCACTTGGGAACTTCCGGGCTGGTTTCATCCCGGCGAGGGGCGAACACCGCTGACGTACCATTCCGATCCTAGCCGATGGGGGGGAGTCGGGCCACGTTCAGAGCTTAGGGCAGTGGCACGAGGACAGGAATTCGTGCTTGACTGCGGTGAATACCCGGAAGCAGTCGACTGGGCTTTCGACCTGATTCAGGGACACGAAAGAAAATGCTAACGAGTGCATGCACGCGGACGGGAAACACCGCGCCGCTCCTATCGTCGCTCTGCAGTGTCTCCCGCCGGTAATGCTGGCGATAGGACTGTCGCTTCGTTCCAGTCATATCGGGGCGCGGTCGAGTATCGAAGGACGCGAAGCGCAGCCTATCAACGCGGTTCGAATCAGACAAGCTTGCTGCTCAACCGCGCCCCGTTATACCATAAGGAAATGACATAAAAATGGAAAACTCCAAGGGGATAAAGATCAAATATTTAGACACATCATCTATTGCTAAGCTTTACCTTCAAGAAGACGGAAGTTCTCGATTTAGAACCTATTTTGATACACATACAAATTTCTGTACGGTTCACATGACGTTCTACGAAACGATGAATGTGCTAAAGTCGCGGCTTTTCAGTGGGAGCAACAAGGACAAGTATTATGATGCTGTTGAGGATTTGGCAATTCAGGGCTGGGGAGGAAAAATAGAACTTGAGCTCATTGATTTGAGCAAGAGGGGGGTTTTCAAAGAAGTTAGCAAGTTAGCCAGTGAGAACAACCTGGATGTAGCAGATGCGGTTCAAATCTACGCGATTTTGAAAGGCAAATATGGCCACTGGAGCCAAGATTCAGCGTCGGTGTTAATTACCGCTGACGGGCCACAAGAAAAAGCAGCAGAAAAGTATGGCATTTGTGTATGGAATTGTAGAACAACAGAAAAGCCCGAATGGTTGGACAATTTAGGAGATGGCGGGCATGTATAACGATCGCATCAACGCGGAATTTGCCTAACTCGGCTGTTTTTTTTGGTTTTTTGCCTTCAGGCTGCTTCACTGTTTAATCCATGTTCATTGCTATCTAACCGGCAAATCCGGTTATGCAAAACGAACCGGATAACAGGAGAGCAAATGAAACACATCAAACTCATCGTCCTCGCTCTTGCCTTTCTGGGCACATTACCCTCGATCGCGCATGCGCAAGGCGCTGGTATCGAATGGGACATCCTCAACCAGGAAGTCAAGGAACTGTACCGTTCAGGAAAATATGACCGTGCTGTGGTGGTCGCGTGGAAGGCCTTGGAGGTCGCGGAACAGAATGTAGGCCCCGACCATCCCGATGTAGCCACGAGCCTGAACAACCTGGCCTTGCTCTACAAAACCCAGGGCGACTACGCCAAGGCCGAGCCGCTCTACAAGCGCTCGCTGGCGATCAGGGAGAAGGCCCTCGGCCGCGACCATCCCGATGTGGCCACGAGCCTGAACAACCTGGCCGAGCTCTACAAGACCCAGGGCGACTACGCCAAGGCCGAGCCGCTCTACAAGCGCTCGCTGGCGATCAGGGAGAAGGCTCTCGGCCCCGACCATCCCGATGTAGCCATGAGCCTGAACAACCTGG
>Ga0114931_10008115_pt1 | contig 12742 bp, 5 predicted proteins | sample 2SBtaG_FD_89579 | JGI IMG/M metagenome (GOLD analysis project Ga0114931, IMG submission 89579) | Deep subsurface microbial communities from Kolumbo volcano to uncover new lineages of life (NeLLi) - 2SBTROV14_V59a metaG | ecosystem: Environmental > Aquatic > Marine > Volcanic | place: Kolumbo...
GCGGTAATTCGGGGTTCTCGGTGGCCACTTCCACCTCAAAACGAAACGGCTTGCTGATGGATTCCTGACCGTTAAAACGCAGCACCCGCAGGTGGTCGTCCAGTCCTTCCAGGGTGAACCGAAATTGTTCGAGATCGGCAAGGAAATCATAGTCGTCGTTGTCGTCGCTCATTTATAAACCCTTATTATATTTGGGGAGTTTTGCGCACCGCAATCACCAATCTAACATATTCGGCGTATAAATTCATGTCCCAATTTTTGGTAATGGGGGGGCAACGGCATTGGCCCGGCTGGTCAATTATTGCCAGGCAGACGCCTACCTCCAACAGGCTGTTGGCCCGGTAATTTCATAAATAATCGACCACGGCTTGCCCGGGCTTCCCTGCGTGCTCTTTCCACTGCCGCCCGCGTCGCCCAGCAGTCCGTGCGCACTGCTAACCAAGCTTGGAGAAATCCTGAGCTAACGAAAGCTTATGAACTATCCGGGCCAGCGCGCAGTATTGAAGCAAATATAGGGTGGGCTTGGTTGGCTGTGCGTTTTTCCTTCGGGCCTGCCGCAGCGGGTTGTTGTGTTTTAGGTGTATCCAATTCGAACGGTTGCCGTGCCGGTTGTTTGACAAGCTTTTGCCGATAGCGACATCATTGATATTTGCCTTATCAATACCCATTTATGAAATAGATCATTGGGTAGTTTGAATTATGGAATACAAAGACTATTACAAAATTCTTGGTGTGTCCCGTGAAGCCCCGCAGGACGAGATTAAGCGTGCCTATCGCAAGCTTGCCCGTAAATACCATCCGGATGTCAGTAAGGAAGCCCAAGCTGAAGAGCGTTTTAAGGCGTTGGGTGAAGCATACGAAGTTTTAAAAGACCCCGAAAAACGTGCAGCCTACGACCAATTGGGAGCCAATTGGAAAGCCGGTCAGGAATTTCCCACCGCCGAATTGGGATGCGGGTTTTGAGTTCAGTGGCGGCGGTTACACCCCGGGCGATGCTTCCGCGTTCAGCGATTTTTTTGAGTCGTTGTTTGGCGGTGGTCACGGTCTGCACGGTTTTCGTACTGAACCTGGCGAGGCGGATTTTCACTATCGCAGCCAGTATCGCGCACGCGGTGACAACCATCATGCGAAAATTCTTATTGATCTTGAAGACGCTTTCCACGGCGCCAAGCGTAGTTTGACATTAAGGGTTCCGGATGTAGACGGCCAAGGGCATGTCCAGGTGCGTGAGCGGGTGTTGAATGTACGTATTCCCAAGGGTGTGAAACAGGGCCAGCATATTCGCCTGGCCGGGCAGGGTTCACCGGGGGTAGGCGGCGAAGCAGCCGGTGATTTGATATTGGAGGTGGCGTTCCGTCAGCATGTCATGTACACCATTGACGGGCGCGATATTTACCTTGATTTGCCCATCACACCCTGGGAAGCGGCATTGGGTGGAACCGTTAAAACGCCGACTCCACAAGGCGCGGTGGATCTAAAAATTCCATCCGGATCGGCAAGCGGGCAAAAAATGCGACTGCGCGGCAGGGGTATCCCCGGTAGTCCGCCGGGCGATATTTATGTCGTACTGCAAATTGCGGTTCCCCCCGCAAACTCGAACCAGGCAAAAGCGTTTTACAAGCGGATGGCGGAGGAACTGGCGTTTAATCCACGTCAAAAACTGGGAGTGTAGCCCCCATGGCTGGTGACAGCATTCTGTTGCTTGATGGTCAAATGGTGGAAGAAGAGACGGTTTTTACCTTGGCCGAACGGTGTCGGTCCTGTCATGTGCATGCCGAGGTGGGTGGCGGCTTTGGTGCAAGAAGGCGCGCTGGATCCGAGCGGTGATGATGTGTCCGCTTGGCGCTTTTCAGGTGGTAGCTTGTCCCGTGTTCAAGCGGCGATGCGTCTGCAGCATGACTTGGGAGTGAATCTTTCCGGTATCGCCCTGGTATTGGAATTACTGGATGAATTGCAAGGATTGCGGGAGCGTTTGTCGTTGTTGAACATCCAGACCTTAAACCATTTGGATTAAAGATTAAAATAAAACATGCCGCAAGGGCCGTTTTGTATTTTGTGTGCTGATTCACGCCATGCTATAGCGGCCGCGCGGATTTCCACAAGCTTTCTTGACTTCACGAAATGTTGCTGTTAGTTTTCATTCCATACAAAAAAACAGGAATGAGATCTAGCTTGGTGTGCAAGCACCGGGAGCGGCGATGCGCCGTTCCGGACTTATTAGCCCAGCATTCTTCACAAGGAAGGCTGTTTCAGACTCGCTGATCGGGTAGTAGTACCCCTATTCATTTTAGCAGTCTGGGGCAACTCCGCCGATCGTAGTTCTGCTTAATGAATAGGGGTACTACTACCCGGCGAGTCAGTGAGCCTTCCGTGTTCCAGGTTTAGAGGTAGATTGTAATTCCAAGTCGTTCCCAAACGAACGCTCACGTGGCTTAACCCAAGGTTAGGCCACGGATTTTTTAAAAAAATCAAAACAGGCGGGATGCACGTGGTTCGAAGAGTAACAGCCTTGCGTCGTCGAAGCGGCCAGAACGCTCTGGCGTTAAATTTAAAAGACGTTGAAAAAGCGTGGCAATGCAAAGACAGTATCACCGCCGGGCTGTTTATTCAGCTGGTTCAGCAATATTCACTGCACGAGCCGGCGGACCGTTCGGATCAATTGAATTTCGGCGCTTTTCTCACGCGGATTCACGCCCCGGATTTTAAAAGCAAGTCCGCCGAGGAAAAAAAACATTTTCGCCAGGAGTCCCTTAAGGCTTTGGAAGCGCCTGGCGCCCAAGCCCCTCTTAACGAGCGTTTAACCAGCTATAATTTTTTAATGCGGTTGTGGGAGGATGAGGATTATTTCAGCCGGCAGTGTCTGCTTGAAATAATTCGTGACTGCCCGTTGCTCTACGGTCCCTGGAAAGCCTTTAAACGCATTTTCAAAGAAGCCGAGAAGCGTGTAGATATGCAGGTTTACGGCGTATTGGCGGCCCGGATTGATGAAGCAATGGCCGCGGGAAACAGCGAAATCGGCGCGGCCACCCTGGTTTACCTGAGTCGTCGTGCCTGGCGGTTTTTGCGACATACCGGTCAATCGTTCGGTTCCGGTTATGCCGACTTTGCCGTGCAGGTTTTACAGGCGTATTCCGACAACACCCGCTGGGACCGATGTTGGATCGCCAGCCATATTTTCCATCATCAAAGCGGCGACTACGGTTCTCGAACATTTAAACACGCCCGCAAAAACGATTTAATCGGTGAGCGTGCCTTTCCCAAACTATGGCAGCGCACGCCGCGTCCTTTATTGGCTTTGCTTGAGCGTGCCCGCGCCGAGAAGGTGCGGCAATTTGCCTGCCAGGCTTTGCGAAGTGATTTTGAAACCAGTTTGCGCGAGATGGAGCCCGCGTGGGTGGTGCAATTGGTGGAAGTCGGTAGCGCCACCATCGATGAGTTTATCGTCTGGTTGTTAAAAAACGTACCGAAGTTTGAACAAAGCGCATTGCGCGAATTGGGACTGCATGAGGTGGCGCTGGCACTGTTTGATTCACGCTGCGCGGCGGCGCGGCAATTCGCCGCCGAATATGCTCGGGTATACGCGCGGGATATGCCGCTGGCGGATCTTATTGCACTACTCGACAACGACAGCGAGGAAGTACAGCGGTTTGCACTGGATATACTGCGGGAAAAAGATCCGCGCTCGGACATCGGTTTGCCGGGCTTTACCCGGCTTTTACAAACCAAGCATGGTTACCGGTTTGCCGTGGATACGCTGATGAATCAATTCAGCGCGACGGAGCTCAAACCACAATGGTTCGCCGAGTTATTGCTGAGTGAGGTCAATCCACCCCGGCAATTCGCCATGGACAATCTGCTCAAAATTCACACCGCGGATACACTGCGACACGGCTTTTTTCAAGACCTTATTGAAGGTTTAATGAGGCGTGATACCTGGGGTGAAAGTTGGGAAATTGAGCGGCAGTGGACTAAGTTGGCCAAATTCACTTTTCGGCAATTGGAGCAATTTAACCTCAATGGGCTTGCGTCGGAATTTGTTGAAAAATTATTTGTCTGGCCATTGGGGCGGGAAGTCATCGCACAATGGATCGACGATGGCAAATACCAACCCGGTCAGCTCAACATGGATTTCTACCGTGAGATCGCCTACCGACCCTATTTTCGGCAAAGCGGCCGGCTGCAGGGTATCGCTGATCAGTACGGCCTGCGCGCCAATCAGCCGCGATTTGATAGTGATGTCGCCGATTCCGTGTTGGCGTGGTTAAAGGACGGTAGCCGATTTCCAGCCAGGCTGGTTGGATTTGACTGGTTAATGGAACTGGTTGGCAGCGATGACAGCACCTATACCGAATTCGCCGCTGACATGCTGATGGAACGCTTCACGCCGGCGGATTTTGCCGAACATGACGGTACCGATTTGATTGAGCAAGGTTGTTCGCACCTGTGGCGTATGTTGCTGGACAGCGATCGGAAACAATCGTCGCGGGCGTCTTTTGCCATGCGTTATCTGCGACGGCACCACAGCGCGATCGGGCAAAAGATCACCGGCCAGAAACTGGCCGATGAAACCACGATTCCGGCGGATTTTCTGGGCTGGGATCGTTGCATGCCGTTGTTTGCCGAATCGCGCAAACCCTTGCGGGAGTTTGCACTGGAGTTGGGGCATTGGGAATTTGTCCGCTGGTCGCCGCCGGCCGGGGATCTGTTGATGTTGTCCGAATCCATTTACGAAGATGTGCGCGAATTTGTGGTCAACGCGTTATTCGCCTGCGCGGATGCGGAACATAAAACCTTTCGATTGGACACGGCGGGCTTTGCTGTGCGGGATGTGTACGCTTTTTGTGACTCCAAAAACCGCAAGAGCCGGGAAATCGGTATGCAGATCATTCAACAGCAAAGTCGATTACAGCAACCGCCATGGTTATTTCGCTTATGTGAAAGTGCCGACCGTCGCGTCCGTGGTTTCGGTATTAAACATCTTTGGCGCCGTTATCGTGACAAGGGTATCCATGCCTGGTGGGTGGACGGTGAACGGCGGGATTTTCACCAACCCGGCGATCCACCGGCGGACTCGGATCAACTGCGCGCGTTACTGCGCAAGGTACTGTTTGAAATTCCGCAGGCCCGCATGGCGCCAAGCAAACAGGACGCATCGCCCTTGTTACCTTACCGCAAACCGGTTTCAACACGTAAAAACAAGCTGGCCTGGATCGAAACCATTCGCGATCTGGCCGTGGACGACGCTGAATTTGCCCAGTACGTTAAACCGCTGCTGCAGGAATTTATGGCATCGCATGGTGTCAGCGAACAAGCGGCCTGCCTGGTAGCGCTCACCCGTATCCAACACGCCCACATTGAGTTGTCATCATGACTGACCGTTATCTTTCCGGCTTTTTCGGGGATCTGACCGCCATCACGGCGCTGGGCAACACGGTTTACCTGGCCAGCGGTCATGCTGAAAATCGCCATACCGGTCTTTTTGCCATTAACCTGGATGAAAATACCACCATGGAATTTCATCTGCCGATCAATACCGTGGCCATGCGAGAAAAAAACGGCCGGCTCATTGTTGGTACGGTGGACGGTAAACTGCTTAGCTTTGATTGCCAGGGGCATCAAACCCAAACCAGCGGTGTTGTGTCATCGGCAGCCATCATTGACATTGCTTGGCTGCACGACGGTCGCATTGCGGTTGTCACCCAGCAGTCGATTGTGGTTGTTAACGCCAATTTTAAGGCCGTGCAGGAGATTACCCTGGAGCAGCCGGTCACTGCGGCGGCGGTCGATCCCGGCGGCCGGTGGCTTGCGATTGGATTTAAAAACGGTGAAATCGCCGTGTATCAATGCGAAAGCCAAAAGGACCTGCAGCTAAGCGACCGCCAGCCGGTGCATCGAGGCGCGGTGACGGCAATGATCTTCGAACCGGAGGAATTGCGTTTTTTTTCCGCCGGTGCGGATTTAAAGTTGTACCTGGTCCACGCCCGCGGCAAGTTGGATTTTGAAGACAAAGGGCGACGCTTTAACCACGGTGACCGCATAAACGCCATGGCGCTGTCGCCGCCAAAGGTGGAAAACGGAAGCCTCACGCAAAAACGGTTGGTTACGGCCGGTCGCGATAAACTTCTCAAGGCATGGCCGTTGGACAGCTTGATGCAACCGGGTAGTTTTAAAGACGGGGTTGGACGACTGGTATCCATGTGCCTGGTGCAATACGGCGACAAGCCCCACTTGGCGGCGGTGACCGATCAGAATGCCGTGCAGGTATTCGAATTTGATGATCAGGATAAAATCCGCGCACTGAGCCTGGTGCATGATGACGTCTATGCGCTGGCGAAATTTGTTTTCGGCAAGGAGCAGGCGGACAACAAAATCCAGGTGCTGGAACAATTGCATCGTATCGATGATAGTAAAGCCAATCAGATCATCATAAAAGCTATCGGTGACAGCAGGGATACGGCTTTCCGTCGACAAGCCGCGCAACTGGTGGCGCAGTCCAAGCATCCGAAAACGCCTCGCTTGCTTATGAAACTGCTTCGTCATAAAGACGATCAAGTACGCGAAACTATTTACGATGGCTTGATTGCCTTTCGCGGTGGTGCTGACTATGCACTGTTGCAGGCGGTGATAAGCTCGGGTTTGCGCAATATTGCTGAAAAAGCCGTGCTGCAACTCAAAACCAATGCACCCAAGGACAATCTGGCCCTGCAGTACCTGGAAGATGCCCTGGATGTCGAGCCTATCGAGGTCCGTACCGCCGCATTGGATGCGCTCGCGCAGTTGCGCGGTTCACGCGTTGAATTGCTGCAAGCGGGCATGAAATCCAAACATACCGATATTCGGCTCAAAACCTTGCAGTGTTTTTACGATCAGGGTTTGTTGAATGACGGCGCCGTGCAGGCGATTTTTCGCCACAGCCTGGAGGACGCCGACGGCCAAGTGCGTCGGCGCGGCTTTTTTCTGAGTCTGATCGGTGACCGGAAAATTCGTCGACGCCTGGCTGATGAAAGTGATATTTTCGAACGGGCCTTTGCCGATATTCATAGCGAGGCAAGCGGTGCCATGTGCGAGGCCAAGCAAAGTGCGATGGCGTCCGTATTGCAGGCCATGGCCAGTGCATACGCCGATATAAGCCTGCTTGGCGCTCACGCCATGGCCATCTTAGGTGATCAGCGCGCGTTCGGGTTGCTGCTGCAGTTAAGCCGCGATACCCAGCCGGGTACCCGTCGGCAAGTGTGTTTTGCATTTGGTTCACTGGCTGACCGGCGCGCGTTGTTTCGCTTAAAAACCCTGATCAATGACGGCGTGCTGGAAGTGCGTGATGCCGCCTTTACCGCGATTGAAAGACTTCTTCATGAGGATTGGGAAAGTATCGTCGACATCGGTCTAAGCGCTGACAATGCCCAGGTTCGAACCCGTGCCTTAAGCGTGTTGATCCGTAAGCACAAAAGTGAAGGGTCCGTTTGGGACAAACAGCGAATCTATTTTTTGCGCGCCATAAACGATAGTGAATCATCGGTCCGCCAGGAAGCATTTAAAACCCTGTTGATCCATCCCATTGCCGATGATGTGGATAAAACCCTGCATTTTCTTAACCGATCCGCCCATCCCGATATTCGCCTGGCGGTATTAAACGAAACCATCGCCCAGATCAAAGAAGCCTGGACGATGGACCGGATCACCGAGGGATTTAACGATCCCCATGTCGATGTACGTTTTCGGGCCTACAACTATTTGGTGGAATATACCGACAAACAACACATCAGTGTGTTTCAATCCGCATTGGCCAGTTCCTATGCCGACTTGCGCCTGGCCGCGGTCAAGCAACTTATCGCGCTGAAAAGCGATGCGGTCCAGCTGGTTTTGGCCGATGCAATCCATGATGATGACGAGACGATTCGGCAAACCGTTCTGCAATCCATTGTTGTTCACGGCCTGCAGGCGGCCTTGGAAAAAGCGCTGAGCAGTGAGTTCGACGATATTCGCATGCAGGCGGCCTATGCATTGGCCAATCTTGGCTATGACTCGGCGCTCGAACCGTGCGTGGACATGTTGCTGCGCGCGGAACCCGATTCAAAGGAAGGTAAAGACCGCCATCATCGTTATATGCATACGGCATTGCAAAGCCTTGAATTATTGGGCGCGGCCAGCCTTTTTGAAACCGTTGTGTCCTTGCTTTCGCATAAGAAAATGGATATTGCACGGCACGCCGCCAAAACGCTGGTGTGGATCAGTCGAGGCAGCCATGTGGAAGCATTGCAGGGCTTGCTCAAGCATAGGGATACCGAAGTCAAACAATACCTGGCCGCCGCGTTGGCGCTGAACGGTGACGATTCGGCCAGTCAGTGGCTGTTTGGCGCGGGTAATATAATTATCTCCAAGTCTTTGTTGTTGGCGGTGGCCATGGTGCGCTGGCAAAAGGACACCGCCCTATTTGCGTTGCTGGATCATGCGGATGCGGCTATTCGCCGCTCGGCTTTGATTTATATCTATCTTATGGAATGGGTGCATGCCGACGAGCAACCCGATAATTTATTGCAGGGATTGTCGGCCGACCATGTCGATGTGCGGTTGCTGACCGCTGACGCATTGCGCCACTATCATCATTCTGATTTATTTATGCGCTTTATCGTCGATTTGTGTGCCAAAAGCGACAGTAAAAAACCCTGGCAGATTACACAGGATAACCTGCGAACCCTGGCCAAAGTGCTGCGTCATCACCAGCAGCCCTTTGTGAAGGCCAAATTCGGATTACTCCTGCTGCATTTTAGTGAGGACACGCAGGCTGCATGGGACCAGGACTGGCAACTGTACAGCCGGCGATTTGCCGATGCCATGGCGCAGGTTGCCGGGCAGCAAGAACCGTCCCTGAATTTGTCCGAGCAAAAATTCGCCGCGCTGATTTTTGGTGCCTATATCGGCTTGATACGGGATCAGGATGCCGACAGCGGTTTGCGATTTGCAGCCTTGGATAAACTGCATGCCCTGGCGGCGCCCGCGCGGGATAGCCAGTTGGCCTTGGTGCCGGTTCTGCTGCAGGCCTTAAACGACGGTCATCACTCGGTGCGTTTGTCGGCTTTTGATAAACTTATTCAATCCCCATTGCCGGTGCAGGAAATCTATCGTGAAGCTTTGTCCGCCAAATACAGTGATGTGGGTAAACGGGCCTTGCATTGGATGTGTGAGCAGCAAAGCGGTGATGCCGTGGTGGATGAATTGCTGCATATCATCACCGGACAGACCACCGAGTGCGCCATTGAGGCCTTTACTCTGGCGTTGCAACGCCATGATGAAGCCATTGTTGTGGAGGTGGCGCTACGCGCTCAGGATCGTAAAACCCGTGATCATGCCTTGAACTTTCTGGAATACCATTTTGAGGAAAAACCGTTTGCACGCGCATTGGTGCTGCAGACCTTGTCCAGCCGTTATATGCAAACCCAGCTGGCGGCGGCATTATTACTGGCGCGAAAGCAGGATCATGCCGCGGTTGAAACATTGGCCGGTTTGTTGAGTAATCCCGCGTTTGCCGCCAAGCAGTCCGCTATCGTTAAAGCCTTATCACAACTGGGTGCAGCCGAGGGTGCCGACGTGTTGCTGGATTTTCTGGTCAATGACCAGCAAGGTCTGGCGGACGCGAAAATGTTGCTGGACGCCATTGCCGAGTTTCGCCTGGTTCAACAGAGCGCTCGAATGTTTGACTATCTACGCATAACCGACAACGGCCAAGCGGTGATTAGTGCGTTGATCAAAATCAGCGGTTATGACCAGCGAATCGAAGATCCCGACGACCGGTTTGAGGACCAAACCTGGCAGCAGGAGCAGCATCCACGGCATGACCAATTGCTGGCGGATATACTGGAATACCTGGCGGAAAATAATGATTTTGGCCGCTTGCAAAAACTGCTCGGCGCGGCCCGTTGGAGTCCCTCCCATGCGGTGGACCCGGTGTTGATCACGCTGTCTAATCAGGCTGATGAGTCGATGGCCACTCAAATTATCGACGTGATCGGTTGGCGGGTGAAAAAACGCCAAATGACTCCCGGTGCCTTAATCGATGCCCTGGACAATGCTCCGTACCAATTCAAGGCTGCGGTGCTGCTGGCCAAAGCGGGCTTGCCGGATGGATTTCACATTTTAATGAACGTGGTTGAACACGGCCATGAACCGCAACAACGATCCGATGCCGTCATCGCCTTGGGGGAACTGGCCGACTCACGGGCGTTGGACATGTTATTGCATTTGGCCAAAGATGATCATACCGTGGTCCAGGGCGCGGCTATTGAAGCCTTGGGGCATATGGGCCAAAGTGAACGGTCCGATGAAATTTTTCAATTGCTTTGCGAACGCTTGAACAAGTCCGGGTGGCAGGCCAGCCGGGCATTGGACGGACTGCGTTGGTTTGATAATGAACAAGCTTGGCGCCTAATCCGTCAGACCGCGGGGAGCGATGAAGGTGACTTGCGAAGCAAGGCATTGCAATTACTCGCCCATAATTCGAGCGACGATACCAAAAACTTTTTGTTGGCATTAATCATTCATGACGACGGCGATTATCTTCAAGCGTTTGCCACCGCCCGGATAGTGTTTCGCGAGGGGTTGGAACCGGATTACGCCTTGCTGCAACGCCAGCACGCTTACCGGATGGACGATTCACTGCATAGGGTTTGTAGTCGGGGTGAAACAGGCAAGATCCTGGAAATGCTTCCGAACTGCCCCGACAGTATTCAGAACAAACTGACACTTGCGTTATTGGGCAGGGAAAACCTGGATGCCACCGGCATCATTCAAGCGTTGGCGGCGGACAATGCCAATGTCGTGAAAAGTGCGGCCCAACTGGCCGGTCGTCAGGCGGTTACACCGGATTTGGCGCAAGCCCTTTGCCAGTCCTTGCGGATATGGCGACAGCACTACTGGCAGGCGGCTGAAGACAAGCATGCCCGGCACCCCCATCCATTAAAGGAACAGAGCGACGCACGCTTGGCCTTGGAAAAGCTGCTGTGGGCATGCGGCCAGCATGGTGCCGGTGAGAATGACGTATTGGCGTTATGCCGCAGCTTGACGCCGTGTAAAAACGAGTTGGCCCTGCTGACCGCGGCCATGTCCGCCGGTATGTTTTGGTTAAGGATGGCTCCGGTCCAATACGTCTGGTTGGTTATTTTCAGGCATTTGTCACGCAGCACCCATGCACAAGTCAGTGAACTGGCGGTTGACGGTTTGTTGTTGACGGTATCGACCGAGCCGTTTGATCAACGGGCGTTTCAGTTCCCGGGCAGCCTTAGAAAATTAATGGTGCACCCCTCCGAGCAGACCCGGCTGCAATTGGCCCAAGTTGCCCGTTCCGAGCACTATCAGGGGGTGGTGTTACCCGAGTTGGTTAAAACCGGGGATGTTTCGGCACTTGTAAACATTGCCCTGAACAGCGAGCAAAAAGAAAATGCCCGGCTTGGCGCCGTTGAAGCCATGGCCCGAATGGCCGACTTGCAAGCGGAGCAAAAACTCAAGGATATCGCCGTGGCGCTGGAGCAGGAATCCGCCCTGTGTCAGGCAGCGTGGCGGGCTGTGCGCCGGTCGCAACGGGCCAGGCATAAACATGACAAAAGCGCAGCCAGTGATGTTGATGAGTGAATTCGATGAGTGAATCAAACCAAACCGTCAAACCGGTATCGGCGCAAAGTAATCCCGCTAAGGTCGTGCTTCGTTACGATACGGTAAGCCGGGTGCAAACCCAGGCCGATATGACCCAAATGCAACTGGCCACCGATAACAGCGGCGAAGCCGTGGATGTTTGCGCAAACATTAACAAACCCTTGTTGTTGCGCGACGGCATGCTGAGCTTGTTTGCGGTGGTATCCAGTGATTTTCGATATGTACCTCGCGATCGCGCCGCCTATCAAGCGTATTTACAGTTAAAAAAGGCCACCGCGACGCAAACCATCTGGCAGGCGCAGCAAGCCTATTTCGAATGGCTGCACCACAATGACCCGCTGGCCTATTGGGTTCTGGATCCGGTGGTGACGGCCCATCCCGACCAGTTGTTTTTTGAGGTATTCAGCAAGGACGAAGCGGCGTACGCCAAATTCAGTTTTCATCGTGATAGCTACACCCTGCAAGGCGAGCCGAGTTTTGGCACCACCAACATCGATTACAGTGAGCGCCTGGTGCAGGGGATTTCACAAATACGCAGTTGGAACGCCACTACACTGGCAATCGGCAAAACACATGTCAGCGTGCGCAGCGGTGAAAGCCAGCATGTTGAAAAAGCCATACAAGTCCCTGACAACTGGGTGCGGGGATTTTTGCAAGTACAAACCGTAGCCGCCCAGCCATGCGACAATTTTCAATTGGCGCCCATTGATTTGTATAACCTGTTGCGGCATTTACGGCTGCACGCGGATATCAAGGGAAAACGCCGCGGTATTCGCATTGAACTGGAGCCGGGTAAGTTTCCACGCCTGGTACTGGAACCGTGGGAAAAAGTCATTCAATCCAGTGCCGCGCCCTATCGCGGTAAGCAGGCCAAAGTGGTTCGCGTATGGGGCCGGCGCCGGTTATTGCTGTTACAAGGCATGCTGCCGTATGCCACGGCTATTCACGTGTATCTGCGCGGCAATGGTCTACCGAGTTTCTGGGTGCTTGCCGACGCCCATATGAGCTTTACCCTGGGGTTGACCGGATTCACCAGTTCCAACTGGTCCCAGGCACTCAACCTGGACTTGCTGGTACCCCACGTAGTGGAAAGTATGGA
>Ga0114931_10008116_pt1 | contig 12742 bp, 13 predicted proteins | sample 2SBtaG_FD_89579 | JGI IMG/M metagenome (GOLD analysis project Ga0114931, IMG submission 89579) | Deep subsurface microbial communities from Kolumbo volcano to uncover new lineages of life (NeLLi) - 2SBTROV14_V59a metaG | ecosystem: Environmental > Aquatic > Marine > Volcanic | place: Kolumbo...
AAACGCACTGCACGATGAAGTTCCCGCGGAACATGATATCGCGCACCAGACTGTTGCGCGCGAATGTCAACAAGACCGCGAAATAAGCGGGACGCACCGTCACGACAGGCTAACCTCCAAAACCACTGTAACGCCGAACTCCGCGCTGGAACATGAACCGCGAGAGCCCAATGAAAAAGACGATCCATGCGCCTTCGATCCACAGACCGCGGACCATTTCCGCCGGACTGACCTTGCCGAGGAAGACGGCCGCGGGGAAATAGGCCAGATATTTCAACGGCAGCAGATTGACCAGGAACCGCCATGGTTCGGGCAACATGTCCAACGGAAACATGTGCCCGGACAAAAAGAAATTCAATAACATATAGAGGAACAGCAACGAGCTGACCTCGAGGAACCAGAAACCGAACAGGCCGATGCTCGCCTCAAGAAAAAAGCCAAGCACGAAAGCCATGATCAGCGCGGCGACGTAGCCACTGATCGTGGCGGCGGGTGGCCAGCCGTCGACGAAATAACCGCGGCACAAGAAAAAGAAGAACGCGAACGGCACGATTGCCACGCTATAATAGGCCAGTTTGTGCGCGGTGCGCGTCAGCAGCAGGAAACCGAGAAAATCGACCGGTTGGATCAGGTACTTCTTGATCTCACCGTTGCGGATTTGCAACGCGATTCCCGAGGCCAAGCCGGGCATGCTGGAAAACGCGCGGCTGACCATCGACAGCAGGTAGTAGGCCACCATGTTCGGAAACGTATAACCGACAATTCGCCGGTCCGCGCCGCGCAGCGTGCCGACCGCGTCGAAAATCGCCCACCACAAAAATATCTGCGTGATGATCGGCAGGAAACGCATCAACGTACCGAGCGCGAAATCCCCCCGATAAACGAGTCGTTCTTCCAAGGCGATGCGCAATATCGTCCACCAGCAGCCGACCCGCGCGGTGATCGATCGGTCAAGATCACGGGTGATCGCCATCGGCTTGCTCCACTTCCGCGAATGCGCGTGCGATCACGTCTTCCAAGGGGGGATCTTCGACCGCGATGTCATCGATCGAAAAACGGTCCAGTATCATGGCCAGCACGTGGGCTACTTCCCGGCGATCGATCCGCAGTCGCGCCTTGGGTGGCTCGATCTCCAGGACCGTTCCATAACGAGCCAGCGCATCCAACGCCTGATCCTCGGCGAACAGAATGGTCACTATCTTGTCATTACTGAAATGGTCAATGATTCCGGCCAGCGAGCCATCGTAGACGATGCGACCGTGCGTGATAATAACGACGCGGCGGCAGAGGGCCGTCACATCTTTCATGTAATGGCTCGTCAGCATGATCGTAATTTGGCGTTTTTCCTGATAGTACTTCAGGAACTGCTGTATATTGTGTTGCGCGATGACGTCCAAGCCAATCGTTGGCTCGTCCAGGAACAGGACATCGGGGGAATGCAGCAGCGCGGCGATCAGCTCCATTTTCATGCGTTCGCCCAGCGACAATTCACGCACCGGCTGTCCCATGAGTGTGCCGACCTTGAGCAGATCGGTCAGTTCGTCGAGCGTGCCTTGGAAGGACTCGGGCGCGATCCGGTAGATCTGTTGGTGCAGCCGAAACGACTCTTGCGCGGGCAAGTCCCACCACAACTGGTTCTTTTGGCCCATCACCAGCGCGAACCGGCGCCGATAGGCGTTTTCGCGCCGCCACGGGACGTGCCCCATGACGCGCGCGGTTCCGCTGGTCGGCGTGACCACGCCGGACAGGAGCTTGAGCGTAGTCGTTTTTCCCGCCCCGTTGGGGCCCAGGAACGCGACGAACTCGCCTTGCTTCACCGTGAGATCAACTTCACGAACCGCTTCCACGACTCGATATTGGCGGTGCACCAGGCCGCGCAGCGAAGCGAACAGCCCTTCCCGCTTCTGGTAGACGCGATATGATTTCGATAGTTTCTCAATCTCGATGAGTGCCATGATTCGGCCGATTATAGGGACCGCGCCGCGCGTTCAACAGGTGCGTGGGCGCGGTTGGCCGCGAACACCGTCGTTGCCGCTCTGAATCGACTGCCCTATAATCAACCCCGCCCGCTGCCGAGCGTTCGGCACGGCGGATCCTTGGGCACGCGTCTTCACACGAATCCTGCCAGGCTTGGCTTTTCGGGTCACGATCATGACCGCTGCTACGCGAATTGGTATTGGCCACGATACCCATCGAATAAGCCAGGGCGGACCACTTCAGCTAGGGGGGGTCGCTATTTCCTGCGCATTTCACTTGGTTGGGCACAGCGATGCCGACGTGCTGCTGCATGCGGTGACCGACGCGCTGCTGGGGGCCGCGGCAATGGGCGACATTGGCGACCTTTTTCCGGACACCGACCCCGCCAATCGTGGCCGTGATTCGGCGGAAATGCTGAAAGTGGCATATGAGCAAGTCCATGGGTCGGGTTATGATCTGGTCAATCTGGACTGCATCGTATTTGCCGAGCGTCCAAAATTGGGGCCCCACAAACGGGCTATTCGGGCAAGACTCGCCGGGATTTTGCAAACGGATGTCGCGCGGATTGGCGTGCAAGCCAAGACGGGCGAGGGAGTTGGCGTGATCGGTCAAGGACAGGCGATCAGCGCTCAGTGCGTCGTTTTATTAGAAGGGCAACGAGGCCATGGCGATACGCATTTATAACACACTGTGCCGTAGCAAGGAACTATTTGAACCGGTTGATCCGCCGCGGGTCGGCATCTACTTGTGCGGGCCCACGGTTTACGATCGGGCCCACATCGGGCACATGGTCGGACCGGTCGTGTTCGACACGATCAAGCGCTACTTGACCTACTCGGGCTATACCGTGACGTGGGTCGTTAACATCACCGACGTCGATGACAAGCTGATCGACAGAGCGCGGGCACGGAACATGTCGATGGCGGAAATCGCGCGTGAGAACACTGCGGACTACCTGAAAAACCTGGCCGGACTCGGCGTCGATCAGATCGATGAAATGCCGCGTGCGACCGAGTCGATGGACGAGATCATCGCCTTTGTCGAGGCGCTCATGGAACGCGGGTATGCGTACGAAGTGGGCGGGGACGTGTTTTTCGACGTGGCGAAGGATGCGGAATATGGCAAGCTGACCAATCGCGCGATGGATGCGTTGCAGGGTGACGGTGGCGGGGCGGCAGCCAAGAAGCACGCACCGGCCGACTTCGCGTTGTGGAAGCGTGCGAAGCCGGGCGAACCGTCGTGGGAGAGTCCGTGGGGGCCGGGCCGCCCTGGTTGGCATATCGAATGTTCGGCGATGAGCCGCAATCGGCTCGGCAAGACGTTTGATATGCACGGCGGCGGTTTGGATCTGGTTTTTCCGCACCATGAAAACGAAATCGCGCAGAGCGAGTGCTGCCACGGCCAGCCAATGGCCAAGTATTGGCTGCACAATGGTCTGCTGAAACGTGCCAGCGCCGGCAAGGTCGGTGGGCGTGCCCAGCGTCAACCGGCCGTGGAAGACGGCCCGCTGACACTCGAACAGATCCAACAGGCGACCGCGGAGAAGGAGAGCCGGTCGGCCGGTGCCGGGGGACTGGCCGAGATGATCGAACAGCTTGGGGGCGAGCAGATTCGGTTCTTCCTGCTGCGTACGCATTACCGCAGCACGGTGGTCTTCAGCGCGGCCGCGGTAGCGGAATCTCGTGTGGCACTCAATACGTTCTATCGCTTTTTCGAACGGTTTCAGCGCGTCACCGGACAGTCGTTTTACGCGGTCGAGTACGCACAACGCCGGGCCGAGGGTGATTTCGACGCGGCGGGCGACCGGTTGCTGACCAGCGTGCACGAGCACCGGGCGGCCTTTCTGGACAAAATGGACGATGACTTCAATTCGGGGGCCGCGTCCAGCGAGCTGTTTGAACTGGTTCGCCTGCTCAATAAGTTTGTCGACCAACGGCAACTCGAAGACCCGGCCAACCGCGCACCGGATGACGTCCAGCGTCTGCGGCGGGCAGCCGGCACGCTACGGGAAATGGCCGCCGTGCTCGGCCTGTTCCTCCGACCGCCGGCACCCCAGCAGAATGCTGGGCAGGACGAGGGCCTGGTCCAACAGTTGATGGACCTGTTGATCGAGTTGCGCACGACGGCGCGCGGGAGCAAGGATTTTGCCACCGCCGATCGCATCCGGCAACGGCTGCAAGAGATCGGCATCGTGCTGGAGGATCGCAAGGATGGAACCGGTTGGCGACGTGAAGCCTGAGCAGGCGGTCGGCAAGCGAACCGAATGCCTGATTGGCGTTGATCCCGGGCTGAATATCACCGGTTACGGCATCCTCGACGTCTCCGGCCCGCGGCCCGTCATTCGCGAAGCGGGCGTGGTGCGCAGTCGGGCACGCGGCAGCTTGGAGACACGCTTGGCCGAGATCCACGACGGGCTGCGGGAAATCCTGCTGGCGTTTCAGCCCGACAGCATGGCCGTCGAACAGCTCTATTCGCACTACAAGCGACCACGCACCGCGATCCTGATGGGACACGCGCGCGGCGTCATCTGTTTGTCCGCCGCACATCGGAACATTCGGGTCTATCACTATGCGGCCACGCAGGTCAAGAAAATGCTAACCGGCAACGGCCGCGCCCCGAAAACGCAGATTCAGTTCGCGATTTGTCGCGAGTTCGGCCTTACGAAGACGCCGGAGCCGGCCGATGTGGCGGACGCCCTGGCGATTGCCCTGTGCCACTTTCATTTCCAACATAATTCGCTGGAGCTCTCGTGATCACTAGAATTCAAGGACAATTGACGGCCCTGACGGATGTTGCCGCGACCGTTCAAGTCGGTGCTTTCGACTACCAGGTGCTGATCCCCGATTTTGTCCGTCGGCAGTTGCAGAGTCATATCGGCAGCGAAGTGGCGCTGCACACGGTGCACTACATGGAAGGTAACGCGACCCAAGGCAAGCTCACGCCGCGGTTGGTCGGCTTTCAGAACGTCGTGGAACGGGAATTCTTCGAGATGTTTTGCTCGGTCGATGGCGTGGGCGTGCGCAAGGCGCTGCGCGCGATGGTCCGGCCGGTCCGCGACGTGGCCACGCTGATCGCCGACCAGGACGCCAAAGGGCTTGCCACGCTGCCCGGGATTGGGCCCGCGACCGCCGAACGCGTCATCGCCAAACTCCGCCGTAAGATGTGCAAGTTCGCGCTGATCGCCGCGCGGTCGGAAGCAACCGCGTCCACGGTGCGCCAAGATCTGGTCGAAGACACTTTCCAACTTCTGCTGCAACTGGGCCATAACGAGTCCGACGCCCGCCGGCTCCTGGACGAGACGCTCGCGACCAAGAAAAAATTCAAGGACGTTGATGCGCTCCTGCACGCGGTCTACGACTTGGCACACGCACGCGAAAAATAACCGTGCGCGCCCGCCACGGCGAAGCCCACCCCGGGCCGGTGAATATCCCGGACACCGAGCATGATGGGACTGCCAGGTCGGGGGCGATTTGTTGCCCGACGACGTCTGAGCATATTTCGGCGCCGTACCAGGTTCGGAAACGCCCGCGGGTAGAAAAGCGGGCTTTGGCCCTGGACGTTGTTATCTACCACGTGGCGCGGGCGTCGGCCGCGACGGACGAGGGCGGCCGTCATTTGCGCGGTACTACTCTTCCCCCGGATGCTCCCGATTTGGTACACTGGTGGTGCATGGTCAACAAGTGTTCAGTGGCGAAGGACAACAACGAGGATAGTAATATGGTCCGGGAGACCATCGTGGCGGGTTCGACGGCGCCGGAGGACGACGATCGCGAATTGCGCCCGCAGCGCATGCAAGATATGGTGGGCCAGCGCGACGTCTGCGAGCGGCTCCGGATCGCCATTGACGCGACCTGCCAGCGCGGAGAGGCACTCGGGCACGTCCTGTTTGATGGTCCGCCGGGGCTTGGTAAGACGACCTTCGCGACCTGTATTCCTCACGAGATGGGCGTTGGTGTGCAACTGACCAGCGGTGCCGTGCTCAAGGCGCCCAAGGATCTGGTCCCCTACCTGACCAACGCGGAAGACCGGTCGGTCGTGTTTATCGACGAGATTCATCGGTTGCCGCGCGCGGTCGAGGAGTATCTCTACACGGCCATGGAGGACTTTCGTATCGATATTATTCTGGGCGAAGGGGTGAACGCTCGGACGCACAATTTATGGCTCAAGCCGTTCACGCTGATCGGCGCGACGACCCGTGCCGGCATGCTGTCCGGACCGCTGCGCGATCGTTTTCAACTCCGTGAACACCTTGGTTTTTACTCGGTGGACGAACTGACGGAACTTGTTTTGCGCAACGCGCGGAAGCTGAAGGTCCCGATCGATGCCCCCGCGGCCCGCGAGCTGGCGCGGCGCAGCCGCTCGACGCCACGGATCGCGAACAATCGTCTGCGCTGGGTTCGCGACTATGCGACCAGTCGCGCGGACGGTCATATTTCGCTGGACGTCGCCGAGGCCGCGCTGGAAATGGCCCGTATTGACGGGGCCGGCTTGGATGCGGAGGACCGTCGCTATCTGGCGACGCTGATCCGCGTCTTTCAGGGGGGCCCGGCCGGCGCGGAAGCCATTGCGCACACGATGAACACATCGACCGACACGCTGGTCGACGAAGTTGAGCCGTTTCTGTTGCGCATGGAGTTTGTCGTGCGCACGCCGCGTGGGCGCGTCGCGACGACCAAGGCGTATGAGCATTTGCGGATGCCCCCGCTGCCGCCGACCAGCTCGGACGAGCCAGCCTCGGACCAGCAACAGCCCCTGTTCGAGTGAAGACGCGGCGGCGCCCCCGGGATCGTCGGGCGGCTTGACAGGCCGAGGGAAGACACCTAGGATGACCCGTTTATCGTGAGATTCTGCGGGTCTACCGGGCAAGGTCGGACTGGCTTGACACGTTCGTGGGCTCCTTCTGGAAGAGATTGTGGGCGGCCCGCCACGTTACCTGGACCCGCCGGTACTGTATTTCCTTTTCCACCAGCGGATCGGGGCCCCGTGCTCCCGACGCGCCGCGCCGAGGTGTCCCGATGGCCGTTCCAAAACGCAAACATTCGAATTCCCGAACCGGGAAGCGCCGCTCCCATGATGCCAAGAAACCGCGTCAGTTGGCCTACTGCACCAAGTGTAGTGCGGCCGTTCCGACGCATACCATCTGCCCGAAATGTGGTACCTATATGGACCGTACGGTCATGGCTGTAGAGGGGAAGTAGCGGGCTGATGGAGAGTGTTGGCCGTGCGGTTTCGGCGCGGGGCGATCCGCCGATCGGGGCGCGGGTTCCGTGGCCGGTCACCGTGCGTGGCATGTGCGGTTCTCGCCACGCGGTCCAGAAACACCGGTCGAAGAATAACTCACGTGGGAAAACACGATTGTGGACGACAAGGCAGCATTTCTGTTTCCCGGCCAAGGTGCACAGTTCGTCGGCATGGGACAGCAGTTGGGGGAGTCGCTGCCCGAGGTGCGGCAGCTATATGATCGTGCTGCCAACGTGCTCGGATACGACCTGGGCGAACTTTGTTTCGCGGGGCCCGAGGACGAGTTGGACTCGACCGTCGTCAGCCAGCCGGCATTGTTCGTGACCAGTTTGGCGGCCCTCGCGTCACTGCGGCACGAGTCTCCGGGGGTGGTTGCCGGATGTGCGGCCGCGGCCGGCTTGAGTCTGGGCGAGTATACCGCGATGGTGTTTGCTGGGGTCATGGATTTCGAGTCGGCCCTGAGCGTCGTCCAACGCCGCGGCGAAGCCATGCAGGCGGCGTCGGATCGAGTGGCCAGCGGCATGGTCAGCGTGTTGGGCTTGACACGGGAGCAAGTCGAGCAACTATGTCGGGACGCGCGGCGCGATGGCGAAGTACTGCGTGTCGCCAATCTGCTGTGTCCGCGCAATATCGTGATTTCCGGGCATGCCGAGGCATGCGAGCGGGCCGCCGAGTTGGCGGCGCGGGCGGGTGCCATGAAAACGCTCCCGCTGGCGGTCGCCGGCGCGTTTCACACCAAACTGATGGAATCCGCCGTCTCGCAACTGGCCGACGCGCTGGCGGAAATTCCCATGCGGTCGCCGCGCATACCCGTCGTGTCCAACGTCGATGCCAAGCCGCACGATGACCCTGAAGAAATTCGCCAGCTGTTGATCCAACAGGTGGTTTCACCCGTGCGCTGGGAAGACAGCATGCGGTTCTTGCTGGATTCCGGCGTGCAGCGGTTTTACGAGGTCGGGCCGGGACGCGTGCTGCGCGGCTTGCTGAAACGTATTAATCGAAAGATCCCGTGCGACGGAGTGCCAACTTGAAACGTCCCGTTGCGCGGCACGCCGGTGGTGACGGTACCTGATCGAAGAACAGCATAGGGCGGGTCCGCGAGCGAACCGAGCGACGTATGACAAGTTGGCCTGACACATGCACCTGAGGTTCCGGGCCGCAGCCGCGAGACGCGGGGCGTGCGCAAGGCCTAATGGGAGGTGAATAGATCAACAATGAGCGATTCCAGCGGTAACAGTCTGAAAGTCGATTTGGCCGGTCAAGTTGCGATCGTCACCGGCGCCTCACAGGGACTCGGACGAGCTATGGCCGTCGAACTCGCGCGCAATGGCGCCACGGTCGCATGCGTCGCCCGGAACGCCGAGAAGCTGGCGGAGACGATTGCCCTGATCCAGCAGGCGGGCGGGCAGGGACAAGCATTTCCCGGTGACGTGACCGACCGTGCCAGTGTCGATGCGGTGGTCCACGGCGTCGTCGACCAGATGGGCCGACTCGATATCCTCGTGAATAACGCCGGTGTCACACGCGATACTCTGTTGCCACGCATGTCGGACGACGAATGGGATACCGTGCTCAATACGAATCTCCGTGGCGCATTCCTGTTCGCCCGCGCCGCATCGCAGATCATGATGCGCGCGCGGTACGGTCGCATTATCAATATCAGCAGCGTGTCGGGGTTGATTGGCAACGCTGGCCAGACGAATTACTCGGCGTCAAAAGCCGGCTTGATTGGCTTGACACGCAGTTTGAGTCGCGAACTGGCCAAACGCAAAGTCACCGTCAATGCCGTGGCACCCGGGTTTATCGAAACGGAAATGACCCAGGCCATGGGCGATGCGCTGTTGGACCAGGCCAAGAAGCATATTCCGGCCCGCCGCCTGGGAACTTCACGCGAAGTGGCGGCGGCGATCGTGTTTCTGGCCAGCCCGGACGCCGCCTACATCACGGGCCACGTCCTGACCGTGGATGGTGGTATGACGGGATGACCTTCCCCCTTGCAGTAGGGGGGGCGGGTGTGTCCATTTGTGGCCTGTTAACGGTTCCTACCTTGACCTGTCCGGTGAAAATCATCTATGTTTTTGGCTTGGTGAGGTTGGTGTCCGTGACGGCTTGGGGGGGCGGGCGAAAACGCCAGCCGGCGGGGTGGTTGCGGTAGTGAGTATTTGAGTGTGCGTACATTTAGTCAGCGAATTAATAACGAGACTAGCATCTGGCCACTACGTGTGGTGGCCGGGTCCGAAGTCGTAGGAGGTAGCATCTCGTGGCATCCGTCCAAGAACGTGTAATTGAAATCGTGGCCGAACAGCTGGGCGCCGACAAAGACAGCGTGACGCCAGAAACCCACTTCATCAACGATCTCGGTGCCGACTCGCTTGATACGGTCGAGTTGGTCATGGAACTCGAAGAAGAGTTCGATATCAGCATTCCAGATGATGCCGCCGAGAAGATCCAGACGGTCGGCGAGGCAATTGAGTTTATTGAGAAAGTCCAAACTTCTTCCTAGTCGAGTAGCATGACCAGCATGAAGCGGCGCGTTGTCGTTACTGGGCTTGGGGCGGTCACCGCGATCAGCCAAAAGGTGGACGATCTGTGGCAGCGGATCCTCGCCGGCGAAAGCGGTGTGCACCCGGTTCGTTTATTTGACATTTCCGATTTTAAGATCAAAATCGGCGGTGACATCTACGACTGGGACCCAAGCGAGTACATCCCAACCAAAGATGCGAAGCGAATGGACCGGTTTACCCAGTTCGCCATGGTCGCGGGGACCGATGCGATCCGGGACGCGGGCGTTGATTTCGCGCGCGAAGATCGATATCGGTGTGGTGTTATCCTGGGCACCGGGATCGGCGGTTTGGGAGAAATCGAAACGCAGATGAAACGCATGATGGCGCGCGGGCCAGATCGTGTTTCTCCCATGACCGTTCCACGCATGATGCTGAATGCCGCCGGTGGCAACATCGCGATCGAATACGGGTTGCGCGGGCCGAACTACACGGTGGTGACGGCCTGCGCCAGCGCGACCAACGCCATGGGCGACGCCTTGCGTCTGGTCCAGAGCGGATCCGTGGATGTCATGATCACCGGTGGGACCGAAGCGGCCATGACACGCATGGGACTCAGCGCGTTTCAGAATATCCGCGCGCTCTCGGCACGTAACGATGATCCACCCGGCGCCAGTCGTCCCTTTGACGCGGATCGCGATGGGTTCGTTTTCAGTGAAGGTGCCGGACTGCTCGTCTTCGAGGATTATGAGCACGCCCGCGCACGCGGTGCCCACATCTACTGCGAAGTGCTCGGTTACGGGACCAGTACCGACGCCGGCCATATCACGCAACCCGATCCCCTGGGGACCGGTGCCGCACGCTCGATGATTGAGGCGCTCCGAGATGCACAGCTGAATCCGGACCAGATCGATTACATCAACGCCCATGGCACGGGAACCTCGCTGGGTGATAAGGCGGAGACGAGCGCCGTCAAGCAGGTATTCAAGGAGGCAGCCCAATCGGTCAGTATTTCCAGTACCAAGAGCCATCTCGGGCACCTCCTGGGCGCCAGCGGGGGCGTTGAACTCGTGCTGAGTGTCAAAGCGCTGCTCGCCAACGTGGTACCGCCAACCATCAACCTGCACACGCCGGATCCTGACTGTGATCTGGACTATACGCCGAATCAGCCGCGCGAGCGCGCTCTGAACGTGATCATGAGCAACAGTTTCGGGTTCGGCGGCCACAACGCATCGATTTTGATCGGCCGCATGTCCAACGGCCAAGCGTGATGGAGCGTCTGTTCTAACCCGGATTATTCACGAAGTTCGTCGCGAGGAGTCGCAAGTCGGGGCAGATGCAAGGAAAGGGGCAATTCGTCCGCGGAACATATTGTTAATACGTGAGCGCGGACGAATTGTCCTTTGGCGCGGCAGATGGCCGAATTGCGGCGCCGCGGCAGATCGCTCATGAATCATCCGGGCTAATACACCCAGGGTATAAATCGGTATTTGACCTTTCGGCAATACGCGACGTAATCGGGATCCCGGCGCAGGAACTGTTCTTCCGTGATCGCCCGTAGAAAGTAGATGGTGCCCCAGCCCAACCAGCCGAACAGCGTCTTCAGGCAGATGATCAAGTAAGCGCCCCATGAAAAATCGATCGCTTCCGTGTCGGGGAAAAACAGCGGAATCAGTGTCATCAGCCAAAACAGGTTCTTGGCGATGTAACCCAGATGCCGCACCACGGCGTACGGACCGGTCGTGACAATGCCGCGATTGGTAAGGTTGCTTGCCTTGGTGAACAGGAACAGTGACGAGGAGACCAGGGAGAGCAAGAAAAACGCCGCCAAACCGCGCAAGATCCACGTCATCGGATGCGTCAGATCGCCTTGAAACAAGAGAAGCTGCTGGTTCGATGGGCCCAGGATGCTGGTCGTGACCATGTTGAATGGCGCATAACAGGCAATGCACACCAGGATCCGAAACACGTTGGTCTCCGCATAGCGCAACCGGTTCCGCAGCAAGCCGGACTCGGTTGAATAGCCGATGAAGAACAGTAATGAGTCCAGCGTGAAGAGGGCCGAGATGTAGATGAAGAACCATGCGTCCAGTGCGTCCAACCAGGCGGGATCGAAGAGGAGCCGGAACCGGAGCGCCGATATTTTCCCCAGCTCCAACAGTAACGAGTGCAGCATGAGCGGGCCGTAGAATAGCTTGATCAGGAGGAACATCAGGGCGTTCCGTTCCTGGTAGTCTGGCTTGCAATCCCACCCATCACATTTCGAGTCGCGACGAAACAGCGTGCGGATCACGCGCCACGCGAACCCCAAGATCAGTAGGTTCTTTGAGGCCCACAGCGACCTGGGCCGGCCCACGAGCAGGAGGATGGGCGTCAGCACGAGATACACGGCAAAAAGAGAGTAGTAGATCCGCAGCCCGGTGACGCCGTCGTACTCGATGCTGAGCAAGGAGCTGAACCAGGGATTGAGCGTAACGAACAACAGCAGACCACCGTAGATCAGCACCGATGCCGCGTAGTGTTTCAACACCTGCCGGACCGAAGCACGCGGCAGGTCCTCGTCCAGAGATGCGAGGTTGTACCGCGCATTGAATTCTATCCGACTCGGAATCGCCGGTGAGCTTTCCTGCCGCGCGGGCTCGGATTCCGCCTCATGGGAGGACCGACGCGTGGGCTCCGAGGGGCCGTTTTGCGTTTGACCACCGCCTGTTTCGTTACTCATTGTCAGTTCATTTCACGCTTCATTGTCATGCCAACCGGTTCCAGGCTCATTGGATTCGCCGGGACGCCTCACGCGATCGACCGCTACCACGCGTGCATCATTCCAGCGCGGACAAGCTTCACGAAAAGCTGGAGGGGGACAACGAAATGCTGCCCGACCACCACGTGAATCTTGGCAGCGCAAGGGTGCCAGGCAGGGCGCCATCGCAGGGGCACGTTGGTATGCCATGATTCTCCGGCAAGCTGATTCCACCGCGCGACGACCCGATCGCCGCGTCCCGACAAGAACCGTCGAGAACGGA